>MDTB01082465.1_pt1 | contig 11428 bp, 8 predicted proteins | sample 811161 | NCBI WGS metagenome assembly MDTB01 (sample SAMN05326650, study PRJNA326480) | marine metagenome | isolation source: seawater | place: Mediterranean Sea | collected 2009
AGATCGGAGTCGGTGCAGGGGATTTTTACGCTCTGCGATGTGTTGAGGCGCTGGGGATGGATCCGGCAGACGGCGTCGTGCGGGTCAGCATGGTGCACTACAATACGCGGTCTGAGGTTATGAGTCTCGTCGATAGCCTGGATCAGGTTCTGCTTTCGTCGGTCTAAAGTTTGTTCATTTTTGAGTGCTTATTCATTGATATATAGGTTCCTGACTTTTGGGTGGAGAGTGACCGAGTGTTCGGGAGTGAAGACCAGCTTACTCGCCGATAAATTGGTTTACTACGTGTGCAGGAATTTAGGTGAGGTTAATGGGCGGCTTGAGTAAATACATCTCTGACCTATTTGTCTGCTTGGGAACGGAGAAAAGAAAACTTCCAAAGTTGTTTCTACTCTTTTGTTTAGCTTCGCTTCTCGATCTAGTAGGCATCGGTTTGGTAGGGGGATACATATCGTTACTGACGAAGCCAGAGACTATCGAGAGTCATGTGCTGCATGAGTGGGTGATCCAAACAGGTGTTGTTCACACTACCCCAGGAGTTGTTCTTGGGATTGGTTTAGTACTCATTGCGATCTTTGTCTTAAAAACGGTGTTAGCGATTGCTCTAAATTGGCTCATCGTCCGATTCGCAAATACGCAGTTAGTGCGTTTGCGTAAATCCACAATGGGGGCGTTTCAAGCCCTGCCGTATGAAAAGATCGTAACACGAAGTAGTTCGGAATATATCCAATCAGTTCAGAGTTATGTGAACCAATTTACAGGGTCTTTGATTTTATTGCTTCGGATGATAAGCGAGGGTGTCGTAGCTATCGCTATCTTGCTTTTCTTGGCCACTCAAAACCTAGTGGCATTAGGAGTTATGACTGTGTTCGGCGTACTTATGTTCGTTAGCTACGATAAAAGTTTTCGGAAGCGGGTAATGAATGCAGGGCGTGATATTAATCTTGCAAACCAAAGAGTAATCCGTGGTATCCAAGAGGCATTTTCCGGATTAAAAGAAATTAGAGTGCTGGGTCGCAATAACTATTTTTTGGACTCAGTGGTTCAGAACTCCAAGATTGTTGCAAAGTCGCAGACTTTTACTGCTGTAGTAGGAATGTCTCCACGATATCTGGTCGAAGTGGCAATCGTGTTGTTTGTGGTTGTATTAGTCGCAATTGTTTTTATTCAAACAGAATCATTAGAGAGCAGTTATGCGTTGATTGGAATGTTTGGGGTTGCGAGTTTGCGCCTTGGACCCTCAATTACCATGATCACCTCTAATGTGGTTGTGCTTCGAAATAACCGACATGGGGTTAACTTTTTAGCAGGAGACTTGGAAAGCTATGTGGCGGAAAGTTCTGAGTCTGACCTTTTTTCTAGGTCGAGTTCTAGATTTGACTTTTCAACATTCGAAATGGTCAATGTTGATTTTTTCTATGAGAAAAGTGTTAAACCAGCACTCACGAATGTAAGCCTGAGAATCCAGTCAGGGGAAAGTATAGGAATAGTCGGTCCATCAGGATCTGGTAAAACCACCCTAATAGATGTACTGCTCGGTCTTCTAGAGCCTCAGACCGGAGTGTTGCTGTTTAACGATCAACCTCTTGGAGATGGGCTCCAACAGTGGCGTTCAAAGGTTGCATATCTTCCACAGGAGGTATTTCTGCTGGATGACTCTCTTCAAGCCAACATAGCCCTAGGGATTCCGGAAAGTGAATTAGACGATGCTCTGCTGTGGACGTGCTTGGATCAGGCAAGACTTTTAGATGTTGTAGCTGGATTGCCGAATGGGCCGAGTACCATCATTGGCGAAAGAGGGGTTCGTTTATCCGGCGGCCAAAGACAGAGGGTAGCGCTTGCGCGGGCGCTCTATCATCAACGTGAAGTTCTGATTTTGGATGAAGCGACGAGTGCACTCGATAGTAACATCGAAAGGGAGATAGTAGAAGAGATTAAGAAGTTCAAGGGCAAAAAAACGATGATTGTGATTGCCCACCGATTAACGACTTTAGAGCATTGCGATAGGATATATGAGCTCCAGGATGGAGAAATCGTAAATAGTACGACTTATGAGGAAATTATCAGATCATCAAACTAGGAGAACCTTGCAAAGATGTTCCGAGTTGGTCAGAAGATGGCGTTTAGCAGTTCAAGTCGTGAAACGGCGTAGTAATGCATTGAACGTTACTAGAGATCTTTTAATAGTAGACGGGTAGTCCTGGAGTCAGATCTGTCAGAGGTGGTGTTTCCAGCTAGACGGTTGTATCAGAAGATACGCCGTTGAAACTGCTAACGAATTACAAAAAAGTAGTAGTAGCGCTATGAGAGCATCAAATACCGTCAATAACGATCAGACCGTTCGCATCAAACTATTCATCAACGTTCGCGCATTTATTCAGCATCGGATCTACGAAGTATAATTTGGGGACGTTGTGAAGCAATCGCTCTGTAGCCAAGCAGGAGCGATTGCTAGATGTCTCTCGGAGGCGTTAACGTATTGGTTATGCAATAGGGTGCTTAAACCAGATGATCGATGACCGAAAGTCCGTCACTGTCCTGATCCCCGTTTTTGATGAGGAATGGGCTATCTTCCCGATCTTCGGGAAGCTAAACAGGGTAATTGAACTCCATTCAGAATTTAAATGGGAAATCTTGTTTGTTGACGATGGTTCTAAAGACGGAACAAAAAAAAATATCGATGAATTGGAGCAACAACAGCCGAATGTTTCAGCAATTCGGCTTCGTAAGAATTATGGATTGACGCAAGCGCTTCAGGCAGGATTCGATTATGCAGACAGTGACTATGTGGTAACAATAAGCGGCAATCTGCAGAATGATCCTGAAGACATCCCAAAGATGGTCTTGCAGCTAGAAGCGGGATTCGACGTCTGTGTGGGCTGGAGAAGTTCACAAGAAGGAAGGTTATATAGAAAGGCGCCAAATAAATTTATAAATTGGCTGATCTCGCGTATATCCTCAGTCAAATTACACGACTATGAATGTACCTTACGAGCATACCGGACTGAAGCGGTTAAAGGCTTAAGGCTGTCCGGAAACCTTGATCTATACATACCTGTCTATGTGTCGTGGCAAGGGGGTCGCATAGCGGAGGTAAGCGTCACTCAGTTGCCACGAAGTCACGGCCACGGAGTCTCAGAAAATAGAACCAAGCGTACGCTCAAAACACTACTAGATCTTGTATTCTTGAAGTTTCTTCAGAGGTATTCCACTAAACCGTTGTATGTATTCGGTTCAATAGGAATCGTGAGTCTTTTATCAAGTCTCATAAGTTTTGGTTTTATGGTGTTCTATAAAATTTCAGGTGGCCCCAGTTTCATAGAGACGCCCCTACCACTTTTGACCGCATTATTCTTCTTGACCGGACTCTTGCTCCTGGCTCTTGGAATAATGACAGAATTGTTGACCAGAATTTATCAATTCAACGCAAGAACAGAATTCTACGATCTTGCGGAAAAATCTGGGCGCAAAGTTTAAGTACTCTCGATATATCACTTATGTGCGGCATCGCAGGATTTGTAGGTGAGGGGCACGATATAGTGCTTGATCGGATGCTCGATGCTATGTCCTACCGAGGCCCAGATGACCGGGGCACTTGGAATGATGGACGAGATTGTTTTCTCGGCCAATTGAGACTATCGATTATTGACCTAGCTGATGGTCACCAGCCGATGATCTCGTTGGATGGTCAGATAGTCGTGATATTTAACGGAGAGATCTATAACCACAGAGATCTTCGAAGCGAATTAGAAGCACTTGGGCATCAGTTTCAAACCAGCCATTCTGATACAGAGGTTCTAATTCATGGTTATCGGCAATGGGGTCGAAAGCTAGTCAGCAAACTGAATGGGATGTGGGCGTTTGTGTTGTTGGATCGAAAGGAGGGTGTCCTTTGGTTTTGTCGGGATCGATTTGGAAAAAAGCCGCTTTATCTTGCGCAGCGTGGAGAGTCACTAGTCTTTTCATCGGAGTTGAGAAGTCTCGCCCAGCACCCATCAGTGGAGACTCAACTCGATCGAGAAGTATTGATGAAGTATTTTGGGCATGGTTATGTTCCTGCTCCTTCGGCGATGCTCAAAGGTGTTAGGAAGCTTCCTGCGGGTCATTCAGGTATTTTCAGTCTCCGAACTAAGAAATTTCATCAAGAGCGATATTGGCGATACGAGATCGCACCCGATCGATCGTGGCTCAGACGCCAGGACGAGTTAGAAGAAGCCCTCGTTGAAAAACTGTTTAGTGCTGTCCGACACAGATTAGAGGCGGATGTTCCGGTTGGGGTGTTTTTAAGCGGTGGGGTCGATTCTTCTTCTATTGCCGGGTTGGCGTTAACCGCGAGGCAAAGTCGGACAGTACGTACATATTCAATCGGGTTTGAAGAAGAGAGTTTTGACGAGTCTGCATACTCTGACGAGATGGCTGCTGTCCTGGGAACTCAACATACCTCTGAAATCTTGTCGGCAGACAAATGCATTGGGTTACTTGACACAATTTTTAGCCGTTTAGATGAACCGATGGCAGATGCTTCGCTTGTTCCATCTTTTCTCATGTGCCAGTTAGCGAGCCGTGACGTAAAGGTAGCTTTAGGTGGAGATGGTGCCGACGAATTATTTGCCGGGTATGACCCATTCAAGGCTATTTCGGTCGCAAGAAATTATGGGAAAATGATGCCTCGGATATTTCAAGAGGCCCTGTTAACGTTTGTGAATCAAATTCCAGTTTCACACAAGAATATGAGTCTAGATTTTAAGATTAAGAGGTTTCTTTCAGGGGCTATCCAACATCCGAACATAAGGAATCCCGTATGGTTGGGGCCATTGCCTCCGAGACAATTAGACTCTCTCTTCGATGTAGAAGGCGACACTAATGACTTATATAAAGAAGCGATAGATTCTTGGTCGGCGGCGTCTGGGTCAGAGATAGACAAAATGCTGCAATTCTATACAGAACTATATTTGCAAGACGATATCTTGACAAAAATGGACAGAGCCGGAATGCTGAATTCGCTGGAAGTGCGGTCTCCATTCTTAGATATAGAGCTTGCCGACCTAGTGCGCACTATCCCGGCGCAACTCAAATTTAATAATGGGCAGACGAAGTACATTTTAAAAAAGGCATTGGCAGCGGTATTGCCGGTTGATATTCTTTATCGATCCAAAAAAGGATTTGGAATACCTATCGGGAAGTGGTTCAAGGATCAGGTGGTCGCGATTGATCCAGACGCTTTGGATGGATTTGTGGATACCAATCACGTTAAACGACTGTATCAAGACCATCTTAAAGGGAAGGCAGATTGGCGTGGATTTTTATGGGCGCACTTCGTCGTCGAGCGCTGGATGAACGGGCTTTGCTCTACGGATAATTAGCCCGGATAACATCCTCGGGAAATTTAGTGGTGCTAACTTTCCCGGGTGGCCTTCTGTCCAAAAGGGCATGAGTCACGTTGGTCACAGGAACGTGAAAAGCTCATGATCAATCCGAGTTTTCATTAGGAGTTAGATTCCAAATTCTAGAGAACAAGCGTACCTAAATTTTCGGAAGTCCTTCAAGAATAATGTAATATTCCGAGATTACCCTATTGCCTAGTTACAACGATAAAGTGGACGATTTTGATCGTGCGCTGCCTTAATTTTTTTCTTAAATTTAAAACGGGCATCTCGAGGATGCTTATTGTTGAGCGCTCCGAAAGTGTTTTCGACATTATTTGAAATTCAGCGAGGTCTAAAAGTTAATCAATCGGCGATCACATAAGCGAACAATGTTGTTCGGAAAATAGCAAAACTCCGAAAGAATCAACGAGAAATCGAGCCTACCCGCAGATAACCTGGGGAGAACCATTTTTTAAGTTATTGAACCAGATCTCGTAGGCGGAGGAATCTTGTTAGATAGAATATTAGAAAACCCCACATTCCGGCATCGGGAAGTTTTTGAAAATACTGCTGATCAATTATGAGTACCCACCATTTGGCGGCGGGGCAGGGAATGCGACGCGATATCTCGCGAGTGAACTTCGGCAACTGGGTCACGACGTTGCAGTATTAACGGGCGGAAAGTCGAGAGAAGAACAGGTAGAAGGGGTGCGCGTTATACGAGTAGGCTCTGTTCGAAAACGAGAGGACTGCTCAAGCATTTGGGAGATGATCAGTTTTGTTAGCCGAAGCATTCTTTGGATGATGACAAAAGAGGGAATCGGTTGGAAATTTTCAATAATTTTCTTTGGAATGCCTTGTGGTGTGCTCGGTCCAGTGCTTCGTATAAGGGGAGGGACCCCGTATATCATTTCGCTTCGTGGCGGCGATGTTCCTGGTTTCGAGCCGTCTTTAGATCGACTTCATAGATTTCTGAGTCCTCTTCGTAGATATGTATATCGGAGTTCAGTGAAAGTTGTTGCAAACTCGCAGGCCTTGGCAAAGCTTTCGATAAGATCAGATCCGTTTCCGATATCTATTGTTCCAAATGGCGTAGAAGAGAGGGATTTTTTTCCTATCGTCAAACCAGTATCCAGTTGTGATGACTCGCTGAGTATTTTGATTGCAAGTCGATTTCATGAGCAGAAAAATATTCCACAAACTATTGAGCGGCTTGCGCGGGCCCGACAACATGGACTGCAATTCAAGCTGACCCTAATCGGCGATGGGCCAGAGAGGGATCGTATTCAAAAGGTGATAATGGCCAATGATCTGGTTGATAACGTCACACTAGTCGGCTGGCTTTCCCGGAGCCACCTCGCAGCGAAACTTCAAAGAGCAGACTGCTTCGTTAGTATGTCAAGGTATGAGGGTATGCCAAATGCGATTCTCGAAGCCATGGCATGTGGAGTACCTGTTATTGCGAGCGGTATCGCCGCACACGAAGAGATAATAAACGATGGTATCGATGGTTACTTGGTCGATCTGGACTCTGATCGAGCCCTAGAAGAAATCCTGGTCGAGCTTTGGAAAAAGCCTCAACAAGCGAGGGTCGTCGGCACCAACGCTTGTGAGAAAGTGCGGCGTTGCTACAGCTGGAATGCAAGTGCTAAATCCTATCTTGCGCTCATGCAAGATTCGCCAGTAGGTCGGGATCATGCCTAAGCCGATAAATGAGATTCGGCCTGACGTTCCCTTCTCTCAAGGCGGTCGTCCGAGATTGAGAAAGATATATGAAATGGGAACTCAGAGGTTATGCGTCAGCCATCAAATAGATTGAAATGAGTCAAGCCCTCCACCTTATTGACTCGCTTACTCTCGGGGGGGCGCAAAGGGTATTGAAGACCTATTTTGAGTCGGATCAAAACAACCAAAGCCTACACTTATTTTCTTTGCGTGACGTTGATACGCCAGTAATCATTGATCATCAAAATGTGACGGTGGTTAAGTCTCGGGGCAAATATTCTCTAAAACCATTATTGGACGTTTTTAAGCTGGTAAAAAGTGAGGAGATCGCTTACGTCCATTGCCATCTTTTTCGGGCACAAATTTTTGGCCTGCTTGTCAAAATTGGAGTTCGCCGCCGATTTAGACTGATATTTCACGAGCATGGGAGGGTGGTGGGCCGAGAATATGAATCAAATTTGGAGAGGGTCGCTTTTCGTATCTTCATTAGCATCAGTCATAGGTGGGTGGATCAATACATCTGCAATTCCAAGCTTACGAAAGATTGTTTAACCCCATTAATCTCATCAAAATCGTCGGTTGCCATCGTTCATAACCCGATAGTTAAGGCTAAGGAAATCTCACAAAACGAGCGTGCTCGAATGCGAGAAAAGATGGGCGTACCTAAAGATGCATTCGTAGTTGGATTCGCTGGCAGATTAATTCGAACCAAGGGCTGGCATCATTTTTTGGAAGCTGTAAACACTGTCACTGAAACATCAGAGATTTTTTTTATTATTGCTGGGATAGGCCCTGATACGATTGACGTCAAACGTGTGGTCAATAGATTGGGGCTCGATGGCCGAGGACAGATAATGGGCCATGTTCATGATATGTCTCATTACTTTTCGTTGATTGATTGTTTTGTAATGCCTTCTTTATGGGAATCGCATGGGATGACTCATCTGGAAGCACAAGCCGCGGAAGTTCCAATAATCGTTTCAAACATCCCTGGATTAAACGCAACGGTCCGGCCTGGAATAGATGCTATGGTGTGCCCCCCGGGCGATAGCCTTGCGATAGCTCAAATGATCGTCAGACTCAAGGAAAATACGGATCTCAGAAATACACTCGTCGAGAATGGTTTAGTGAATTTCGGGCGATTTTCACTTGCGGGGTACAAGAAATGTATCCACCATCTTGAAAGGGGTTATCATAAGGAACATGCGTTTCTTGAGAGCGGGTAGCAAAAACGAGGCAAATTATGAATAAACAGCTGAAGACGTCTCTTAACGCTGGCAGGAAATTATTGAGGAGAAACTTAAAGTTTATTAATAGGTTTAACCCAAAATTCGCAATTAAGGACGATGATTTTCCCTCGGAAATATGGCTAGAGAGCACTAATCACTGTAACGCAGCGTGTGTCATGTGCCCCCGCGAACTGCAAACTAGGAGTATGGGGGTCATGAGTATGCCTTTGTACGAAAAGTTGATTAAAGAAATGAGTGCTTATTCGGACGAAATTCAGCGTCTTCATATGCATAACTTTGGAGAATCCCTGCTGGTTAAGAACCTTCCGGAAAGAATAAGATTCGCAAAAGAGCACGGAATCCGACATGTGTATATTGTGACAAATGCATATATCCTGAATGAAAAGAGAGCACGTCAGCTTATCGATGCAGGTCTGGACGAAATCAAAATAAGTTTCTACGGCACCGATACTGAGTCTTACAACAGTGTTATGAAAAGATTGGACTTTGATGTGACTTTAGAGAACGTGAAAACCTTTTTTAAAGTTCGGAGCGAAATGAAAAGATCAAGACCAAGGGTAAATATACAACTGCTTCCCCAGGCCGTTGATCACGAAAGCATTGAAAAGTGGGATGCAATGTTTAGCGAGTTGATAGATGAAAGCGCTGGCGACAAACTCGTGAAAACGCCTTTATTGAACTTTAGCGACGGTAGAAGTTACAACAGAATTGATCAAATGATTTCAGAAGTTTGCATTTATCCATGGCGGTCGATGGTGATCTTACAAAATGGTGATGTGGCTCCCTGCTGCCTCGACTATGATGGAAAAATCAATCTTGGATCGGTAAAAGATCAATCTATAAAAGAGATCTGGAATGGAGAGCCCTATAGAAAGTTGAGAAAGGATTTCAGAAATCTAGAATACGCAGACTACCCTCTTTGTGATAAGTGTGATATTCCAAGGGGAAGTTACTTTTGAGGGTAGATACTAGGCTCGGGTCAAAAGCGAAGCAAAAGAAAGACTTAGGTAGTTTATGACTAATGTACTCGCAAGATCCTTCTTATCGCGATAAGTTAGCCTGTAAGAGCGCCCAATAGGGCTGATCCGCATACGGAAATCTTGTGGTGGCTGAAGTCTGAATGCGGGCCGTTTAACAAAGATAAAGTATTTCAAGCCAGACTGATCCGGGTTGTGCCTTATTGACGACGTTCTTTTGCGAGTTCCGCAGATTTATTTGAGGGCGCCTCACTATTTTCGCTTACTGTTAAATATCAGTCAGGAACTGGATATCTTCTTTGAGCCTAACCGCGGTAAACACCTGGATAAAATCCCCCCCATTACTGAGATCGGTTTGACAGATTCCTGAGCCATGTCAATAAACTGTTACAAAATCGTTTTTAATCAACCATTTCCTCTTGTCTCCCCGTGGACTTGACGTAAGGTGACGGTGCATGAGGAGTGGTCAAAGAAACTGAATGCGTTGGCGCCCTCTCGAATAGTCTTAGCAGGTCCCTATGTACAATCCTTCAGATGAGTCTTTTCAGAATGATCCTGAAATTATGAATCTCGCCGATGATATCAAGCTACCCTAGGGTACCTCACATTTTTACATCGCAGTCTATCAATCCGAGGGACCGATCATGATTCTAGTCACAGGTGCCGGAGGCAAGGTAGGAAAAAACCTATGCCAAAAACTTATCTCTGAAGGGGCAGAATTCTTTCAAACACATAGAGGGGAAAAGTTCGAGACTCGGGGAAACCGCATCTATTGCGACCTTCGCAAGATTGATCACTTAGAACATCTGTTTCGAGTAAATTCCATCAGTACTTTGATTCACCTTGCTGTAACTAGAAATCCGTTGACAAATCCGAAAATTCGAAGCTTTGATTGTCTGGCGCAGGACACTAAGATGCTACTGAGCCTTATTGAACTATCACAAAGCCTGACTAAAGTGGCGTTTATCTCCTCAGCTGCTGTTTACGGAGAAAGGAGATTTCCTGATGTTATTGCAAGAGATCAAGTGTCCAATCGATTACTTGAATTTATCAATGGCCCGAGTACAAACAGATTTGAGATGGAAAATGTTTCTGAATATTTCTACGACAATCTTCCGATTGACCCATTAAATAACAAAAGTGAAAATACCAGGTTGAACGGAACTAGCAAATATATCAACGAGCTGATTCTTGAGTCATATGCGAATGAAACAGGAATCTCAGTACTGGTGTTGAGATCTTTTTTAATTAAAACGACTGAAGAAGAGCGGAGCACTCTGAAAAGCCAACTTATGAAAGTAAGAGAACAAGAGAAGGAGTGATAAATAGTCATGAGCTATAAAAGTCTCCTGTCGGTTCATAAAGAGACCCTCTCGTGGCATTTTGATCCCTCAATTGAATCCCAAGATTGCACTTTCGTTGGGAATATTGATATGGATTGGCAAATGCGAATGCAGGATCTGGAAAATCTCGACTGTTTTTCGAGAACGAGTTGTGTCGATATTTGGCCCGAAGATCGAGATAACTGGGAACAGACCGAGATCGCTTGGTCAAAGCGAGATCATATTGAAATCGGTTACGTTCCAGAGAACACGTGGCACGAGCAGGTCGTAAGTGATGATTTGACGATTTTCCCGAAGTGGATAGCCTCGTTACTCTCTGTCTGCAAATTGGAAAGGGCTTTTGTTGGAATCATCAGACAACCTTGCGGTAGCATAATTCCGTGGCATAGTGATTCTTATGAAGCTTTTAAAAGGGAATATAGTTTGCAGGACGCTGAAATGAGTAACATTGTTAGATATCTCGTTTTTCCTGAGGGCTGGCGTTGGGGGCATTTCGTTCAGATCGGAAATAATGTTGTCTCTAACTGGAAAGCTGGAGATATCTATACTTGGCCGAATCGGATGCATCATTTGACCTGTAATGCAGGTATTGAGCCTAAGTACACTATTCAGATTACTGGTTTTCTGACTGATGAATCCCTGCATCTTAGAGCCCCTGTTTCAGAAAAATTGAGATAGGGCTCTCAATTCATTAATAATCTGCCGATTATCAGCAATCGACCGATCTGGAGTAACCCCAAAAGAAATCGCAAGTTAGAGAGCCTGAT
>MDTB01099150.1_pt1 | contig 11428 bp, 13 predicted proteins | sample 811161 | NCBI WGS metagenome assembly MDTB01 (sample SAMN05326650, study PRJNA326480) | marine metagenome | isolation source: seawater | place: Mediterranean Sea | collected 2009
AGAGATGCATATGCTTTTGGAGGAGGGTTGCATTGTTGTACTGCTGATGTTTATAGAGAAGGAGATTTAAAAGATTATTTTCCAAAACAATAATTAATTAGGATTCTTTTTTAAGTAATCAATATAATTTACTACATCTTCAAATTTACTGTCATCAATATCCTTATAACTTACATTGAACTTTTCTTTAACACAAATCGCAATATGTGCATAAGGGTTTCTTCCCTTTGGATGATTTGGATGATTAGGTAATTCATTTTCTAAATAATCACCTGCCTTCTGTATTATCTTCCATAACTTAATGGCATTATCAGGTGACACAAACTGATCTATTATTTAATTTTCCCTAGATCGTTTGATTTCAAAATCATCTAATTTTGAGGGGAAGTCATCTTTATATTCGTTATTTTCTACTATGTTGAACTTTCGAGTAACTCTATCTTTTTCCCTTAATAAAATTTTAGCTTCTTTAAGCCTTTCTTCTTCTTCTCTTCTTTTCTGTTCTAAATCAAATTTCTGTTCCCATTCTTTTAGTTTTTGAGCCTCTAAATCTTTTTGCCTATGTATTTCGTCTTCTTTTAATTTTTGTTCTTTTCTTTTTCTTTTAAATTCTCTTCTTTCTTTGATTTTTTGTTCTTCTTCTCTTACTTTTAAATCTATATCTTTTCTATTTTGTTCATCCTCTTTGAGTTTTTGATCAACAGTAGTTTTTTTTTGATACTCAGTGATAGTTTTAAGCTCTATCTCTTTGGATTTTAAGATCTCATTTTTTTGCTGGAGCTGTGAGTCTTTTAAGCCAAGAGCTTCTTCCTTTAATCTTAATTCTTTATCTCTTAATTTAAGCTCTTTATCACCAAGTTTAATCTCATTTTCTTTATTTTTTGTTAATTGATCTCTATTTCTTAATTCTTGATCTTTTAATTTCAATTGATCATCTTTTTTTTTGAAATCATCTTCCTTAATTTGTAAATCTTTTTCTTTAATTCTTAATTTTTCAAAATCTTTTTTAATTTGAATTTCTCTTTGTTTTAATTCTTTTTTTTCTCTATTTTTTTGATTAGCTTTAAAGTCATCATAAATTTTATTTAAAATGCTAGCTTTTTTTTTTACAACTTTTCTTTTTCTCATATTATAATTTGAGCAGAAAATTTTTATTAAAACAATATGAAAATTTTTATTTTTGATTAAATGTGTTTAATATGAGTTACAACTTACAAGCGATTTATGAAATAAATAGTTAAAAAATATTATTTTTTTAATTTTATTAAGGAATGAAGTGCAATTGTAATTATAATGACAATACCTCCTATCATTGTATCAATTGATGGCTGCTCTCTAATTATCAACCATACCCAAATAGGCCCCAATATTGTTTCTAATAAGAAAAACAAGTTAACTTCTGCGGCTGTAATATATCTTGGAGCAATGGTAACTAACGCAAAAGGTATTCCCACGCACATTATGCACATAAGAGGTATAATAAGTGTATCACTTCCTATAAGTTTTAAACTATTTACAAAAAATATTGCAAAAATTGCCACAAATAGCTTTCCAATAACTGCAGCAGGAACTAAATCTTTATTTTTTGCATATCTTACAATATTTGCTCCGACAGCAAGCCCTATAGCTGTTATAAAGCCAAAAAAATCTCCAAGAAAGTTTCCTAATTTAAGTGAGTCATAAAAAATATAAACTGCAGCAAAAAATGTAATAATTATCGCAATCCAAGTTTTTTTATCGGGGGACTCTTTCAAAAATAAAGCACCAATAATTGCTGATAGCATGGGAGCTGTAGCTATCATCACAAGAGTATTAGCAACGTTGGTATTTTGAATAGATATAATAAATGTAATATTTGTTAATGAAAATGAAATTGAATAGAAGAGACCAGCAAATCCCATTGCTAGGGTAACTTTTAAAATTTTAGATTTATAAAAAAAAAGTAAACATATCAATATGACTAAAAAAGGTATGGCACCCCTATAAAACAAAAGCCCCCATGTATCTATATTAGACAGTCTTATGAGTAAAGAGTCTGGAGTAATAAACATTACAGCAACAAAAGCTAATAAAGATCCCCTTTGTTGATCTGATAAATTTTTCATTCTTAGATAAATTAATTTTATGAAGAATAAGGTTTTCTTGAAAAAACTTTTCTTACCATAGGCTCAAAATCTTTAAGTGGTAAAGATTTATAATTTGGATCAAAAGAAGCTTGATCATATTTTTCACAAAATTCTACGCAAGCATCGTAATATTCATTATCCTTATATTTCTCTCTTTTATTTCTATTTCCTCCTAGATGATGTGCATAATAGTAAGCTTGAAATTCACCGTGTTTTTCAATTATCCAATGAGTTTTTTTAGAAACATAAGGTTTTAAAATTGATGCAGCATATTCTGAATGGTTCATTGGAGCCAGTTCGTCTCCAATATCATGAAGAAGAGTTGCAACTATCATTTCTTCACTTTCTCCAGCTCTTAATGCTCTTGTTGCACTTTGAAGCGAATGTTCAAGTCTAGAAATTTTATAACCTTCTAAAGTTTCATTAAGTGACGACATAAAATCTAATATTCTATCTGCAATTTTATTCGCGTAATCTTTCTCATGCTTATCTAATAAAAGATAATCTTCTTTTGTACCTTTTTTCATTTCAGTAAAACTTACTTTTTTCATTTTTAATTATTTGAGGCAGTACTTAATAATGATAATTGGGTAACTTTATTATCTCCCAACTCATCAATCGGTTTTACTGGATACTCTCCTGTAAAATAATGATCAGTAAGCTGTGGATAAGAAGGATTTCTATTTTCAAAACCCATTGCTTTATATAGACCCTCGATAGATAAAAAGTTTAAAGATTTAGCATTTATATATTTACATATCTCTTCATTACTTTTATTTGCTGCAAGCAATTCTTTCTTTGTAGGCATATCGACACCATAAAAATCCGGAAACTTAATTTCGGGACAAGCAATACCCAGGTGAACTTCTTTGGCACCAGCATCATACAACATATTAACAATTTTATGAGACGTTGTACCTCTAACAAGCGAGTCATCAATTAGTATAATTTTTTTATTTTGTATAGACGATTTATTTGCGTTAAGTTTTAATTTTACCCCTAAACTTCTAATTTTTTGAGCTGGTTCAATAAAAGTTCTTCCAACATAATGGTTTCTAATTAATCCTAGATCAAAACTTATTCCAGTATATTTTGAATAACCAATAGCTGCAGCATTTCCAGAGTCTGGTACTGGCACTACTAAGTCGACATCAACTTTACTTTCTTTAGCCAATTGCTCACCAAGTTTTTTTCTATATTCATAAGCACACTCCCCATTTAAAATGCTGTCTGGTCTCGAAAAATATATATATTCAAATACGCAGGGCCTAATTTTTTTTGGTGGAAATGGTTTAATACTTTTTAAAACTCTATTTTCAACAAATACTATTTCTCCGTTTTCAACATCTCGAACATATTTTGCACCAATAATATCTAAGGCACATGTTTCAGAAGCAAAAACATAGGAGTCTTTTATTTTACCAATAACTAAGGGTCTAATTCCATATGGATCTCTTACACCAATCAGGGTACTTTGTGTTAGCATTACAAGCGCATAACCCCCCTGGATTTGAAATAGAGCATCTACAACTTTATCTATAGTTTTCTTTCTCTTGGACTTTGCAATTAATTGGACAATTGTTTCAGTATCTGAAGTAGTATAGAAAATTGCTCCATCTTCGACTAATTTTTTTCTTAGAGTGATTGCGTTAGTCAAATTCCCATTATGGGAAACGCCAATTCCTCCGGTGTTGGTATCAGCAAAAAAAGGCTGAATATTTCTTAAAGTAGTTCCACCAGTTGTACTGTATCTATTATGACCTATAGAGTAGTTACCTGGCAATTTTTTTAAAACTTTTTCTTTATTAAAATTATCTCCAACCAAACCAAATCTTTTTTCTGAATGGTATTTTTTTCCATCATAAGAAACAATTCCACAACCTTCCTGACCCCGGTGCTGAAGAGCATGAAGGCCTAAAGCAGTCAATGTTGAAGCATCTTTGCTATCACTGATTCCAAAAACACCACATTCTTCCTTTATTTTTGGATTAAAGTTCTTGAACTTTATCTTTTGCATCTTCATAATTTTTCTCATTTGGAAATTCTTTTATTAAGTAATTACTACCTTTTTCTATATATGAAAAGGTAAATGATTTAGCAGCATCTACAGGCCATTTTTTTGAGTTGTAAACAATATTTACAGTTGCAAATAAACAGACACACACAATATAGGCTCTTACGAATCCAAATAAGAAACCAAATAAAGTATCTAACTTTCCTAGTCCAGTATATTTGACTGTTTTACTTATCCCTTTATTAATCAACAAAATAATAAAAATTACAATTACAAATGTCGCTATACCTAACGTTACATCCAAAACATAATCATTATCAATAACATCTTCTACGTAAGGTCTTATTTTTGGGAACAAAATAAGCGTTATAACATATGCCAGTAGCCATTTAGAGGCTGATAAAATACTTAATACAAATCCTTTTCTAGTACATTTTATCAATGATAAAATAGTAATTACAATAAATGCTAAATCAAAGAAGGAAATGATATCTAAAGAATCTTTAATAAAATCCATTAAGTATCAATCTTATTTTCAAAAGGTTTTGTAATCAATATTAAAGAAGGCAATAGAGTAAGAACAGAAACCATAGCTAGCAACATCGCAATTCCAGTAAATACTCCAAAATAAATTGTTGGTATAAAATTTGACAAAACTAATATGGAGAAACCAAAGACAATTGTAATTGAGGTATTTAGAATAGCCACACCAACTGTAGAGTGACAAAGATTTAAAGTTTCTTCGTAATTGTTATTTTGTAAAAATTCTTCTTTAAATCTATAAATATAATGAATGCTGTTATCTACGGCAATTCCAATTGTTATAGCAGCAATTGTTATCGTCATCATATCTAATGGAATTCCTAGCAACCCAATTATTCCAAGAATAAAAAAAGCTGCGATAAAATTCGGCGCAACACCTATTAATGAAAGTTTCAAATTTCTAAATAAAATTAAAAACATAATAAATATTCCAATCATTACAAAGCCTAGAGTCAATATTTGAGATTTAAATAAACTTTGTAATAAATTATTAAATAGTATTAATACTCCACCTAGTTTAAACTCACTCTCTTTTAAATTAAGCTTTTCTTTCATATCTATATTAATTTTTTGAATTAATTCGTTTCTTCGCAGATTTTCCTGAGAATCTTTTATTCTTAAACTTATTCTAGCTTCATTATCCTCAATAGAGATATAGGGATCTATAATCTCTTTTTTAATAGTTTCAGGAATTTTTGAGTATAAAATTCCCATTTCTAAAGTTCCAAGAGGTTTATTATTATTAAGTTTAGTTGCAACTTCAATAATTGATGAAAATGAAAGAACCTTTCCTACTGGCTCAAGGCTATCTAAGTATTTATGAACTTTATCAATTTTATCGATTTTGTCTTTAGTAAACCAGTATTTTTCATCATTTTGATTTTCTTCTTCACCCCAGTCTTCAAATTCATTATCTGCATTTTCTTGTTGCTCATCTTGCGCAGTAGGAAATTTTATTATTACATCTAAAGGAGTAGTACCTCCCAACTTATCATCTATCAGTTTCATTCCTTTATAAATTTCTGTATCCTTGTTAAAGTAGTTTATGAAACTATTTTCTACTTCAAGACGCGATATTCCAAGCAAGCTAAGAATTATAACAATAAATGTTGTAGAAAAAATTATTGCTTTATTATTTATTGAAGCCGAACCAAAGAATCTAGTTATTTTAGAGTTTTGATCATTATTTAGGGTGCTATTTCTAATAGAAACAAAATTTAATAACGTTGGCAATAAAGTAAAAGTTATAACAAATGAGGTGATCAAACCTAAAGTCATCATCCATCCAAAATCAATAATTGGTTTAATCTCACTAAATACTAGAGATAAAAAAGCACAAACAGTAGTTAGTACAGTATAAAGTATTGGCCAAAACATTTTTTGAGTCGTTTTAGAGATCAAATCTAAATTTTTTAAGTCAGGGAATTTTTTTCTCAATTGGATAAACCTTGTACTCATATGAATATTCATAGCCATTGTTAAAATTAACATTAAAGCAATAAAGTTTGATGATATGACAGTCACTTTCCAATTAAGCAGACCCAGCATACCTACCATTATCAAAACTGAGAAGAAACAACTGCTAATTGGGACAATAATCCATATTAATTTTCTAAAAACAAACCAAAGAGTAATAACTATAAATAAAAAAACACCAATTCCAAAAACAATTATATCGTTTTTAATAAACGACATCATATCATCAGCAATCATAGGGATGCCACCTAAATGAATTTTTGCAACTTCGTCGTAACTTTCAATTATATTTCTTATTTCAATAATATTTTTGTGATTTTTTTTTTTAAGATAATCTTTATATTTTTCAATTTCTTTTAAATTTGTTTTTTTAATTTCATCTAATCCTTTATCTTTTTTAATATTAATAATAATACCTGTGGTATTACCATCTTCGCTTATTACAAAATTTCTAAAAACAGGGCTATTTATTATTTCTTCAAAACCTCTTTCTTTATCAACTTCCTCATCTTTTAAAGTAACAAAATTATTCAGTCTTTCTTGTAATGGTTTTTCTGAATTATTTAAAAGTGGTACATCTAAAATTGTTATAACGCTATGTACCCAGTTTAAACTTTGAATTTTATATTTAAGGCTAAGAATATTGTTAATAGTTGACTCTGAGTTGATAGGTTCATTTGGTGTAAAGGTTAACACTAAAAATTCTTTTGCACCGTAGCGGTCAGTAATCTCTCTTAAATAATCAAGATCAGGATCTCCTTCAATTAACAAAGTATCTGAAGATGCGTCCAATCTAAAATCCTTTGAATGGTACGAAAAACTCAACAAAACCAGAATTAAAAGTATAAAAACTGTTTTGGGTTTTTTAAGTACTGAATTTTGATAAATGCTCGATAACATTATTAGCTATATATATTTGAATTTAGCTAATTTGAGTATCTCTAAATTTAGTAAACATTGCTTCAAATTCAAGCATTATGTTACCAGTTGGCCCGTGCCTTTGTTTACCAATTATAATTTCTGCTAAATTTGAAACTTCATTCATTTTTGCCTGCCATTCCGCATGCTCAACTGTAGCAGGTCTTGGTTCTTTTCTTTCCAAATAATAAGCTTCTCGATAAACAAACATTACAACATCAGCATCTTGCTCTATAGATCCCGATTCTCTTAAATCTGAAAGTTGTGGTTTTTTATCATCCCTTTGCTCCACCGCTCGAGACAATTGAGATAGAGCCAGAACAGGTATAGCTAACTCCTTTGCTATAGCTTTTAAGCCTTGGGTAATTTCTGAAATTTCTTGTACTCGACCATCTCTTGTATTAGTAGCTCTCATTAACTGTATGTAATCAACTACAATTAGATCGAGACCATAAATTCTTTTAATTCTCCTTGCTCTATTACTTAAAGCTGCAATACTTATAGCTGGTGTTTCATCGATATATAATGGCAGTTCAGCAATATTTTTAGAAGTCTCAATAAATTTATCGAACTGATCTTCTGAAATTTTTCCTCTTCTAATATCATTAGATTTTATTCTGGATTGTTCAGCTAAAATTCTTGTTGATAATTGCTCTGATGACATTTCTAAAGAAAAAAATGCTACGGAAGATTTTTTACCACTTTCTTGAAGTTTCTGAGCAGCATTAAATGCTATATTTGTTGCTAAAGCAGTTTTACCCATTGAAGGTCTACCAGCTATAATGAGTAAGTCAGAATTATGCAACCCTCCTAAACGATCATCTAAATCTCTTAAACCAGTTGGCACACCAACTATACCTTCTTCATTTTTATATGCATTAGATGCCATTTCTATAGTAAGCTTCATTGCTTCATCAAATTTAATTAGTGATGAATTAAATGAGCCTTTTTCAGCAAGATCAAACAATAACTTCTCAGAGTTTTCAATAATATTTTGTCCGTTAATATTTAAATCATTAAGTTTTGCAGTTTCAATTGTATTTTCAGATATTTTAATCAATTCTCTTCTAACAAACATATCATAAATTATTTTTGAATACTCAATCGCTTGCCTAGTTGATGTGGAAAACTTTGTTACCTTTACTAAGTACTCTGGAACGTTTATTTCATCTTTTTCATTCTCAAAATAATTTTTTAAAGTAATTGGATTTGCGAGCATGCCTTTAAAAATAAGATTCTCTATTGCAGAAAATATTTTTTGGTGCATTGGATCATAAAAATTTTTATTTGTTATTATAGTATTAATTTCGTCAAAAATTTCATTGGAGAGCAAGATGGAACCTAATACAGATTGTTCAGCCTCAATATTATTTGGTAGTTCTTTAAAATTGTTTGTTATTACGCTAAAGTTTTTTTCCATTTATAGATAAAGTAATAGAAAAAATGATAATAATGAATAAAAATAATACTATGGGGATAATATTGTATAATTATTGAATTGCTTCCGCAGCCACAACTTTTATTTTGACTTGAGATTGGATTTCGGAATGTAAATTTATATTTATTTTAAATTCACCTAAGGATTTAATATCATCTACTAGTTGTATCATAGATGGCTTAATTCCTATTTTATCTTTTTCTAAAATAATTTTTGCTATTTCAGTTGGTTTTACAGATCCGTATAACTCATTATTTTCTGTACTAAGTTTTTTAATTGAATACTCTTTATTTTTCAGTTTTTCAAAAATTTCTTTTGCTTCTTTCTTTTTATCTAAGTCTTTTTTATTTAACTCATTTTTAATTTTTTCAACCTCAGAAATATTTTCTTTTGATGCGTAAAGAGCTTTTTTGTTTGCTATCAAGTAATTTCTAGCAAAGCCTCTTTTTACCTCTATGACCTCTCCGATTGAACCGACTTTTCTAATATTTTCTAATAAGATTACCTTCATGAGATCCTTTATATTAAAGCAAGGTTTCGAGCTCTTTTTATTGAAAGTGATAATTCTCTTTGTTTTTTTTGACTTACATTTGTTATTCTTGATGGTAGGATTTTTCCATTTTCAGAAGTGTATTTTTTTAATAACTTTATATTTTTATAGTCAACTTTAGGTGCATCTTTAATTGATAAAGGGCAACTTCTTTTAAATTTATATTTATTGGGTTGAAAAATACTTAGTTTTGCAAAATTACTTTGTGATTTTTTTTTACCACCATATTTTTTTTTCATTACCTATCTCCTAATTTTTTTGCAGAACTTTTTTGTTCATCGCTATCTTTTTTTGCAAAGTAGTTTATTTCTAAATCTAATTTTTTTACTTTCACAGTTAAGTATCTAAGCAAATTTTTATCTATGCTTTCTGCTTTTTCCAAATCACCTATTATCTTTGAGGGTCCTTTGAATTTAAAATGAATATAATTTCCCTTTTTATTCTTTTTAATAACGTAGGATAGATTTAATAATCCCCAATTTTGTGTTTGAAGAACTTCACCCTCATTTTTTTCGACAATTTTTGAATATTTTTCTGCAAGCTGTTTTATTTGAGATGGACTTGCATCTTGTCTAGCTATTATAGTATGTTCATAAAAGTTCATAAAATTATAAAAAATGAGGATATACTATTATAATTCTTTAATTACAATACATAAAACTATAATAAACAAATAAATAAAACATATGTTTTCTGTTATATTTCCAGGTCAAGGGTCGCAAATTGTTGGAATGGGAAAGGATCTTCTAACAAAATATGAAAGTGTTAAAAAAAATTTTAATAAAGCAGATGAAGTATTGGGATTCCCAATTACAAATCTAATATTAGATGGACCCAAGGACAAATTAGACTTAACCGAAAATACGCAACCCGCAATATTTCTTGTAAGTTATTCTATTTTTAGCTTAATCAAAAATGAATTTGGAATTAATCTTAATAGTGCTAAATATTTTGCGGGACATTCATTAGGGGAATATTCTGCACTGGCAGCATCAGAAGTAATAAGTTTTTCAGATACATTAAAAATTTTAAAAGTCAGAGGAAAAGCTATGCAATCCGCAGTACCAAAAGGAGAAGGGGGCATGCTAGCTATCCTTGGATCAAATGTAATTGAAATAGAAAAAATTGCATCAAATTATGAGTGTGAAATAGCAAATGATAACTCTAATGGCCAATTAGTTGTAAGTGGAAAAATTAATCAATTAAATAATTTAATTTTAGAATTAAAAGAAAAAGGAATAAAAAATATAAAGTTACCTGTAAGTGCACCATTTCATTGTAAACTAATGAGGAAAGCAACAGAGATAATGGTAGAGGAAATTAATAGAATTTCCTTTAATGAAAGTAAAAATAAATTAATTTCCAATGTGACAGCTGAGGAAGTCTCAGAACCAAATGAAATTAAAAAACTTTTGATTAAACAAATTGAAAGTAGAGTTAGATGGAGAGAAAGTGTAAAAAATATGATAGAAAAAGGCACTAATAAATTTATTGAGATCGGCCCTGGAAAAGTTTTATCAGGTTTAATCAAAAGAATAGATAAAAATGTGAAAGTTAGTGCAATTAATTCTGAAGAGGATATAAAAGATTTAAAAATAAATGATTAATTTCAAAAACAAAAAAATATTAATTACAGGTGCAACAGGTGGAATAGGAGGTGACCTAGTAAAAAAATTTACATCTTTAGATGGAAAAGTTTTAGCAACAGGTACAAATGATAATAAATTAAATAATTTAAAAAAAAATTTTCCTGATATAGAAATTTTGAAATTTGATATATCCCAACATCTAAAAATTGAAGAATTTATTGAGGAAACTTCCTCTAAAATAAATGGGATTGATATATTAATAAACAATGCAGGAATAACAATTGACAACCTATCTTTAAGAATGAAAAATGAAGATTGGCAAAAAGTTATTGACATCAATTTAACATCAACATTTTATATGTGTAAGCATGCAATTAAAAAAATGCTAAAAAATAAATTTGGAAGAATAGTAAATATAACATCGATTGTTGGTCATACTGGAAATTTAGGTCAATCTAACTATGCAGCATCGAAAGCCGGAATAGTTGCAATGTCAAAAAGTTTAGCTGCAGAATATGCAAAAAAAAATATAACAATAAATTGTGTTTCCCCAGGCTTTATTGAAACTAGCATGACTGAAAAAATAAGTGATAGTTTTAAAGAAGTTTTATTGTCAAGAATTCCTATGAGCAAGTTGGGTAGTGGCGAGGACATATCAAATACTGTAGCCTTTTTAGCTTCGGATATTGCCTCTTATATTACCGGTGAAACAGTACATGTTAATGGGGGCATGTATATGGCTTGACAAAGTTGAGTAATAATCTATTAACAAAA
>MDTB01164123.1_pt1 | contig 11428 bp, 10 predicted proteins | sample 811161 | NCBI WGS metagenome assembly MDTB01 (sample SAMN05326650, study PRJNA326480) | marine metagenome | isolation source: seawater | place: Mediterranean Sea | collected 2009
AACATTTATGCGTACTTTGTAGATGCTCATGCTTAAAATATAAATTAATAGGTTTTGAAAGCAATTTGGGTATTAGAAAATATCCATAACGATAAAGGTTTTTACGGTAAGTTTAATATCTTACTATTACTAGCATCTGTTACGTTATGGAAACGAAATCATCCGGGATCTAAAACGGTCTTGTATTGTGATGACCTTACTAAAGAAACTCTCACCTTGGCAAATGCTATTCACCTCTGGGATGAAATAGCTCAATACACTCATACATACAAAATTAAACGACATGTTTTTTGGGCTTGTAATAAAGTAAAAGTTATAAGCGAACAAACTGAACCTTTTGTTATTATGGATAACGATAGTTTAGTATTTAAACCACTAACTAAGTACCTTAAAGACGAAATAGTTGTTTCAAACTTAGAAACAGGAAAAGGATACTACCCAGGTAATACAGACAAATACGTAAAAAAACTATCAAGAAGAGTTAGGTGGCAGCAAGATTCATTAAATGTATCTTTTTTATATTTTCCTGATATTAAGGTATCCCAAGAATATGGTAAATGGAGCTTAGAAATGATGCAAGAATTTTCAGCTATGAATGTACCTAACTCTCAATATTTAATTTTCGCTGAGCAATTATTATTAAGATGGATTTTAGACAATGAAAATCTTAAGTATAAAAGTTTAATAAGTACTAATTGGGATTGCAATAAATGGGATTGGGGAGAAGAACATGAAAAAGGTATATGGCCATTCCCTGAATCTGAACTATACTATAAACATTACGGACCAGGAAAAAAATATGTTATTAAGAATGCCACTGAATTAGGTTATGAAGGAGAATGTGAATTGCTAATAAATGCTATTAATATATCAGATTTAAATTTAGATCATATTAAAAATAAATGATATTAAATAAAAAATACATACAGAGTTTTATAACTAATAATCAAATTTTTGAAGACGATAAGATTAATCTTAAACCTGTAGAATATAGATGGACTCATGGAGCAACAGATTTTCATTTAGGAGATGGTTTATTAATATATTCTATGATTCAATATATGAGAGCAAAGGTATGTGTTTGTTTAGGGTCCGGAGGAGGATTTATACCACGTATTATGACTCAAGCCAGAGTAGATTTATATGATACTGAAATATTTGAAGGAGATAGAGATTATAATTGGGGTGATATAGGAACTACATTTGTAGTAGATGCAGCTAATAAAGTAGGAGGTAATGTAGATTGGTTACCAGAAGGATCGTTCTTTAGAAAAATATTTTCTCCTAGAATAATAAATGAAACTACAGAAAAAGCATATTATGATTTTTTTGTTAAAGAAGATATTAAAATAGATTATTTACATATTGATGCAGGACATTCATATGAAGATGTTAAACAAGACTTTGAATTATACAGTTCTTTACTCTCTCAATATGGTATTATATCTATTCATGATACCGATATTAGGTACGCTGAGAATTACATAGTAACAAAAGATATATCTGATCAAAAACATCATGATGAATTTGCTACTGGACCTGCAAAATTTGTTAAAGAAATAGGCTCTAAATGGCAAAGATTTGATTTTTTTAATGAAGGTACTTATCCTAAAAAACCATCCTCTACAGGACTAACAATATTAAAACGTGCTTAACTTAGTAACAGTTGTAGGAGAAAATACTCATATATTACCTCATATGTTAAAACATTATGAAGGTTTAGTAGATAAAGTACATGTAGTAGTTTATAGACAATCTAAAAATGATGGAATATTAGAAGAAGTTGAAAAACTAGGAATCGAACCTTTTGATGTATATACAGACGATAAGTATAACTGGAATACAGTAACTCATATTTATAATGGAGTAAAAAAAACTAAACCAAATGAATGGTGGATAGTGTCAGATGATGATGAATTACAAGTATATCCTAGAGATGTTAGAGACATAGTAGAGGAATGTGAGAAATACGGTTATGACTTTGTCACAGGAGGTTTCTTAGATAGAATAGGTACTAATGGTACATTCCCAAAAGTGACGAGAGACACTAATATTCACAAAGCATTTCCTTTAGCAGGATTCTTTAGATACCCTATGTCTGGCGCATGTCCCAATAAAGTCACATTAATGAAAGGTCATCAAGAAATAACATCAGGACAACATTATGCGAAATTTACTAATGGTACTAATAGTTGGGGGTATACTCACCCTAAAAGAATGCCTTTTCAAGACTGTTTTGTACAGGTACATCATTTTAAATGGGATCAAACTTGTATAGAACGTATAAAAAAAGTAGCAGATGTAAAAAAAGAATATTCTTATTCAGAAGAGTATTTGAAAATGTATAATGCTATTAAAGATTCTGGCTGGAAAATAGATATAGAAAATACCTTATATAAAGTTGAAAAATTGAAAGAATTTTCGTATATTAACTATAATGACTACTCGGTGTGGTCGTTACTTAAAAATAAAATAGTTACGTTATGAGTAAACAAGCTACAAAAAGTTTTGGTAAACCTACCTTTGAACAACAAATAATAGAAGAAAGAAAACTTAAAGCATTAGAAAAAATAGCTAATTCTTTAGACGCACTTGCTCTATGGTTTGAAGAAGTAGATAAAGACGAATGGGGTGATAGATTACAGTATTACCTAGCTGAATGGCATAATTCTTTACCTAAAACTGAAAAAGAAGAAGAAGTAGATGAATCAAAAGACAAATCATAAACTTGGTATAATAGTACCGTATAGGGATAGAGAGGATCAGTTAAAAGTTTTCCTTCAAGCTATAGAAGATTATATCGATGATATAGATTACCATATTATAGTCGTTGAACAGCAAGATGAGAATGATTTTAATAGAGGTAAATTATTAAATATAGGTTTTATAAAAGCAAAAGCATTAGGTTGTGACTATGTAGTATTTCATGATGTAGATATGCTACCAATAGAAGTAGATTATAGTTACTCAGATAAAGTTACACATTTAATTCAGACTCTAAAAACTCCTGTAGGATTTAACAGAGATAACTTTGATGAATATCTAGGAGGAGTAACGTTATTTCCTACTTCTACATTTGAAGCTATTAATGGGTTTTCTAATGAGTTTTACGGATGGGGATTTGAAGATGATAATTTAATGTTGAGATGTGCAAGAGGAGGAGTAGACTTAAACACCAAGGTTATTTCTCAAAGAGGTAGAGATGGAATATCATTAAAATTCAACGGTAAAAATTCTTTTGTAGCCTGTCCTAACGTATTTAACTCTATTAGAGACTTTACAATATTTACTCAATTTAGTATTGATAAAGTCGAGCAAAACCCAAAAAATATAACAGATATTAGCTCTATATTTTCAATACCAGGATATGACACTACATTAACATATAATTCATTTAGAAACTTTGCTTTTCAATTTTGGAAAAAAGACTTAAGTTCAATGAATATAAATACTAATCATTATCCTGAAGGTCAGTATAATGCATCAGTTACTTTTTCTAATAGGAGTGATCCTAAAGTAGTTAAATTATGGATGAATGGTCGAGGAATAGATCAACTGACTTATGATAAGATGATGGATATTAAGAAAGAAAAATACTTTTATATAGGAGTAGGAGATCCTAACAGAGAGGAAAAGAATAATTGGATGAACGGTAAGATGTCTACATTTGCTGTCTTTCCAGAAGCTTTAGATCAAAAAACTTTAGAAAGATTAGGTAATAATACAGAAAGAAGTGTATTTGATATTTCAGAGGTCGAACCTATTTTATATTATGATGCAAAGTTTATCAAATCCCAAGAACTAATAGATTTATCAGGAAATGGAAATAATGGAAGATGTTTTAATGTATACCCAGAAATAACTAATAAGTCTGAATCTATTAATATACCAATACCCCATAGAAGAGAAGGAATATTTTCAGGTGTAGCCCATGTTGAAAATGGATACACTGAAGGATACTGGAAAACTTGGCAGAGTAGAGAAAATCAGCTAAGGTATTATGAACAGTTTTATAATAAAGATTATGATTATACTAAAGAAGGTTTAAATAATATTTATTATTATCATATAGATAAAGAAACAAAAGGTAAAGTCATACATCTTAAAGTTGCATTAACATGAAATTAGGAGTTTGCGTCCCATATAGAAATAGAGAGTTACATCTCAATGAATTTATACCTAGAGTAGGTAAATACTTAAAAGAACAGGGAATAGACTTTCAAATGTACTTTTGTCATCAGGTTGATGATAAGTTATTTAATAGAGGGGCTACAAAAAATATAGCAGCAAAACATGCTATAGAAGACGGCTGTGATTATGTAGTATTTCATGATATAGATATGATACCTGAAAAAGATGGAGGAGCAGATTATACATTTCCTAAAAAAGCACCTAGACATATTGCCACTCAAATATCTCAAATGGATTATAGATTAAAATATCATGAGTATTTTGGAGGAGCAGTATTATTTTCTAAAGAACAACTTGAAAAAACTAATGGTTACTCTAACGATTACTGGGATTGGGGAATGGAAGATGATGATTTATTTTGGAGATGTCATAAAGAAGGGTTAACTAACGATAGTTATTTAGACGTTAATTTAAAAAATAAAAAATTTATTAGGTTTAACGGTAATACTTCTAAAGTTGTAATAGACGTCCCTTCAGAACATAAAAATTTTAACAGAAGATCTCATACAGTATCTATTTTGACTAGAGCATTCCAAATGCCAGAAAAAAATCCTATATTTCTTATAGGAAGTAAAAGCAGAAGATATGTTGAATACCCAATACTTAGAGTACCGGGATATGATTATGGTATTTCATTTAATAATTCTAGAGCACTTTCATGTACTTTTTGGAATACTTTTAATCAACATAATTATATGTGGTTAAAGAGATATGATAATCAATGGAGTTGGGTGACTGTAGTATTTGATGACTATAATAAACTATCTCATTTCTACTTAAATGGTACTGAAGTAGATTCATTAGCCGGATTTGGAAGCCCATCACCGTACAAATACGAAGGTAGACTTAAAAAATATAATATAGATAAACTATACTTAGGAACTACTCCTTCTGAAAAAGCAGATAGTCCTATTAAGTTCTTTAAAGGAGACATAGCATCAGTTAAGATATGGGATAGAGATTTGACTGATACAGAAGTAAAAAACTTACATACTACGGTTCCTACAGAGGGTATGATATACGATTTAGATGTAGGAGATATAGATTCATATGATAGTACTGATATTACTATTAAAAAAGAAAATATAATAGTACCTAATTCTATTTTACCATTTAGAGAGGAAGGAAGAATGAGATGTTTACCCCACGAAGATGAAGGTATAGTTGCGGGTAAATTTGTAAAAGGTGAAACTACTGCAAAGAATGAAGAAAGGTACGTTTTACAAATGCAACAAAATAAAATTAACTATAAAAAAGACGGAATATCAACATTAAAATATGAGTTAGTAGGAGAAGAAATTTTAACTCCTTGGGCTAAGATGATTAATATAAAATTATGAGTACATCCTACGGTAAGGTAAGAGATCAACTTAACCAGACAGGCTGTGGTTTTTGCTTAGCTAAATGGACTCAAGTTACTATGCACCTAGGAGTAGGGCTCACTCACTCATGTCACCACCCTGTACAGCATAAAATACCTTTAGCAGAACTTAAACGTAATCCTTCTGCTTTACATAATACAAGATTTAAAAAGCTTAAGAGAAAGGAAATGTTAGAAGGTAAAAGACCTTCTGAATGTAATTATTGTTGGAATGTAGAAGATAACTCTGACTCATTTTCAGATAGAACTTTTAAATCAGCAGAACCATGGTCATTAGACCAAATGGAAAAAATTAAGGCTTCTAATTGGAGAGATAATTATAATCCTCGATATGTAGAAGTTTCATTTTCTAATACCTGTAATTTAAAATGTGCTTATTGTGGACCTCAATATTCCTCTAAATGGGTAGAAGAGATAGAAAAACATGGTGAATATAAAACGTCTACGGAATTTAATAGCATAAAACTGTTAAAAGAAAGAGATGAAATGCCAATACTAAAATCTCAGCATAATCCTTATATAGATGCATTTTGGGAATGGTGGCCTGATTTATACCCAGACTTACATACGTTTAGAATTACCGGAGGAGAACCTTTATTATCTCCTGATACATTTAAAGTATTAGAATATATCCAAGAGAATTGGGAACAGAATCCTAATTTATCATTAGCTATTAATACTAACTTAGCTGTACCAGATAAACTAATACAGAAGATGTTAACTATGGCAGAAGATTTAGTTAATAATAATAAAGTAAGAGAGTTAATTATATTTACTTCTGTTGAAGCAATTGGTAAACAAGCTGAATATACTAGGTGGGGATTAAAATATGATAAGTTTTGGGAAAATGTTGATGAAATATGTACTAGACTTCCTAAAGTAACTGTTAATATAATGGCAGCATTTAATGCATTATCAGTATTTACATATGGTGAATTAGTTGATAAAGTATTAGAGATGAAAAAGAAACATAATAACAGAGAAAGATACTGGACTACAGCAGTTCAATTAGATACTGCATATATTAGATGGCCAATGCATCTTTCAGTAAAGATTTTAGAAGATAAAGATAAAAAGCATATATTAGATGCTGCTACTAAAGCATTACATTATGGGTCTAATAAAATGACTTCTATGACATATGGATTTACTGACGTCGAGATACAAAAAATTAAAAGGGTATATGATTATGCAATAGCACAAGATAGTTTTGATACTGAAAAATATAGAAAAGACTTTGGTATCTTTATAGAAGAAAATGATAAAAGAAAAGGAACGAATTTCTATAAAGTATTCCCAGAATTAAAAGATTTTTATGATAAATATAAGCCGAAGGCATCCGTGGACACTGTGGATAAACAGTATTTGTCCATCTTTCCTGACAAAACCAGTAAATGAAAAACTTCAAGGAGATCAGAAATGGAAAATTGAAGTTGATTTTGAATATACTGGTATTAACATGCATTTACAAAAGGATATATTTTGTATAGTTCCTAAATATACTGGTCTCTCTATCTTTGAAAAGAGAATATTTATAGGTATAGGACATGAGGACAAGGATGATTGGCATGGAACAAGAGAATTTATAGAACCTAACACTAGAGAAAAATGGTGTTTTGAACATTTTCCAAATGATAAGCTAATCGTTTACAGAAACGGTGTTAAGACTTTCGAATACTCGTTAATTTTAAGACCTTTAGCAGTTGTAGAAGCTCCTAAAGAACCTATTGTGTTTATTGGTACAGATAAACATACGGTACAAGATCAGTCTGAAGAGACAGATATAAAAGTATATGATTTTAAAATAACAGTTGATAACGAAGTTATGTGTCACCACGATTGGAAAGAAATTATTCATGCAAAATCAATAGACAAAACTGGGAACAGCAACTTTTTATATGAAATGGCATGAAAACAAGTTACGCAAGAACTAAAGAGTTAATAAAGGATATTGCTCCTAAATCGTTTTGTGCTGCAAAATGGTATAATGTATCCATATGGCTTGGTAACGGTAGAACAGCTTCTTGTCATCACCCATTAGCTCATCCAGTACCTAAAAAGGAATTAGCTAAGAACGCTTCAGCACTTCATAATACTAAATTTAAAAAAGAACAACGTAAAAAAATGCTCGCAGGTGAAAGACCTAAAGAGTGTGGTTACTGTTGGAAAGTCGAGGATGCTGCTAATGATGAATCTATTAATAGCGATAGAATATATCAAACAGCTAGATATACAGAAGAAGAAATTAAAGCATTAAAAGATATACCTTGGGATAAAAATATAAATCCTAAGACTGTAGAGATATGTTTTGATAACTTATGTAACTTAGCCTGCTCTTACTGTAATTCAGAATTTAGTTCTACTTGGTCTAAAGATATAGTAAAGAATGGAGAGTATAAGAATATGGTTACCGATGGCGGTAAAACGTATCGACAAGATGGTTCAATTGCTATGCCATTTGGTAATAAGAATGAAGGTAACATTTATGTTAAACGTTTTTTTGATTGGTTTCCTGAAATTAAAGACGGTATTACTGAGTTAAGAGTATCGGGAGGAGAGCCTTCTCGTAGTCCATCTTTCTGGAAGCTTATTGATATGAGTGATAATGAGAAGTTTGCTCTAGCAGTTAACAGCAATTTAATAATGGAGGATTCTAGATTAGATAGATTAGTTGAAGCAGGAAAGAAGTTTGAGAAACTAGATATATACACTTCAGCAGAATGTATGTATAAAAATCAAGAATTTGTTAGAGATGGTTTTGAATGGGATACATGGGAGAAGAATGTTAAGAAAGCAGTAGCATCACCACATATTAACGGTATGTATGTTATGATGACGATATCTTTATTAGGTATATGGACTGTTGATAAATTTGTAAAACAGATAGTAGAGTGGAAAAAAGAGGTAAACGATAAACATGCGTTCTTTATGTCTGTTAATATACTTAGATTTCCATCTTTTCAGAGTGTAACTATGTTACCTCAAAATATTAAAGAAGATTTAGCTAATAGAATTGAAAAGGTCATGAAAGTAGAATATGACTGGATTAATGATCTAGAAAAGAATCAATTAAAAAGATTGCTTATTTATTTAAGAAAGGTAGATAGTTCGATTGAAGATGTTGATGCTTACTCTAAAAAACGTAATGATTTAATTAATTTTGTAGATCAATACGCTGAAAGAAGAAATAAACCAGTTGATCAATATATGCCTAAAGAGTTTAATGATTGGTATCAAGAGCTAAAGAATGAATAATAAGTCTAAATTTTTATGTTCGCTTCCTTGGGAGCATTTGAGCTTACACCCACATGGTCATTCATCACCATGTTGTGAAATAGATTGGAGTAGTGAATTAGCATTTGCTAAAAATAAAATAAACGGTAAGTATACAGCTAAGGTATTAAATGTTAATGACGGAATACCTGCTATAATGAATTCTGATTCTATGAAACAGATCAGAAGGGAAATGCTAGACGGAGAAGTACCTTCAGTATGTATGACATGTTATAATTTAGAACAATCAGGAGGACATTCTAAAAGAAATAGAGAGACTATTATTGAAGAAGATGTTTTAATTTCATTAACAGAAGAAGACGGCTCTATAGAACCAAATATTAAAAATGTAGAATTAAGATTAGGTAATTTCTGTAATTTAAAATGTAGATCTTGCAACGCAGAATCTTCTACATCCTGGATTAATGATTATTATAAATTAAAAGATAATATAAAATTACCAAGTAATTACGATAAAATTAAAAATGCAGAAGATACAGATTATACCTGGCCTGAAAACCCAGAATTTTATGAGCATCTGTTAAAGTATACTGATGGTCTGTATAGACTTCAAATAAGTGGAGGCGAACCATTTTTAGTAGATAAACATAGTCAGTTTCTGCAAATGTTAATCGATAAAGGAATAGCTAAGAATGTTCAAGTATCTTATATAACTAATGCAAATTATAATTTTGATAAAGTAAGTCAAAAGTTTTTTGATAAGTTAACTAAATTTAAAGGATGTAGTTTATCAATTAGTATTGATGATGTAGGTCCTCGGAATACATACATAAGAAGTTTAAGCAACTGGGATTTAACTATAAAAAATCTTAAAAGATTTATTAATGAATATCCAATGTTTAATTACTCAGTAACACAAACAATTGCTATATTTAATTTTCTGTATGTAGAAGAGTTATCACAATTTTTAATGAAAGAAGGATTATTAGATATGACTAATAAAAAACCTATTTTTATAAATGATAATTACGTTTTTACTCCTGATTATCAAAGTGCTAATGTATTACCGTTACAAGTTAGAAGAGATAAAATTGATAGCATAGAAGGTAAATTACCAGTTACTTTTTTTAATAGATTAAAATCTAATTTTTATAATTCTGAATGTAATAATTTAGGTAAACAATTTATAGAGACTACTAATGCAGTAGATAAAGTAAGAAGAGAAAAAATTAAGGATATATTCCCTGAATTATATAACACTATTATTAATGAGTACAAAATTTAATTGGCCTAAACATAATAAGTTAAAAAGTACAGATACTTTTTGTATACTTCCTTGGTTGCATCTCAACGTACAGCCTAACGGAGATATATATCCTTGCTGTATGGCTCCTTATGGTGAAGCTATTGGTAATACTACTAATGATACGCTAGAAGAAATGTGGAACGGGGAGGCAATGAAAGATATTAGAAGAAAAATGTTAGTAGGAGATAGACCTCATCTCTGTAATAGATGTTTTTTAATAGAAGATAACGGATTAAATAGTCCTAGATATACTCACAACGATTTATTTAGAGAAAGAATCACAGAAGTATTAGATACTACTGATGAAGTTAGCGGGCATGTAACTGATTTTAAACTTAGATATTGGGACTTTAGATGGTCTAATATATGTAACTTTAAATGTAGAATGTGCGGTGTTTACTCAAGTAGTAAATGGCATCAAGAAGCTTTGGAATTACACGGTGATACTACTGGTGCAGAGACTAAAGGTATATTAGAGTTTAATTCTACAGGTAAAGAAGATGTCTTTGCTCAAATAGACAGACATATACATGATGTAGAAGAAATATATTTTGCTGGAGGAGAACCTTTAGTAATGGAAGAACATTATTTAATTCTTGAAAAATTAATTGCAGCAGGAAGAACTGATGTTAGATTAAGATATAATACTAATTTTAGCCATTTAAAATTTAAAAAATGGGACCTATTTGGAATGTGGCAACACTTTATTGATAATCCCAAAGGACATATTCAATTATTTGCATCTTTAGATGCAGTAGGAAAATTAGCAGAAGTAATTAGAGATGGTACTAAATGGAATAATGTTTATCAGAATATTAAAAAATGTAGAGCAGCAGATATACAGATACATTTCTCTCCTACTATCAGTTTATTAAATATGTTTTTTATAGATGAATTAATAGATTGTGCTGCAGAATGTAATATTGATGTAGATAAAATAAATGTTAATAATATTTTAACAACACCTAAATTCTACGATGTAAGACTATTGCCTCAATATTTAAAAGATCAATTGATTCAAAAATTAGTTGATTATAGAGACAATAGATGTCCTCAAAAGTATAAAATAGTTATAGAGTATGGTCTAGCTAGTTGGAAGTCTTTTATTAATGAACCATTTAAAGGAGATAGAGCAGCAGAAGAACAAAGTTTATTAACTAACACAGTATTTTTAGATCTTAACCGTAAACAATCTTTCTTAGAAGTTAATCCTCAATATGTTGAATGGTTTAGAGAAATTAGAACTAGATTAGACTCAGCTGGTAAAAAATGGAAAATAATTCCTAAAGTAAGAAAAAAAGAATTAAAAGAAGCTA
>MDTB01234855.1_pt1 | contig 11428 bp, 9 predicted proteins | sample 811161 | NCBI WGS metagenome assembly MDTB01 (sample SAMN05326650, study PRJNA326480) | marine metagenome | isolation source: seawater | place: Mediterranean Sea | collected 2009
AATAAAATCATTAGATGCTGTTATTAATATATTATCAAACTGAAGATCCCCATGGAAATTTGTAGCTATGCCAGTTCTTAGATAATCCCAATTTATAATATTTAATTGTTTTTTAACTGATGGAACTTGAATACCATTAATTTTTGTGGATTCATCATTTATTTTATATTTTTTTTGGTATGTTTCTATCCTTGTAATCGTTTTGTTAAAGTAAAAATTAAAGCAAGCATCTTTAAATGTTTTAAGCTGATTATTTGATAGTTCCACTTTGACCCACAGTTTTTCATCTAGCCAATGTATAAATTTATGCATAATAGTTTCATTGATGATATTATATAGAACTTCTCCTTCAACCTTGTCATATGAATAAAAAGAACCTTTGAAAAAGTCTATTTTTGGACATAAATTATTGAGAATTTTAGATCTTTTGTATCGGTTTTTAATTATTTTTTTGTCTTTGAAGTATTTAATAACTTTATTATCGACGAAGTATAAAAATTCGTCAGATTTACTAAAATCATAAGCAATGTTGGTCTTAGACATTTTTTGATTAGCATTAACATAACCATCTAAATAACCCGTATCATACCAAGTAAATTTTTTTTGCTTTAACTTAAAGTCTATTAGAGCGCTGAAACCTTTTATAACCTGCAATTCTTTATCTTTCAATTCTTTATCATTGGCAATTGCTTCAAAAAAAACTTCATAATCTTTTACTCCTGCAACTCCAATAAAAGCGTTTGTATTGTTACTAATAACTTTGTTATCCATTCTAGTGATGAATTTATTTACTATTGTAACTGTACAATAATTTTCTGTGTTTTTAACTATTGAAACCCCTAACCAATTTTCTGTTGGCAAGGGTATTTTTTCTAAAACTAGCGTATCAGAAGTATAAAAAATAAATGGAGTGTTTAAATATTTTCGACATTGCAATAAGGAGTAACCCGGACCAGAACCTTTTCCAGTATACTTGTCTACCTCAACGAAAGTAATTTTTCTATCCTTATGGGCGCAATTTAAGTAATCAATTAAAGTATTTTTTAAATGCCCTACTGCAATTACGAATTCTACATTCATATCAAATTTTTCAATAATATGAGATATAACAGCTTTAAAATCTACGGGTAAAAGTGACTTGTTAATATGCTCTGTAAATGGACCAACTCTGCTTCCAATTCCAGCAGCTAATATGCATACTTTGTAATTCATCAAACCACTATATTTTATTTTCTTTTTCTTCGGGAAAATACATGAAAAAATTATCATAAAATAATTTCGAATATTGCATCATTTGCCATCTACTATTAAATCCATATTTTTTCTTTGCCCAGGTCAACCCTTCACTAATGTAGAGTTCTAAGTTTTCTTCATAAGTCTCTGTTTTAATAATATCGTTATGATTTATAAGATAACTCTCTTCTTCATCTGCAATAACTTGCGTTGTAATTGCAGCAGCCCAATCGTTAGCATAAGCCTTAGCAATTATTTCACTTTCTGATAAATATCCTCTAAAATTTTCACCATCAAATAAGAAATTCATGTATGTAGGCTCATATTTATTGATGAGCTGATCTAGCATTTCTTTACGAAAAAAATATGCATTATTGTGAATAAACCAGAAATATTTTAGAGATTTTTTACCTATTAAATTTTTTTCACCCCATCTATCAGAGCAAGGTGAGATTATACCTACTCTAGGATAATTATTTTTTAAATTTTGAAGAGAACTAACTGTTAATTGACCTTTAGGAAATTTTGTATCATTAGTTAAAAGAAAAAATGAATCGTATTTTTCCCAACAATCTTCTTTCCATAATTGAAGCAAACCAAAATTCATGCCTCTTGCATATCTTAATCCTTGTTTTGTTACTACCGGGGTAGCTACATGCCACGTACAATATTTAGATAAATTATTTTTATCTGAACCTGCTTCAACAACAAAGATATCTGTGTAGTCACCATCATGATATAATAAATGTTCAACTAAAGAATCAGTCTCGCAAGGTAAATTTCTATTTAAAATTATTGTAGCTGTTTTTTTCATTAGATTAAATTAAATGCTTTCATGTATCTTAAAATACTATATTTTACTTGATTTTTTAGAAATAGGTCTAAATTTTTAATCCTTTTACTTGCTTCATACTTAAGCTCAATAAATGCATTTGATGAAAAAATGTAATGTCCCGCTATAATTGCTTTATCCCTATCATTGGTATGAGAGTTTTTTAAAATCCATTTTTTCCACTTCTTGGAGGCATAGGAAAGCTGTATAAATTTGTTTAATAAATCATTATGCCCACCTTTTTCTAAAATATCAATAAAGGCTTTAGTTTCGGCAACACCAAATTCAGGTGCAACGTTTGCAGCATGAATGCCCAAACGAGGTTGCCATATCAATGATTCAGTGGATAGATAATCTGTGTTATGCTCTTTCATAAAAATTCCATATTTATTACAAATATCAATCATTTTAGGAATCTGAATCTCTGGGGGAAGTTCGTTTTCAATACGTATTGGAGAGTCAAATGAACCGATATTTTTGGTTTCCATTACTTTCGTTCCAGCTTGAATAACAATAAAATATGGAAAAGGAAGTTTTTGCGAATTGCAAAATTTTTTCATTTTTTCAAGTGTGTATTCTAGTTCATCTTTTGTATTGTTACTTCCACTTTGTTCTTCTGTACCAATTTCAAATATAATGTCTTGTTTTTTTTGTTGAGCATATGACCAGCAAAATTCGTATAACTCATAAATTCTATCTAATATTTGGTTTATATTAGGTTGTGAGTGAATATCTATACTTGGATCAATATGTAATATTTGAAGTCCTGCATCAATATCTGCTTTAAATGAGTCTTTTGCAGATTGCATTGCATTTTTTAGATTCATATTTTGAGTTTTTTCAAAATCATTTTGCCATGGCCCACCATGATCTCGTGCTAATATTATATTTTTATTCAAATCCTTTTTTTTTACATAATCAGCAAATTCTTTTGTTGACCAATTTTCAACATAACCACCTCCAAATTGCCCAGAATCGATTTGTCTTCTACTGGCAATCAACATTAAAGGTGACTTATATTGTTCTGCCAATTCAATGGATGCATCTATACAGGTTTTGCTCATAGGCCCAACCCCTAAAAGAGTACAATTTTTTTCATTTCTATAATTTTCAAGTTTTTTGTGAACTGACATTCTTTTTAATTGTCCATGATCTAGGTTAAAATCTGATCTGGGTTGTAAGGTTTGAAAAATTTTTCCATAATATGAAGACAAGCTTCAGCAACAGCTCTATTACCACCTGAGCGCTCTGTTACAAAATTTGCATTCAATATAGCAAATTTATCCGCATTTGCTGGTGCAATGGCATACTTGACTTGTTTCATAACATAATGGTCATAAATACCATCACCCATATATATAACTTCTTCAGGATCATAACGCTCTTTTATCCATTCAATTCTTTTTGTTGTACTAACTAAATCTAATTCAAATTTCATGTCTTTTTTAATTCGTCTTTCACTTATAGAAAAGCCTTTACTATCGCCAGTAACAAACCTAATTTCGATAAATGGTTTTAATAAAAGTAATCCATCATGATCATCTGGGCCAAAAATTTTCATTTGTTTTCCAATTTTGGAGTATATGAAATGACCTGTAGTCATTACACCATCTACATCTAATAAAAAAACCTTTGGTTTCTTATCCAAGAAAATCAACAATAATACATTAAAAATTTAACTATAATAGTACTTAAATATTTTATAATAATAATATTTTTCTTACAAGCTCAAAGACTAAAAATAATTTTCTTAATATTAAGGTAAGAAAAAATTAAATAATAAATAATACGTTAAAAAATGTTGATGATATAACTAAATACTTATATGTATTTAAGTTCTTGGAGAGACATATAAAGTTAAAATTAATATCAAAAATCTTAAGGATATTTACATATAAGGCATTACAAAATCTCTTACTAAATGAGTATTAATCGACGCTGTTGACCTAATAAATGGTCGTGAATTGACAGAACAAGATTAAAATATAGTGAGACAAAATTTAAATAGTTAAAAATTTACTATTGATCTGATTAATATTGTGTATATTTGAGTTTAATTAATAAATCAAATGAGTTAAATGAACCAAATACAAGATAATGAAATTGATTTTTTTGAGTTATTTCAAACGTTATGGGGTGGCAAGTGGGTTATCAGTACTTTTGTTACGATAGCCATTTTACTTGGTAGTAGTTTTATTTTTTTAAAAGATACTATTTACGCGTCAAAATTGACTTATACTATAGATACAATCCCTCCATTTTATGAAGAAAAAAAGGTTTATAGTGATTTTCAAAAAAAGTTTTATTCAATCAGCATTTTTGAGGATTGGAAAAAAAATTATGGCAAAACTGTGTTGGTATTTGATGATTTTAGTACAATAGAAATTTTTAACGGATACGCCATATCAAAGAGCGAAGATCAGCAGTTAGCAACTTTAGTATCAGAAAATGAGGAAAGATTTTTCTTGCTCGTCAAATCAAACCAACTTCCCATATTAAATGATTTTTTCAAATATGCTCAATACATCAACAAACTATTAAAGAAAGAATATGTTATTCGTTCGCGCGAAGAACTTAAAATCATTGAGTCACGTTTTAAAGACTTGAAATCGGCAAATAGCGATGTAGTGGAATTAGTACTTTCGATTGATAGATATATCGTTTCAGCAGATAAAGGTGCAAACGTACTGAAAATACAACATCCCAAAATGCCTAAAAAGATTTCACCAAATGTACCTCTAATATTCGCTTTATCCTTAATTTTAGGTGGATTGGTAGGCGTATTCTTTATACTTGCTCGTAATGCCATTAAGAGAAGAAAATAGCATTTGACTTCTGCGTAAGAAACCTTTTAATCACTTTTTCACTTTCTAATTGACACTATTAATTTTTCAATTATTCACCCCGCACATAATGGTGAAACGAATGGTGAAAAACTTGTTAAAAAGTCGTTATGACTGCAAATTTAACAAATATTTTATACTTTTGCCACTATTGAATAAACATCAAGATTTTAACAAAATATTATTACCTTTAAATAAATTATCCTATATCAATATTAATTAAGAAAGAAGTTAAGATTTGGAGTTTTTTGAAGTTTCCGAATATCAAACTATAAATTATGTTAATACGCCATCGATTATTATATTAATTTACTCATTTGCGGGAGTAATTATCTTCGTATCTTACAATATCATCTTCACCCAAATAAGTTCCAATTTGAACTTCAATAATTATAGTTGGAGTTTCACTAGGATTTTCTAAACGATGTAATGACCCAAGAGGTACATATAGGGATTCTCCCTCTCTAGCTATTTTAATATCTTCATCAATTGTAACCTTTGCTTCTCCTTTAACAACAACCCAGTGTTCAGAGCGATATTTGTGACTTTGTAAACTTAGTGCTGCTCCGGGATTCACAAAAATCCTTTTTACTTGAAAGCATTCCCCAACTGAGAGACTTTCAAACCAGCCCCATGGACGATGAACCTTTGGAAAGATTTCAGACTGTGTTATATCATTAGCTTTTAAATATTTGACTACACTTTTAACATCCTGGCTTTTGTTTTTATCCGCAACTAAGACTGCATCAGGCATTGCTACAGCTATAATGTTCTGCAAACCTAGTCCTATAATCTCCTGACTTTTAACTTCAGATCTCAATAATGTATTTTTACATTCAATTGCATGAGCATTTTTTGATAACGCCACACCATCTTTATCTTTTTTTGACTCATACCAGATTGATTCCCAATTACCTAGATCTGACCAACTTGAACGATAAGGTATTGCTATTAAATTTGTTGCTTTCTCCATTATTGCATAATCAATACTTATTTCATCTAAACCACTCCAAGAAGCTAAGTCAAGTCTTATGAAGTCCATATCCATAACACTGTTTTTAACTGATTGCTCAACAGATTTTAACATTTCATTTGCAAAAGTTTTAAAAGCGGAAATCATATCTATTGCACGAAACATAAAAATTCCAGAATTCCATAAATAATTACCTTCATTTAACATTTTCTTTGCCGTGACTTCGTCAGGTTTTTCAACGAAACGTATAACCTTCTTGGGTCCTTCGTTGTTATTTTGTTCTAATTGCAAATATCCATATCCTTTTTCTGGATATGTAGGCTTAATCCCAAATGTAACTATTTTTTGATTTTTCACTTCACTAAGGCCAGTACGGATGACTTCACTAAAATATTTTTCGTCATTAATAATATGGTCAGAAGGTGATGAAATTATAATTGCATCTTTATTTTCTTTATAGGCTAAAATAGTTGCTGCAATTATTGCTGGGGCAGTGTTTTTAGCTTCTGGCTCAATTAAAATTGGTCCTGGATCTATACCTACCGACTGTAATTGTTCACTAACAATAAAGCGATAAGATGAATTTGTAACAGTTATGTGTGGGGCAAATTTAAGCACATCAGAATTAACAAGTCTTAATGCTGATTGTTGGAATAACGATATATCAGATGTTAGTTTTGTAAATTGTTTAGGGTATGTTTTTCGAGAAAGTGGCCAAAGTCTAAACCCAGACCCTCCAGCCAACAATATTGGTGTAATTATACTCATCACCGTAAACTTTCTTTTTGAATTTTAGCAATTGAAAATAGCTAATATCCTGAATCTAAACAAATTATTTTTTAATTATTTTAAAATTTTTTACGTTACTTTTTTTTCAAATATAGAAAATGTATAGATAAAATTATATATAATAAGAATCCCATAACATTAATTTAAAATTAATTTTATTATCAATAAAAAATCATTTATATCTATATAATATTTTTCTAATAAATTATAAATCTTAAGGTATTTTGAATTGAAAGCATTAGTTACAGGAGCGTCTGGTTTTATAGGTAGTAATCTAGTGGATAAACTTTTAGAAGATGCTGTTGAAGTTCATGGAATTGATAATTATTCGACTGGTAATCCCAAATTCATTGAAAAAGCAAAATTGAAACCCAATTTCATTATGTTTAATTTTGATCTTCTGAAAGATGATTTTTCAAAGCTTGATAATGATTATGACATTATTTTTCATTTGGCAGCTAATGCAGATATTAGAGGAGGTGTAGAAAATAATTTAATAGATATTGAACAAAATTTAATCGTTACTCATAGACTTTTAGAATTCACCAAAATTGTAAAAAAAATTAAAGATGTTACTTTTTGTTTTGCCTCAACTGCTGCTGCATTAGGAGAACCTTCAGTATTTCCAACTCCAGAGAATATTGAAATACCCCTACAAACTTCACTTTATGGAGCTTCTAAACTATCTTGTGAAGCTATTATTTCAGCTTATTCAAATATATTTAATATCGAAACATATTCTTTTAGATTTGTTTCTGTTTTAGGTTTACGTTATACTCATGGACATGTTTTTGATTTTGTAAAAAAATTAAAACAAAATCCTAATAGACTAGATATATTAGGAAATGGGTTAGCGGAAAAGAGTTATTTAAATGTAAAAGATTGCATTTCTGCTTTATGTCTAGTGTGTTTGGAAAAACGACCTTCAAAAAATATATCACACAAGTTTGAAGTTTATAACTTGGGTTTAGATGAAACTATCCTTGTTAAGGATAGCGCAAAATTTATTTCAAATTGTCTAAATTTGAAACCAGAATTTATTTTTGGTAAGAATGTTAGAGGATGGATAGGTGATAATAAGTTTGTTCATCTCTGTACAAAAAAAATTCGAATGCTTGGCTGGGAACCATTGCATAATATAAAACCTTCTATTAAAGAAACTGTAAACTGGCTTAATGAAAATCCTGAAGTTTTAAATTATCGTGACTAAATTAGCGGACATAATAATTTTAGCAGGTGGTTTTGGAACAAGAATGAAAACAAAGTTCTCCAAAACACCAAAAGCACTTGTTAAAATAAATAAGGTTCCAATAATTGAGCATCTTATTTTTCAATGTAAAGAAAATAATTTTACAGATATTTTAATTTCTGTTCATCATCAAAAAGAAAAGATAATAAATTATTTGGGTGATGGTAAAAAGTTCGGTGTTAATATAAGCTATAATTATGAGACAAATCCTGCTGGCACTGGTGGAGCTGTATCACTAGGGCTTCATTTATTAAAAAAAAATTTTATAGTTTTATATGCTGATGTATTCTCTGTAGTAAATTTAAAAAATCTTTGGTCTTTTCACATTAAAAATAAGAATGACATAACTGCTGTTGTCCATCCAAATGATCACCCGTATGATAGTGATTTAATTTATTATGACGATCAATTAAATATTAAAAAGATTTATTCAAAAATTGAAAATAAAAATCAATATTTAAAAAACTCTGTTTTGGCAGCAATGTACTGCATGAACAAGAAAGTTTTTCATCACAAGATCAAACAAAAGAAATATGACATTGGTAAATTTCTAATACCTAATTTAATCTTAAATAATTTTAAAGTTAAAGCATATCCTACTGTTGAATATTTAAAAGATATGGGCACCCCTGAAAGGTATAAAAACGTTCAAAGAGCAGTTAAAAATGGAATAGTTGATAGTCGTTCTGTCAAGAATAAACGACAAGCTATAATAATGGATAGAGATGGAACTATTAACTTTGAAAATGGGTTCGTAAAATCACCTAAAGATTTTACAATTATAAAAAATTCAGCAAAAGCTATTAATAAAATTAATAATTCAAAATTTTTATCAATTTGTGCCACTAATCAACCAGTCATTGCAAGAGGGGACTGCTCAATTGAAGTATTACAAAGCATACACGATAAACTTGACTATGAATTATCAAAATTTGGTGCATATTTGGATGATCTAATTTATTGCCCACATCATCCTGATAAAGGCTTTCCTGGTGAAAATTTAAAGTATAAGAGTTATTGTAATTGTAGAAAACCAAAAAATGGGATGTTAGAAAAGTTAGTATTTAAGCATAATTTAAAGCGATCAAAATCTTTTGTAATTGGTGATAGATTTTCTGATATTGCGGCTGCTGAAAAAAGTAAAATGCATTCTATTTTAATTCTTGAAGGAGCAATTGATAAACAATATAAAATGGCAACACGACCAACTCACATTTCACAAAATCTTTATGAGGCTGTCAAATGGATTTTAAACTCTTACGGTAATATTATTTTAAAATTAGATAATAATATTGGTTTAATACATTCAAAAAATAATTTAGTAATACTTGAAAGTAAAAATTATTTACTCTCACTATCGGCAGCTAAACTTATACAACAACATTATTTTCCTAATATAAAGATTTTAGACTTTTTCTTTGAATTTTTTAATGAAAAAAAAAGTGTTTCTTTAAATGTTTGGATAAATTACTCAAAAATACAAACAAGAAAATCATTAGAAAATTTAAAAAAATTGCTAATCAATATTCAAAAAAGTAAAACATCAATAATTTTACCTATAGAAAAAAAAAAGAATACAATTAAAATTTCAAATAAAAATATTATTAAAATAGATTTAGATATTAGATAAGGCCGTTGGATTAATGCTTGTAACCAGAACCCCATTTAGAATCAGTTTTGTTGGCGGTGGATCAGACATATCATCTTACTATACAAAACAAAATGGTGCTGTTATTTCTACCTCTGTTGATAAATATATTTATATTTCAGTACATAAAAAATTTGATAAAGGTTTTAGATTAGCATATTCAAAAATAGAGGAAGTAAGTAATATTTCTAATATCAAACATCCAATTGTCAAAAACGTTCTCAAATTACTAAATGTTAAAGATCAATTGGAAATCTCTTCAATTGCTGATATTCCAGGACATGGAACAGGATTAGGTTCATCAAGTAGTTACTGTGTTGGTTTACTTAAAGCTTTAACTAAAATGAATGATATGAAATATAGTAAAGAAAAACTAGCAGAATTAGCTTGTAAAGTAGAGATAGAAATGTGTAAAGAGCCAATAGGAAAACAGGATCAATATGCAGCAGCTCTGGGAGGATATAATAAATTAATTTTTAAAAAAGATGGGTGTGTGTCTAGAAATAAAATAAAATTTGGAAATGACTTTAAAAATTATTTTGAGAGTCATTGGATTGTCATATACACTGGAATTACAAGAAGTACAAAAACAATTTTAAAGGATCAAAATAATCAAATAAAAAATTATGAAAAATTTAATACAATGAATGAAATGGTAAGTCTAGTTGAACCTTTTGAAAAAGCTATTCATAGTGAATCTATAGAAGATTTAAGTAAAGTTTTAAAATACAGCTGGACCCTTAAAAAATCTTTATCAAAAAATATTTCAAATAATTTTATAGATGATATGTATGACTTAGCATTATCAAATGGGGCTCTTAGCGGTAAAATACTAGGTGCTGGGGCAGGTGGTTTTTTATTTTTATTAGCACATCCTAGTAAGCATAAAAAGATTAAAGAAAAGTTTAAAGAATATAGGATTATAAATTTTTCATCAGAAAACTCAGGCACTACTGTAATATATAATATGTAAATTTTAACAGTTGTAACAGTTTAACAAATCAGTTATTAATTATTTTAGAATTTAATTTCAATTTAATACGGAGTTTTATTTGAAAACTTTAGATTATTTTAAAAATCTAAAAGCTGTATTTGATGAATTAGATTATGATGTTTTTGATAAATGTGCAAAGATAGTTATAAGTTATATTAATAATAATAATAAAATAATTTGCTGTGGGAACGGAGGCTCTGCAAGCACAGCCTCACATTACGTTACTGATTGGGTAAAAATGGCACAAACACAAAACAAGCAAAAATTAAATGCTATTTGCCTTTCAGATAATACAGGCATGTTAACCGCATATGCTAATGACATAGGTTATGATGCAGTTTTTTCTGAACAAGTTAAATGTTATGGTCAAAGTAAAGACTTACTTATCTGCGTAAGTGGTAGCGGCAATTCAAAAAACTTATTAAAAGCAGTGGAAGTTGCAAAACAACACAATATTAGAACTATGGCAATCGTTGGATATGACGGAGGTCAACTAATAAAAAAATGTGACTATAAAGTTCATATACCTTCATTTGATATGCAAATTTGTGAGGATATACATTTGGTTTTTGGACACGTAGTGATGAAGAAAATAATAGTATCACCATGAAAATTTAGAAAGTTTTAATCGTTTAATTTTGTTATATTTTAAATTATTTGACTGAATATTCAGATATGCTTCTTTACCAAAATATTAAATTATTAGTAGTTCACTGCTCTGACACAGATAATGAGGAAGATATTACTGCTAGAGATATTCATAACATGCATCTGAACTTTGGTTGGGATGGTATTGGTTACCATAAAGTAATTTGTAGATCAGGAAAAATCCAAAATGGTAGGCCAGAATATTGGATTGGCGCTCAT
>MDTB01001670.1_pt1 | contig 11427 bp, 9 predicted proteins | sample 811161 | NCBI WGS metagenome assembly MDTB01 (sample SAMN05326650, study PRJNA326480) | marine metagenome | isolation source: seawater | place: Mediterranean Sea | collected 2009
TCATCAGTGGGTAAATAATTGAAGGTTGCTCTAGCTGCCCACTCATCTATCGCATTACTGTCTGCTGCACCTGGGAATGAGTTTTTCTTCCAACCGTCCATTTCAGTAAAAGTACCGGCAACACGTACCGCTAATTTATCTGATAATTCAGTTTCGTACGCGCCTTTTACTTCTTTACGATTATTGTTACCAATACCCGCTGTTAAATAGCCACCTGTATCCCAAGATGGTCCTTTAGTAATAAAGTTAACTAAACCACCGGTAGAGTTTTTACCAAATAATGTACCTTGTGGCCCTCTTAACACCTCAATTCTTTGTAGATCGAACATTTGACCACTTTGTAGAGAAGGGTTGCCTTTGTAGACTTCATCGACATAAATGGCAACTGAGCTCGATTGGTTAATACTGTAATCATCCATTGAGATACCACGTATCGATATTACAGGATAACTATCTCCACCGGGTGTAGAAATTTGCATATTTGGGACTTGTGCTGAAATCTCTGTGGTATCTCGTATTTTTAGATTTTTAAGTTCATCAGCACTTAATGCTGAGACAGAAACAGGTATAGATTGTGCGTTTTCTACACGTTTTGTAGCTGTCACTTCGATTGTTTCTATCTCTGCCGCCTGAACTGTTGTTGCTAGTGATACGGCTGCTGCAACCGCTGAGAGGTAAAATTGTTTGTTCATGTCACTTTCCCGTTTTATTTAGCAGACCTAAATTAAAATGTAATTTTTATTATCGAGACCAAGACTAAATGAAAAAATAGATATACCTGTTGACTATTAACGCCAAAAAATTACCGTAACACGCCACCAAATAGACATATTACGCCTTACGATTGACCTTTTAAGCCATTTAAGAACAATATAGTTTATTTTTATTAATAAAAGCCTTATAAAAATTATGCCTATTAAATGAACTGATTGAAATGATACAAAGGATATATTGTGAGTAATTATCAAAAGCCGGTTTTGCCGGCTGAGTGGCTGAGTGACTATATGCTTGAGAAAGGCTATACAAAGACACAAATATTAGAGGGTGCTGGACTTGATAAAAAGTCTCCAACCTCTAACCTAAAACTGATGCCATATCCAAATGTATTAATTTTATTAGACTTTTTAGGTAAGGCAGAGAATAACCCGAACCTCGGTTTTGATTTATCAAGCAACGCTCAACCTGGTGATTTAGGCCCGGTGACATTAATTGCTTATCAAACCCCAACCTTTAAAGATTTTATCGATACCCTGATTCAATACCAGTCTTTAATGACTACAGCTATAGACTTGCATTTAAATGTAGGCACTATCGAAAGTGAGATAAAGTATAATATTTTGGTTCCAACAAAAGCAGGAACACGCATTGACGTTGACTATACATTAAAAATGTTCGTCGATATGATTAAAGAGTGTAGCGGCAGCGATTGGCGTCCGAATAGAGTTAATGTCTCTTATTCAAAGCCTGATGATATGTCTAGACTCTATGAAGAGTACGGTGAAAATATTAAATTTGATCAACCTACCAATAGTATATTTTTTGAAACCAAACTCTTAAAAACGGTAATCAATGAAACTGATCCTGAGCTATTGGAGTTAATGAAAGCTGAAATTCACCAAATGCTAAGTAACTACAATAATAGGACTAACGATTTATTTAGTAAGGTACGGGCTTGTATTGCTTCATCACTTGCTAACGGAAACTGTAATTCAGTTAATATCGCAAGGCAGTTAAATGTATCCCAAAGAACCTTAGTTAGGCACCTTTCTAGTATCAATACCAGTTTAAGAGAAATTAAAGCTGACGTCATAGAAGAATTAGCGAAAACTGCGTTATGTAAAACCCATACAAGTATTTATGAAATTGCTATTCAAATGGGCTTTTCTGAAACTAGCTCATTTGATCGCATGTTTAAGAAAAAAACAGGTTATACGCCGATTCAATTTAGAGAAAAATACGTTGATATAGATTATAGCTCCAATCGCTATTTTTAATAAGAGTGGAGCTTTAATCTGATAAAAAATTAACCTTGTGCTTTAGTTGCTACCCAGAAAAAGCACAAAGAAAACGCTAAATATCCGACAACAAATATCCAGCCGGCAGCATTCATCGCACCATTTAGTGTTCCCGCTAGACAAGCAAGAGATGCAATCCCTTCACTAAAGCCGTACAGGTAAGCTGACTTTTTATCAATATCATCAGGCCCGTTGATAAACCAGAAGCTAATACCTAAACCTAAGTATGCCCCGCCTAAAATGCGCGTCATCATAATACCTGCGTCATCTAAAGACATACCAAATAATTGCATAATAAGATTAGCATCAAAGATAAAAACTAAAGCCACAACAATCGATAAAATAGATTTTGGCTTGGTAAAAACAGTAATTGACATGATTTGTTCTCATTAAAAATACATGCCTGACAGCTTAAATAATAAAAGCGAATAAACATTACCTTTACACGCCATACCATTGACAATACGCGCCATTACAAACAGCTAAAGTGGCGTAAATTAACAACTACATGGCGTATATTATCAATATCATTTTCTTTAATAGAGAGTAAGGTAACTTCAAACAATCAAAGGAGCTAATTATATGAGGCTTTTTAAGCTTATTTTAGTGTTGATGTTGTCGCTAACATCCATTAAAGCTATGTCACAAAATAAACCTAATATCGTACTTGTATTTCTGGATAATTTTGGCTGGGGAGAGCCGGGCTTTAATGGCGGCGGTATTGTGCGTGGGGCGGCAACACCAAACCTAGATACAATTGCCAATGAAGGCTTGCGTTTAACTAACTTCAATGTTGAAGTTCAATGTACGCCTTCTCGCTCAGCACTGATGACTGGACGCTATGCCTTTAGAAGTGGTAATAGTAAAGTGCCGATCGGTAATAATATCTACGGTCTGGTTAACTGGGAAGTCACCTTAGCAGAAACGCTTTCAAACGCCGGTTATACCACAGGTATTTTTGGTAAATGGCATTTAGGTCGTACACCAGGCAGGTTTCCAACAGATCAAGGTTTTGATGAATGGTTTGGTATCCCGAATTCTAGTGATGAATCCGTTTACTTTACCCAGCAAGGGTTTGCCGACAGTGGTGTATCTGAAACCTATGTAATGTCAGGGCTTAAAGGGCAAATACCCAAAAAGGTACGCCCCTACCGACTAGATTATCGACCTATTATCGACAAAGATATTACCGATAAAGCCATCGAATTCATCACCCGAAAAGCTAAAAAGCAGCAACCATTCTTTGCTTTTATTCCCTATACTGCGACTCACTTTCCGACCATGACTCATCCAGATTTTAGAGGAGTGTCAGGTAAAGGGCAATGGGCAATGGGCAGATATGTTAACCCAAATTGATAATTACACAGGACAAATACTAAAAACAATTGATGATTTAGACATCAAAGACAATACCATTGTTATCTTTACCGCGGATAATGGCCCTGAAGCTACTAGCTACGGTAACAATACGCTAACCGTTGAAAACGCATTTCATGGCTCAGCAGGACCTTGGCGCGGCACTTTATTTACTGGTTTTGAAGGCGCATTACGCGTGCCCTTTGCCATGCGCTGGCCTGAAAAAATAAAGCCCGGTCGTGTCAGTGACGAAATTGTTCATGCAATGGATATTTTCCCAACATTAACTCACCTAGCCGGTGAACAAATCCCTCAAGACAGAGCCATTGATGGCATTAACATGACTGACTTTTTTACTGGCAAAGAAAAAAAATCAGGTCGTGATGGCTTTATTGTTTACATGGGTAATGAAATATATGGCGTAAAATGGAAAAATTGGAAAATTCACTTAAAGGAGCAAGAAACGGCTTTTACCGAAGTACGCACCTATGAACTGCCAAGACTTTATAATTTGTTAAGCGATCCACAAGAAAGGGACAATGTCATCCTTTCAAACAGTTGGGTGCCTAAAGCTGCTCATAAATTACTAGCGGAGCATAAACGCTCATTTGCACAATACCCACCAATTAAGCCTGGAACTAAAGACCCTTATATCCCACCTAACACTAAAAAGAATTAAACGCTTTTCTTAACTTTAATCCTTATTCTTATCACCAGTTGTAAATGACATAGCAACTGGTGATAAAAATTTCAAAAACACCTTGGTACAATAAATTTAAAGCATTGTTCAAGCTGCTTTTTGTTTAAGAAATAAAATGGTAACACCTACGATAAATGAACCAGTTGCCATTATTAACGCCACCATTGTCAAAGGTAAGTTAGCGGCAAATAAAAAGCCAGGGAGCATCGGCCCTAATACTGCCCCGCCTCGACCAATACCTAGCACTAAGCCAGACCCAGAGCCTAATAGCGAAGACGGAAATGATGAAGCAAATAAGCCAAAGAAACCGGAAATTGCGGCAAAAATTAACGCACCGGTGATAAAACCAATCACCTTCATCGACTCCAATGTTTCAGTAAAATACGGAAATAAGGCAACGCCAATTGCTGCAGTAATTAAACAAAAAATCATTAATATTTTTATTGGAGCAAAACGAGCAACAACACTGATACCAACAGAGCCAAGTACACCGCCAAGACTGATAACTCCTAAGACCTTAGTTGCGTTTGAGGCGTTATGTCCTAGATCAGAAACTATGGTTGGTAGCCATTTGACAAAATAATAATACGTACCGACATTACCAAAGTAGGCAAAAATCAATATACAAGTAGTGGCTACCATAGTCCCTTTAAATAAGTTTTTAGTCCCTTCTGGTTCTCCTTTTTTTTCACTAATTTCTTGCAACGTCTCAGGTGCACTATGCCCTAACTTTACCATAATCTGTTGAATACGTTGCAATGCCCCTGTTGGGCGTTTTCGTTCTAAAAAGCTAATGGTTTCAGGAACCCAAAAATAAACAAGCGGAATAAAAACAAGACTTAGAGCTGCCCCTAAATGAAATGTCACGCGCCAGTCGTATTGCTTAAGTAGTGGCGCTAAAAATGTCGCACCGGCATAAATGCCAAAGGCAAAGCCACCGGCAACTAAGGTTACCGCTAAAGCGCGGTTTTTATTATTACAATAATCCGATGTCGTCGCAGTTGCCGCAGCTAGTAAGCCACCTATACCAATACCGGTAAATACCCGGGCTACACCTAACACCCAAATATTAGGGGCAAGTGCAGCCACTTCCATGCCAATAGTTAAAATAACTAAGCCAATCAGCATAGTCGGCCTACGACCATGGCTATCTGCTACGCTACCTAGAATAATTGAACCAAACGCCATACCGACTAGCTCTAGTGGTAAGATAATACCAAGAACGGTTTTAGATAAGCCCCATTCAGCGGTCATGCCGGGCGCGGCGAAAGCGATAGATAAAACATCATAGCCATCTAATGCTAATATCCCGATACACAAAGCAACAATCAGCCATTGTCTCTTTGCCATTGGCTCTTGGTGAATTGTCTCTAAAGCACTGACATTAGTACTCATCCTTCCCCCTAGCTTGCTTGTTTTTATAATTATTTCTAACGACTAAAAAATCATCGTCTTATTCAATGGTTTTGTGCTTTTTCTTCGAAGCTCAACTCTATCTTCTAAACCCCAGTATTTGGCATGCTCTTTAAGCCATTCTGTCATCTGAGTTAAATCAATTACACTCGCTTGTTTTACATAACGGGCGATATGCCCTGCGACATTGGCACAACCAACACTTGCACCAATAACGTTAGGATTAGAAGAACGGACACAAGCAGCAAAATCCGCTTGTTTAGTATTAAGCCATGAAAACTCATCAGGCTGACAGCGGGCATCACCTGTCGCACTGACCACTTCTGGATAAGCTGCCGGAAAAACTAAATTTCCACGCGCAGGGGACGACGCAACGACTATGATGTTGTTGTCTCTAGCTCGCTTTACCGCCTCATGTAATAGTTGTCGATCATTAGGTAAGCCAAAGCTCATATTAATGACAGAAACATTGAGACTGATTAGCCAATCAATCGCAGCAACAATTTGTAGCGGTGTTGTTACCAGTCTTTGATGAAACACTTGCGCCATGGCAATTTGTGCATCAGGAACTTGCGTTAAGATAGATTCTGTAATGACAGTACCATGACCTAGCATATCACCTGTGGTTGGCTTAGCTTCAACCTGGTCATTTTCAAGGTAAAAACCCTGTTGCTGATATAGGTTATTGTCTTTACCGTCATTTACATCTGACCCCAAAAAGCCAGAGTCAATCACCCCTATTAACATATTACTGCTTTACTCCACTGCGAAATTCAATCGTGCCATCGACAATCGTTAATAAATAATCTGCATCTTGAATCGGTTGCTCTCGATGACTAACAATCAGTCGAGTTTTATTAGCAAATAACTTATCAATAACGGTCATCAATTTGTGTTCTTGTTGACTATCTACAGCTGAAGTCGCTTCATCTAAGATGAGTATGCTTGGTTGTTGCAAGAGTGCTCTAGCAAGCGCAATACGCTGTTTTTGCCCGCCAGAAAGCCTTGCCCCTCGCTCACCAATAACTGTATCTAACCCTTGCGGTAATTGTGAAATAAAGCCTGTTAATTCGGCTTGCTCTACTGCTTGGTTCACTTGTTCATCTGTTGCATTAGGTGCCGCATAGCGAATGTTTTCTCGCAGCGTTCCACGAAATAGCACCAATTCTTGGGCAACATGCGCTACTTGTTTTCGCCAACTGGCTAAATCTAACTTGGTTAAATCAACACCATCAATTTCAATCTTGCCATCAGTTGGCTCAAAATGTCTTAACAGTAAATCGACAAGAGTACTTTTACCTATGCCAGATGGTCCAAACACACCCACTTTTGCCCCTGATGGAATCGTAAAAGTTGCGTCACTAAATACTACTTGATTGCTATTAGGGTAAGAAAAAGCCAATGAATGAGCGCTAATATTACCCTCAATAATTAACGGTTGTTCTTTTGATTGAGCTGGCTCGACATCTGCTTTTGTTAACGTTAATTCTTGTACGCGGTCTAAGCTGACTCGAACACGTTTAATCGCAACATATAAGCCTAATAGCGTATGTACTGGACCTACCGCCATGCCTAAATAAGCAGAAAACGCGATAAGCGAACCTAACGCCATTTGATCGTTAATCACCCAATAACCGCCAATAATAAATACTAAAGTACGGCTTAGTGTTGTCAGTATTGTCGGTACTGAGCTTGTTGCAAACTCTGTAACTTGCAGCCCTAATAAGGTATTAAGGTAGTTATGGTTTAGGCCTTGTAAGCGTTTTGCCTCACGTGCTTCTGCCGATACCGTTTGAATAAACTTCATTGCCGGTAAAGTTTCAATTAAAAACGAAGAAATATCTGCTGCCCGCTCGCGCATCTTACGAGTTTTAATTTCCACCTTAGGGCGCATAAATTTAAGCCAGCCCCACTCTAGTGGTAATAAAACAAAGGCAATAAGCGCCAATGATGAATTTAAATAAAACAAAAAGACAATCGAGCCAACAAGACCAATCACCGCGCTAACTAACGAAAATAAGCCATCAAGAGCAAAGCGTTGAATTTCAGCAATATCACCATCTAAGCGCGACAAAATATCACCGACCCGCTGCCTACCGTAAAAACTCGGTGATAATGTTTGCAAATGCTGATAAACACTCTCACGAAGATCAAATAAAATATTGCCTGAGATTTGCGTATGAAAATACCGAGAAACGCCAGACAATAAGGTAGAAAAAACACCTAAGCTAAGTAGCATTAACGAAAACTGTAGCAGTAGATCAAATTGTTTAGCGATCAAGCCTTCGTCAATCACTTGCTTAGTTAGGTATGGTTGTAAAAGCGCTAATGAGGAAGCAACGAGTGATAAGCAAAATAAACCAAAGACTCGTTTGTTATGGGGCGTGACAAAGCGAAATAACCATGCAAATGCTGAATGCTGTTCTATAGTACGATTTTCGCTAACAAAAGAAGCTAGATTAGACATCAAAATATACTAGGTTAACTTAAGTCAACCACTTCAATTGCATTTTGTGTTTTCTGCAACGTTTTCGCATCTGGCTTCATACGTACTTCTGGGTAATAACACATATAACCGGTTTGACAATGCTCAGGTTGCTCTCGCATGCCACGGGCTAGCGCTTTTGCCGCATCACCACCCTGCTCGATTAATGTTTCTCGCACCGCATTAACCATTTGCACACTTTTTAATTTACGTTCAGTTGGCGCGTCACGACCAGCTATTTTTACCGAGGTGACAGAGCTGGCTAAAAATCGTGGTAAAGCACATAAACCACAAGGCCCGTATGGCATACCATTAGGACTAACAGAAAAGCCATTACCAAAGCGATACCACAACCATTTTTGGTAATCTTTATCGTTTATTTCAAACGCTTTTTTCTCGGCATCGCTTAACGGTTTGCCATCGATACGTTGATCATTAGATTGATAGTTATCAATACAAATAGCGCCACCTAACTTACCCGGTAAATGTATGGTGTGACACGAGCCTTCTTCATACACACAGCCATCGTTTAGCATAAAAGCTTCAAATTCTAGTGATGGATTAGCAGCGACCATGCTTTCCATTTCACTAATTTTCATATCGCGTGGGAAAATTATACGATCAGCACCCAATGCTTGATGAAAGCTCGCTGACTCACTATTGCGGCAACTGGCAATCGAGCTGACATGAATTTGAAAATTAAAATCATGGCTACCTAAAAGTGCTAATAAGGTTTCATCACCGACAATCACTGAATCACCTTGCATCTCATCAAATAGCCTTGCAAGGTCTAATAAGCAAGCCAGTTGCTCACCCGTATAGTGTTGAGAATTCATCACCAGATGCAATTGTTTACCTAATCGATGCGCTTCAGTTACTGCTTTTTCTAAATCACTAAATTCCGGTAAATTACCAAACGCTCGGCGACTCACTGCGGAGGTTTTAAAGGTACTGGTCCAGGACTCTGGAACAACACTGCAGTAAAATTCGTCAGCACCCGCTGCTGCTAATATTTCGATTTCTTCAACGCGACTAATGGGGGCGGTAATCTTCATGCCAGTCTCCTTCAAAAATCATACGGTTAACTTTATTTTGCGCCACCGCTTGTGCCAATGTTTCCGTCATTTCTTCAGTGTGGCGATAAAACATGGTATTGCCTTGCTGGAAAGTTCGTAAGTCAGGTGCTTTCGGCGTTTGTGTTAATGGTTGTTTGGATGATTGACTAGCTGTCACATTAACCGCTTGTTCATCTTGAGTTGACGACGAACAACCGCGACTCACTTTCGCAGAATAAGTCAAGCATTCTTTATTACAGCCATGACCTGGACCAAATTTACGGTGAGTTTCTATTTCCATGGCACCAATTTTACACATTCTACCTTTGACCGAAAAACCATAAGGAAAATGTGCCGATACCGATTTATCCTCACTCTCAAAGTCAACCACCTTGGCAAACGGTGGTACATCCATTTCAATACGCTCAATATCGAAACGTTTTAAAAGCTGATGAAACGGCCCCGATTGCACGCCATGGGGGTAAAGCTTAGTCCACTGCTCAGAAGGTAGCCGTGGATCTTTGATCATTTTGCAAAGTTGACGACCAATAATTGGCGTTAAATGTTTATACTCTCGCCTTAATATATTTAACGTACCCCAGTCATTGACCACCACTTCAGTCCCTTTGGGTAAAATAGCGAAAACTTGTTTAAGGCGTGCTAATGCGGAATCAGAAAGCAAAGGGGTTAATAGGCTTAACGATAACTGATGTTGCTCAATTAAATTAAGCACTCGTTGCATAATTTTTTTATCTGGCAGTAAACGATCACAAAATTCACCACCAAAATAAATACGAGTGACTTTTTGCTCTGTTGAGAAGTGCTTCTCGGGAAATTCTTGCCAATTAAACACCTTAATGCAATCAGCTAATGTCGGCTCGTTGCCAGAGGCTAACAATTGACTAACCGCTTCTTCTCGGGTGATTGCAACTGCAATTTCAGTACTTTTAGACATAGCGATCACATTTGTATAATGTTTGAAGAGTAAGTGAGAACGAGGTAACTAGCGTTAACGGTTAACGCCAGTTACCTATTCTAGCTAAGCTTTTGCGCGTTCTCGTAATAAGAACTTTTGGATTTTACCAGTTGAAGTTTTCGGCAATGCGCCAAAGATCACAGTTTTAGGACACTTAAAGTGGGCAATATTGTCGCGACAAAAATCAATAATGTCTTGTTCTGTTGCTTCTTGCCCAGGTTTTAGCTCAATGAAAGCACAAGGTGTTTCACCCCATTTATCATCAGGCTTAGCAACCACTGCCGCTTCTAATACCGCCGGGTGTTGATAAATTACCCCTTCTAATTCTACAGATGAGATATTCTCACCACCTGAGATAATAATATCTTTTGAGCGATCTTTAATTTCAATGTAACCGTCGGGATGTTTAACCGCTAAATCGCCAGAATGGAACCAACCGCCTTCAAACGAATTTGCCGTAGTATCTGGGTTTTTCAAATACCCCTTCATGGTTTGGTTACCACGAAACATAATTTCGCCAATAGTTTCACCATCTGCTGGCACACTTTCTAACGTCTCAGGATCAAGCACTTCAACATTTTCTTGTGTAACGTATCTAACCCCTTGACGAGCTTTTAAGCGTGCACGCTCTGCTGCGGGTTGATCATTCCACTCTTTTTTCCACTGACAAATAACACTTGGGCCATATACTTCCGTTAAGCCATAAACGTGAGTAACTTCAAAACCTAAGCTATCCATGCCTTCAAGTACTGTTGCTGGTGGTGGCGCACCACCAGTAATCACTTTAATCGCTTTAGGAATTTTTGCTTTAACGGCATCAGGGGCATTAACAATCGCGTTAAGAATAATCGCCGCACCACAAAAGTGGGTAACATTATGCTCAGCCATCAGATTTGCTACGGTTTCCACATCAAACTGACGTAAACAAACATGAGTTGCCGCGCGTGCCGTAACAGACCAAGGGAAACACCAGCCGTTACAGTGAAACATTGGAAGTGTCCATAAGTAAGCAGAATCTTCATCCATAGGCCACATAGCTACGTTACCCATAGAGGTTAAATAAGCGCCTCGATGTGAGTATACAACGCCTTTCGGATCACCGGTTGTGCCAGACGTATAGTTCAGAGCAATGGCTTGCCATTCATCGTGAATATGTACTTCGTTATACTGTGGGTCACCCGATGCAATAAAGTCTTCATATTCAATCTCACCGATACGCTCGCCACCAGAGGTATTCATCGGATCGTCAACGTCAATCACCAAAGGTTTATTTTTCGCAAGCGTTAATGCTTTCTTAACGATAGGTGAAAAACAGGTATCCATGATCAAAATATCGGTTTCAGCATGGTCTAATATAAATGCAATACCTTCGGCATCAAGACGCGTATTTAATGCATTGAGTGTTGCACCTGTCATCGGGACACCAA
>MDTB01022380.1_pt1 | contig 11427 bp, 16 predicted proteins | sample 811161 | NCBI WGS metagenome assembly MDTB01 (sample SAMN05326650, study PRJNA326480) | marine metagenome | isolation source: seawater | place: Mediterranean Sea | collected 2009
CATTAATATAACCGTAATCCGGAAAACATAAATGTATAAGTTTAGGCCATATTTTATCAGTATCTTTTAACTTATGACCTTCTGTAAATGAATCACCAAAAAAATAAAGAGAGTTTATCATATAATAGAAGGATTAGCTAATTTAAACTCCCAACCTAATTTAGAATAAATATTTACTAGTTTATCTCTTACTGGTTTATGGGTAGGGTATCTCCATTGAGCAGCTTCGTCTATTCCTCTTTGACCTACAGACATATCTTGCCAAGTATCTATATCATTTCTATCACTATCTAAAACGTAAGTTGGTATATTTTCTTTGTAACATATATAACCTAAATGAATATCCTCGCCCCATTTGCTATCATGTATTTTATAGTCACAGTACTTTCTAAGTAACTTAGTTTTAAAGAAGTACCCTTGTCCTCCCATATCAACTTGTCTAGGTTTTTTAAGATATGCTTGATGATCTATTCGTTCAACTACATTATAGTCTGAAGAATCTTTTCCAAATATCATTCCATAGTTTACTATACAAGCATCGTTATTTTCTAAAAAATTTACACATCTTTCTAAATACTTTTTACCTGGTAATATATCATCATCGCATATAAACACATAAGGAGTATCTATATTTAAAGAAGAAATAAACCTATTGTAAAGTGGAGCACTTTTGTGTTGATTACGGTAAACTATAGCAGGATAATCTAATGTATAATTATCTTTTCTATTCCAATGTATAAGTATTTTAGTATCAATAGATTGACTGCGAATAGCTTTCAATTGAGATGAAAGATAATCTAACCTATCCATTACAGTTAAGACTGTTGTTATCATATTAAGCCAGTTTGAATATCGTAACCTAAGTAAATATGTAAAATATAATCCGATTGAACTTCTAATCTTTCATGAGGTATTTTAGTACCTCTAAAGTAACATCCTTGTCCTTCTTGTAAATTTATAGTAATTTTATCTTCATCGTAAAATACTAAAGAGTTATCTTTATTATCAGATTGTTTAACTATAATAGAAATAGCAAATTCAGCAGCATTATCTACATGCTTTTTTAATTTATCTCCTTTATGGTACATTCTAATAGCTGAGAATTTATTTGTGAGATTGAACCCAGTTTCTTTTTCTAATAAAGGTTTTACTTTGGTAAGGTATGGAGTTAAAAATTCAGGTTGTCGTATTGCTTTAGTGCCTATAGCTTGATGATCATCAGGTTTGTTTTCATACTCTGACCACCAATTAAATATAGAGTCTCTTTCTTGTTGGGAAAGTAAATTTTCTAATATCTTCATATCAATGGTTTAGAACCAAATTCGTCTATAACGTTTTGTAATCCTTTAGTAGGATAAAAACCAAATTCTTCTAACTTTTTACCTTGTTTATTAAATTTTCTATACGTTTCTACTCTTTCAATAGATTTTTCTAATCTTCCACTTATCCATCTGTAGTGATCTACGTTAATATACTCCTTTTCAGGTTCATATCCGTCTAAATGATGAGGTGAGGATAGTCTAACGTTATACGGAAACAAACAAGGTTTATATGCACTTCTTCCCCATTTACTTTTATCACTAATAATAGGAAACTGTTCTTCTAAATTGACTGATGATACAAAAGGTAAATTTGAATTATTAGATTCTCTATCTCTAAGGTAACCCCAAACTATACCTTCTAAAGGTCTATCCCATATTTGAAATTCATCCACGTCTGCAGTTAAAATTAAACCTTCAGTTTGTAAATCATTTAAACGATCCATTTTATCAGAGGCATTAAATTCTCCAACCCAAGTGCTCATTTCAACTTTATTTTTTATTGGTTCGAGTAAATGCTCAAACTTAGAAGGATAAAATTTATACTTAGAATGAAAAATTAATTTATAGTGATCTATATTTAACTTGTTATAGTGCTTTACAAAATGAGATAGTAAAGGTAAATCATATTCAACACTAATGCAAGAAGTTAAAGTTATCATATAGTAGAAATCTTATCGTCAAAAAATACTGATATAGTCTGTCTTAACCCTTCTTGAATTTCTGTAAGACCATGTGGGTATCTATTACCATTAAAAATGAGATAATTACCATTGGATTTAAAATCACTAATAGGTACTCCATCTATATAAAGTTCACCACCTTTAAACCTATCCTTAGTAATTATAACCAAAGTAAGTGCTGAAAGATCTTTATGTTCTTCAAATAATTCTCCTGGTTTATAGTCTACTAGGTGGATATTTTTTACTTTAATAGGATCTTGTTTTGCTATCTCACATAAAAAATTTACTAACTCTTTATTTTTGAAGCTTAACGGAGTAAGTTGAGTTTTTAATCTTTTTTTTATGGGTCCATTTATAGTAGAGTATTTACTATAACTTTCAGGAATAGCATTAGATATTAAATCTGTTAACTTATCAAATTGCTCTTTAGATAACTTATTCATTTAGAAAATTATAATTGGTAAACCCATTTCTATAACAAATCATAGCAGATGCTCTATTCCAATCATCTGAGTATAGATATATAACATTATACTTCATTGTAGTTAACCATGTATGAAAACATAAGTTATAAAATACCCAACCTGCTTGTGGGGGTAGATTAACTTTTTTAGATATAAAAGCAGCTCCAACATACAGTTCGCCTTTGTCAATAGATTGAAATTTATTTTCCCAATCCAGAGTTACCGATTCATTAAACCAAGTCCATCCGACAATCTTATCGTTATAGTACCACAAAAACAATTCAGAATCATTTTCGAATCGTTTGTCAATTTGTTCAAGATTAGGAATACCATCCCAGTCTAAATCAGCATGTAACAACTCAATAACTTTTTCTATATCGGTCCAGTATTGAGTATAATTATCTTTGTTAACGAAGGTTAATGAGTAATTCTTTGGTACATCTTTTTTTCTAAAGTCAGATTTAAGTAATCTAAATTGAACTTTACTCACCTATATCTAGTATTTTCATTGCCATCCTAATTACTCTTTCATCAGTGTTACAAAGTAAAGTATATGCCTGTTTCTTTATTTCAGCAGTCTCACTTTCAGGATGTTGTATAATTACTCTATCTTCTATATCGCCTCCAAAAGGTCTCTGTGTTACTGTTTTACCACCATCGGGAGATTCATAAATAAATTTACCTTTCATTGTTGCACTTTGACTATCTTTTTTAGCCTCTTGCATTTCATGCCATTTTTTAATTGAATCACTCATATTATAACCATTTAAAATTATTACCCATATGTCCCCATTTAGCAGTTTCACTAAATTGAGGTTTCTTTAAATCTAATAGTCTAATAATCTCTTTAGGAGATATATCATACCTATCTATACTCTCTACTTTACCATCAACAATAGCTGTAGCTTCTAAAGGTTGGTCATATCCAATTGCATATGCTAACCTTACTAACACCTCTTTAGCGTTATTCTCTTTTAGTAAACCTACTGCTATATACCTTGCCATATAGGCTGCTGATCTATCTACCTTAGTAGCATCTTTACCTGAAAATGCTCCTCCTCCAAGAGGCACTCTAGGTCCATAGTTATCTACTGCAAGCTTTCTACCAGTTAGTCCAGCATCAGCATCAAATCCACCTAAAGACCAATCACCAGCAGGATTACAATGTAAAGATTCTATTTCAATATCTAACACATGAAAAAATCTTTTACAAATTTCTTCCAATACTTTTGTTTTGGTATTTTGAAATGATGCTACTACTCTTACCTTCCCATCCTCCAATAGGGTGATTTGAGTTTTACCATCAAATGGATAATCTTCGTATATGCGTTTTGCTAATTTTCTAGCTAAGTAGTACTCTTGAGGTACCATTTCCTCATTGTCGTTACAAGCATAACCTATCATAATACCTTGATCACCTGCTCCTCCAGTATCTACTCCTTGAGCAATCTCTGGTGATTGTCTTACTATGTTAGTTTGTACACCTATATTTCTACCATGTACGTTTTTAACAACTTCAGGTATGTCTACAAATGCTTTAGTTGTTAACTCTCCTGTTACAGTAATGATACCATGTCCTCCCATAGTTTCAATAGCTGCTCTTGTGTCAGGATCTTGTTTGAGACATTCATCTAATATTGCATCTGAAATTCTATCACAGATTTTATCTGGATGTCTAGGTGTAACTACCTCTGCTGTTCTTATCATATAACTTAATATAGGTACTTCTGTACTATTATACAACTTTTCTCAGTACTTCTTTTGGGTATTTATTTATTTGATTTTTACCAATACATTTATAGGAATCGAATGTAAATATTAATTCTGTTCTATCTTTGGGTTTAATCAAATCCATTTTTTTATTGAATTTTGCAGTAGTCAAACTCTGTATGTGAAAATCATCATCTAAAACGTTTAATAGACCTTCTGGTATTTCTTTGACTTTATGATGTTTCCAAAACTCCGTATCTTCTCGATTACTAACATAATGAAGAGTTAAAAACCATAATATTTGTCTTTGAACACTATTAAAAAATGCATTATCTTCGTCTACATTATAATTAAACCCACTGTTGGTAATTCTAAAAAGTTGTTTGATAGTAGTAGCTAATGATGTTGCTTCTAACGGTTCAAAAAAACCACTACTTAATCCAATTGCTACCACATTACCTATGTAAGGTTTTTCATAGTATCCACTTTTAAAAGAAATTCTTTTTGCTGATAAACTCCCAAATATTGGTTTACCTACGTATTCTTCTATTTCTTTTCTAGCATCTTCTTCACTCACTAAACTACCATCATGTACATATCCACATCCCCATCTTGACTGTAAAGGTATCATCCATAGCCAACCGTATTTCATCGCAACAGCTCTAGTAAGAGTATCTTTTCCTTTAACATCATCTTCCATAGGTAAAGTAAATGGAATTGCTGAATTTGCTGGTAAATATTCCTCGGTGTTAATCCATTTAGTGTTATATTCTTTACCTATTATAAGACGAGCAAAACCAGAACAGTCATAAACACGTTCTACCGGTAATTTACCGTAATCTCGTAAATTTATATTTGTTATTATATCTCCATCTCTATCGCAAGATTGGTAATGATCTATAACGTGAATTACACCTCTGCTAATTGCTACTTCTTTTAAGTAGGTTATTATAGCTAAACTGTCAAAATGGTAAGCATATTCTAATGAAGTTAAACCTGTGTTATGAGCAAATAAATGGTCATAACTTTTTCCATCACCATTCCAATTTGAGAAATCAATACCTACTTTTTTAGTAGCTCTAGTTTTCTCAAAAAATACATCTTTTGGTATTTGAAGATACCTAAGAATTTGTACTATATTGGGAGTAGTACCTTCTCCAGCTCCAACACTAGGTACCTTATCGCTCTCTACTAATACTACGTTAGAATTATGATTAGGTATTTTTAAAAGTGTAAGTGCTGTTAACCAACCGGCTGTTCCTCCTCCTATAACAACTCTTACAGGAAAATTTTTATCGTATTTCATTAAAGAAATCTTGTTTTAAATAATTGTTTAAAATTTTGAAAACCAATTGCTGCATTAATTTTCCATTGTAAGTGATCTCCATCATCACTAGGCCATTTATAACCATAAATAGGAATATCATTAAGTTTACATATACTTGCAATACCGTAAAGTTCCATTTCAGCTACATGACAAGAGTTAATATTATCCTGATAAGGTTTAGGGTAAGTTTTATTTTTTTCAAAGAAAGTATCAGTTGAAAAACACCTTACTTCTTCTTTACCTAGTTTAGTGTTTAACTTAATGTTATTATATCTGTATATCTCACCAGCATAAAAATCATTTATAGAATCAGTTACCTCTAAAACGGTACCTGGTTCGTAGTTACTTAAATTAGCACAAGAACCAAAATTTATAACTATATCAGGGTTTAGATCATTTACTAACTTATAGGTGTTTATTGCTGAGTTGTATTTTCCTATACCAACTATATGTATAGGTACACCATATATTTCTTTTTCATTATGTTCAACGTCTGTAGCTGAAACTAATAAGATATTAGACATTTTGTATTATGTTTTTTTGCAATTCCGATGTCAATAAGACAAAGAGTATCGATTACTTCGTAACCTGCTAACTCACATAGTAGTTTTGCAGCTGTCATTGTACCTCCGGTTGCATAAACGTCATCAACTATGATAACCTTTCCGGAACCTTTTTCCATTTGTATGGTATCTTTACCGTATTCTAATCCATATTCCATAGTAACTAAATTACCTGGTGGAAGTTTACCAGCTTTTCTAATTAATTTATTACCTCTATTTCCAGACCAAGCTAAAGCAGTCGAAAATAAAAACCCTCTAGATTCTATACCTACATAGTAATCTGTATTTTGAAATGGGACTAAGTCTAACATATCATTAACTGCATCTTCAAATATTCGAGGGTCTGCTAATAACGGTTGAATGTCTCTAAATAGTATTCCCTTTGCAGGATGATCTGGTATATTTTTTATGTATTCTTTGTACATTAGTTATCTTTTCCAACTGCAGTAAAAGCTATTTTGAATAGTGCTATTATTCTTTTCCAAAGAGGTAACTTTTTATTATCAAAGTCTTTTTTAGCATCTCTTCTTTTTGCAGTTTTAGTTTTAAATATATTCATAAGATAGTTTAATTAAATTAGATTTACAACATCTTGAGCACCTTTTTTAATTTTACTTGCCCAAAATATATCGTTCATATTAGTATAAATATTTTCCATTTTATACTTTAAATTAGAAGTTAACATATCATCATCTGTAATCATACACCAGTTCCATGTTTTACCTTCTATTTCTCGTTCATAGTATTCTCTGGTTGGAAAATAATCATGAACGGCAATAACATCATTAGTTTTTATAAATCTAACAAAAGTATTGTACTGTTTTACTTTTTCAAAACCGTCACATAGTACTAATGTAGTACCTTTTTGATTAATATACGGTAAAATATATTTATGTTGAAAAGCAGTATCATAAAAATCACCTGTTAATATATCAGCATAAGTATAAATTCTTCTATCTAAATGTGTCGTATCTTTATCAACTGTTAGTATATCCATACTTGTAATTGATCTAAGTAAATAAGTCAACCCACCATTAGCAGTACCTAATTCTAATATACGGCTAGGTTTAATGTGTAGTAAATAGTTTTGAAAATACCTTTTACAATCTGGATGTTGTTGTATTCTAAAACCGTTATCTTCGTAAAAATCCATCAAAGTGTTAACTTACTATCTTTTATTTGTTGTTGAATAACTTTTTGCATCTCATCTGGTGAGTATTTTTTATGTTTGAATTTAAAGTCAATTTTTTCTTTTGAAAAAATATGATATTGACCATGTTTTCTGTCGTCAACGTAGTATATACTTTTAAATTCATATTCATACATTTTCTTTATTAAATCTTGAGTAACGGTTTCAACTGCAAAAAGTTTTAGGTTATCCCACATTTCATCAGACAAAGATAATAATATATCAGAATCTAATCCTTCAGCATCTATACATATAGCGTCAATATTAGTACCTGTTATTTCCTCCATCTCATCTGTGGTCATACACTTGACCCATACGTTATCAATAGTATCATCAAATGTCTCTTCTAATAAAGGTATTAATGTAATGTCTGAGGATTTAGCTTGATGTACTTTTATTTTTCTAGTAAGTTTATTACCTGGTGGAACAACATATGACTGAATTGTTGATATTTTATCTTTCCAGTCAGTTATGTAATGAAAATAGGCTTTTAAAGCTATAGGGTTTTGATCAACACACCATCCGCTCCAATTAGATGATTTAACTAAATCAAAAAATGGATCGTCTGAAAATACATGGCTACCTATTGCTATAAACTTAAAATTCTTATACTTATGACCTAATGTGTCTTGAACAGTATGAACTTGCTCTTGTGGTATAGTTTTTGAAACAAAACTTTCAGCTGAAAAATTAGTAGAAAAATATTTCTTTATGTTATAATGATGAAAACTTTTATCTAAGAACCTAGCTTTATTTCTTGCACATATAGATCTAACCTCACGTGTATTATAAACCTTAGCAAGTTCCTCAGCTGCATCTAATACTTTAATATACCTGTCTTCATTATCTGCTAAATCATATGACTCATCAATTACCTTATCAAATGTTTCAAATCCTAACTCTCTAAATCTTTGTAGGTATTTCTTCACACCATTAACTACAAAAGGAATACCTAACATTATAGGTTTAAAAATTTTTTCTGTAAAATGAAATTGATCTGGTTCAAAGTAGTACGTTTCATTTACTATATCTACTTTTACTTTAAAGTAAGTTTCGGTGTTTAAACCATATAGATAATTTTCATCGTCAGCCGAAATTTTTGCAGATCTTAATTTATCATCTGGAAGCTGTTGTCTCCTTACACTATTATCTATACCTTTTGCTTTACCTAAAGTCTTTACATATGTATAAATTGAACGATCTATCATACCTCTACTTTTCATTTCCTTTAGTAGCTTCCATTTACCTGTTCTCATTCTCCTATTAAGGCACAGAAAATCGCTTTCTATATGTATGTGTGAGTAATCTGGTAAAACATATGGCTCGAATTCTTGCAAGGTAGAGGTCATAAAATGAGGAAAGAATACCTTGTTACCATCGAACTTGGGGTCCAGTCTCGCGTTATTAAACGCCCATTTTACACTACCATATGATATATCATTATCTATTATCCATTGTTCATACTCCTCTATTTGCGGAGTTTTAATAGAACCTTCCATAGTAGCATCTATAATAATATTCCTACCCAAGGATATCTTATGTCGTAATACATCGGCTGTTTCTTCGGATCTTATCTTATCCCACCAGTATGGGTCGGAGTTATGGTACTTAAAATGAAAAGGTACTATGTATATCTTCCTAGTATTGTCGAAGTTAAGGAAAATCAAGTCTTTAGCGATCCCCCAGTTAGGGTCCATACACCATTCCAAAACGTTATTCTTCATAATATGCGCGTGACAACTTCGTTGAGGGATTAAACGCCCCCACTCTCTTTTATAAATAAGAAAGCCCCCAAAAAGTGGAGGCCTAACTTACAAACGAATAATGTAATTTATTTACTCTCAGCTACACTAGCTTTTTTATAAGGAGTTATTAACTTCTTAATTTCTCCAGCTGCTTTTCTAGCCCTTGCTTGAGAAGCTTTTGTAGTCTTTTCGTTTTCATCGTTTAAAATTTCAAATTGGTTTACAATTTGCTCAAATAATTCTTGCTTACTCATAATTTAAATTTAAAAATTAACCTAACAGCATTTGTGACGGGTCCGCCGGTGCTGTATCTTTTTTACTCTTTCCTTTACTCACAACTGCTTCTGTAATTAGTAATGTACCAGCTACAGATGCTGCATTTTCAAGTGCTAATCTAGTTACTTTCGTAGGATCAATAATTCCTTCTTTAAACATATCAAAGAAATCTTCTTCTCTAGGGTTATAACCAAACCATTCACTACCATTGCTTTTAATTTGTTCTTCTATATCACCGATTTTAGGAGTAGGGTAACCTGCATTTTCTAATATCTTATAGAATGGTCTTTCACATGCATTAATTACGATATCATATCCAGTTAACTTATCACCTTCTGGTTTTGGTGAATCATCTAACTCGTTATTTAACGTATCAGTCAACCATAATCCTGCGTTAAGTAATGCTATTCCTCCTCCAGGTAAAATACCTTCTTCTAAAGCTGCTTGTGTAGCATGTAATGCATCATCAACTCTATCCTTCTTTTCTTTCATTTCTACTTCAGTATGACCACCAACATGTACAATAGCTACTCCTCCTAAAAACTTAGCAAGTCTATTTTGTAATGTCTCTTTATCAAAAGGTGAAGTACTTTGATCGATTTGATTTTTTATTTCTTCTACTCTATTATTGATTGCATCATCATCTCCTTTTGCATCTATAATAGTAGTTACATCTTTACCTACAGTAACCTTATTAGCAGAACCTAACCAATCAGTTTGAAATTTATCTAATCTCATTCCTTTCTCTGTAGATATTACTTTACCGCCTGTTAATATAGCTAAATCTTCTAATGCTGCTTTTCTTCTATCTCCAAAATCAGGAGCTTGAACTGCTACACAATTAAGAATACCTCTCATCTTATTAACTACTAATGTAGATAATGCTTCTCCTCCTATATTTTCTGCTATTATCAATAGAGATTTATTTTGATTAGAAACACCTTCTAAGATAGGTAATAACTCTTTAATCTGAGTTAATTGCTTATCAGTTATCAGTATTAACGGATCTTGAAGAACAGCTTGCATAGAACTATTATCTGTGACAAAATATGGGGACTTATAACCACGACTAAACTGCATACCTTCTACTGTTTCAAGGTATGTTTCCCCTGTCTTAGATTCCTCAATAGTAACAACACCATCTTGGCCTACTTTATCCATAGCCGAAGAAATTAACTCACCTACTTCGGTATCGTTATTAGCAGATATAGTTGCTATTTGCTTAAGCTGTTCTTCATCCGTAATTTCTTTACTCACAACCGAACTTAAATAGTTAGTAACGTCTTGAACTGCTTCTTCAATTCCTCTTTTAATATCAACAGCATTAGAACCAGCATCCATTCTTTCTAATCCTTCTGTCAATATAGATTGAGCAAGTAAAGTAGAGGTAGTAGTACCATCACCAGCTTTATCAGCTGTTCTAATAGAAGCTTGTTTAACAATTTGAGCTCCTAAATTTTCTACTTTATCTTTTAACACTATTGACTTAGCTACGGTAACTCCATCTTTAGTAGATGTAGGGTTACCTTGGTCTTGTTCTATTATAACGTTCCTTCCGGATGGTCCTAAAGTTGCTGTTACTGCATTTGCTAGTGTATTAACTCCTTGAGCTAACTTAATTCTAGCATCATTTGAAAATGTAATTTTTTTAGTCATCGTAGTCTGCTGCTTCTATTTCTTCTGGGGTTGTTAATTCTTCTCTAATTACTCCTAATACCTCTCTATCTTGAGCAATATAATATTCCTCTCCTTCAAAATCTATTCTTAAAGTACCTATTTTAGGAACTAGAACAGTATCACCTACACGACAAGATCTAACTGGAATTGATTTACCATATTCAGATAACCTGCCAGGTCCGACTGCTACTACAGTACCCATTTCTGGCCTCTCTTTACCCATATCGGGTATAACTATACTACCATATGTTTGCTCTCCTTCATCAATTGGTTTGATAAGGATTCTATCATTGGATGGATTTAAAACTTTTTGCATAAAACTATTAATTTATTATTAATATAAGAAAATATAATTAAAGAAACAACCTCAGAGCTGGTTTATTTAGCTAATTTTTAAAGTTTTTGGCTCTAAACCTTTAGCAAAAGGTATAACAATTTGTAATAGTCCGTTTTTAAAGTCAGCTGTTGCTTTAC
>MDTB01062247.1_pt1 | contig 11427 bp, 1 predicted proteins | sample 811161 | NCBI WGS metagenome assembly MDTB01 (sample SAMN05326650, study PRJNA326480) | marine metagenome | isolation source: seawater | place: Mediterranean Sea | collected 2009
GAAGACACGAGATTTTATGCTCAGTTAGATGCAACTGATGTAGATAATGATGTTAATTCATTAAGTTATTATATTGTTTCTTTACCTGAAAATGTGACTCTTTGCTTTGATACACCCGATGATCCTGATAATGATGATTGTACGAACGTAATTAGTGAGGGAGGATTATCGCCAAGTGCTCCATTTATCATTCCTGATGCTAATTGGAATGGTACCACTACTTTTACATGGAAAGCAAACGATGGAACTGATGATAGCAATATAGCTACTAATACAATTGGTTTTAATCCGGTAGATGATGAACCGGTAACAAATAATATAGCAGTAGATGTTGATGAAGATAGTAGTATTGATATTACACTGACTGCTGAAGAGTATGATGGGGATAGCTATTCATTCAGCATTATTGATCAACCAAGCAATGGTTCCATATCTTTAAGCGGTGATGTGGCAACCTACACTCCAAATGAAAATTATAATGGTACTGACAGTTTTACTTTTGAAGCTACGGATAATACTGGTAGAAGCATGAATGTTGCTACTGCTACCATTACAGTCAATCCTGTCAATGATGCTCCGGAAACAAGTGATATTACAACTGGTACTGACGAGGATACCAGTGTCGTTATTAATCTTGTCGTTTCAGATATTGAAAATGATGATATAACATTTAGCATAGAATCTACTCCTTCTAATGGAAGTGCTACAATTATTGATGATACAGTAACGTATGTGCCAAATAATAATTATAGTGGTAGTGATACTTTCACTTATACTGCCAACGATGGAGAGTTAACAAGTAATATTTCAACTGTAACTATCACTATCAATGAAATCAATGATGCACCAACTGTGGAAGACATTCGAGTGACATTGAATGAAAATAGATTGATAACTTCTAGTTTTGATGAAAAAGAAAACTCTGAAATCAAATTTACAATTAATTCAAATAGGAGCGGTAGTGTAGATATTACATTAACTGCTGATGATCCTGAAGGTGATACTTTAGTATTTTCCATCGTTGAAACCAATACTGGAGCCGTATCTTTAGAGGATAATATTGCAACCTATACTCCTTCACAAGATTGGAATGGAGTAGATACATTCTCATTTAGAGCATTTGATGGTGAGTTGGAAAGTAATGTTGGGAAAGTGATTCTTACTGTTAATCCTCAAAATGATGCACCGACTGTAGAAGATTTGACAATTAAAACATCAGAAGATACAGATATTGAATTTATCTTAGATGGAGCGGATATCGATGGAGATAATCTTTCTTATAGCATTGTAACGGATGTAAGTATTGGTGATAATAATATTGTGCTTGAAAACAATACAGGACCTAATGTTATTTTTGAACCGGGAAGCAATTGGTATGGAAATGAACAATTTACTTATATAGCAAATGATGGATCTTTAGATAGTAACGTTGCTCAAGTGACCTTGGTTGTCACTCCAGTCAATGACGCTCCAACTGCTAATGATGTTACTGCCACAGTTTCTGAAACAAGAACTTCAAGATCTTATTTTTCATTAAATGCAAGTGATGTAGATGGCGATTTTTTAGAATATATTATTACAGAAAATGTTAGTAATGGAACCGTTTCGTTGAATGGCGCCGAAGTAAACTATGTTCCTAGTCAAGACTTTGTAGGGCAAGATACGTTGAAATATAAAGTAAACGATGAAGTGCTGGACAGTAACATTGCTGCAGCATACATTACTATTTCAGCAGTAAATGATGCGCCAGTAACTGAAGATATTTATGTGTCGACAGATGAAGATAATTCAGTATCACTAACTTTATTAGCGACTGACATCGATTCTAGCTCTCTGACATATATTGTGAGCTCTCAACCTGAAAATGGTACAATAAATCAAACGAATAATTCTATTGAATACCAGCCAAATAGTAATTGGAATGGACAAGATTACTTAAAATTTTATGCAGTTGATGAAGACTCTAAACAAAGTAATATTAGTTATGCATATATCCAAGTTAACCCAATGGAAGATGCCCCTTATTTTGCTGGTGATTCTCTTGATTGGTATTATACTTTAGAATACGGTATTCAGGATACATTTAGTTTTTCTCTTGATAGTTTAGATCCAGATGGAGATAATATCACTTGGTCTACTGTTGAATCTTCGTCACCATTTACATTTAATTCTGATCAAAGTGAAATATATATTTTAGGAGATAATTTGGACCCAGGGGGTAGTTATAGTGTCAGAATTTATGGTACAGATAATAAGGGCAACGAAGGTGCAGCAGGTATTATTGATTTAGATATTATTGGAGGACCAACGGGAGTAAAAGATATAATTGAAGTAGACCATAACTGGGAAGATTCTACTTCTGGAAATACTTCAACAGGAGATTTTAATGGGGATTCAGGAAGTTGGTTAAGAGATACTTCAGTTTCTTATGTGCCTAATCCAAGTCTAGGTCGTACAGGATATATTATTGAACACAGATTAGGTAACGATGGTGCTAATCTTGTTAACAATACTGGTTATGAAAGAGATTTTGATAGATTTAACTATTGGACTATCCCTTCTCAATTTGATATTGAGCTAGATTTTTCTCAAGAATCTATTGCCTGGGATTATATAAATGAAACTATAAATGCATATGTTCCTTTTTCTGCATACTTGATAGATAATTTTACTAACGAAAAAACCCAGTTATTTGCTGGATATTGGGAGACTGACGGTGTAGCTGGTTGGTCATTAACCAATGAAAATTCTGGACGTCATTGGCAAGGTCCTATATATGAAGCTGACGCTTGGGAACCGATATATTTATTTTGGCATTTAGGAACACCTTACGATCCAACAAATGAAGCTCAATATGTTGCAGAAAATGACCTTACAACTTCCGGTGGGTGTGCATGGTCCTGTTCAGGTGCAGCACCAATTGAGTCTTCAGATCCTAATTTGCCTTCAGTTGTTCCAACATACCCAATTATGACTGCAACATTATTTACTGATTATTTAGATTCAGGATTATTGCCAACCGCTGCAGGTCATGTTGCACATGGCTCTGGTTATGATACTGCAAGCTCTATTATCTTTGATACAGAATATGAGTTTTATGATACTCCACAGGGGAATAATGATGATTCTTCAAGAGACAATAATGTTATTCAATATGATGATAATGCGTTGCCTCAGCTTGGTCCAATAAATCGCAAAATTAAAAGAAGCACCATCAACGCAAATCAATTTAACTATGAGCCAGAAAGATAATGAAAAACTTTAAAAAATTGATTACAAGAACATTGAGTCATTTAGCTTTAAGTATTTTGATATTTCAATCCTTTATTTTTGCAGATGTTCCCTACGGAACCAAAATCAATAATAGTATCAAGAATATTCAATCAATGATGGTAGAAACTTCATACAACTTTTTGTCTAGAGATATGGATGCATATATTGCAAATAATGGGCTAGTGTTAGATTACCACCCAAGAGGAGATAGTGCATTAATGTTTAAAGAAGTATCTTCAGTATTTCAAGCTAGTATTTGGGCAGCTGGAAGAGTGGATGGGCAATTAAGAGCAATAGTTGGCGATTATACTCAAGATATGGGCCCAGGTCCTTATGGCCATAATCCTTTAGATGAAAGTTATAAAATTTACTACGTAAGCATTGAAATGTTTACCAGTCCTGGAGATTATGATGATTTCCAAAACTGGCCAGTAAATCAAGGCGCTCCATATGTTGATGTAAATGGTAATGGAATTTATGAACCTCTTCCTTCAGGCGATGATTACCCTCAGTTTATTGGTGATAAGGTTGCATTTTTTGTTGCAAACGATGGTGATCCAGCCTATAAGTTAAATTTTGGTACAGCGCCCATGAATTTAGAAATGCAGTTCTTAATTTATTCTTTTGACCAACCTGTATCTGAATACTTAGCGCAATCTTTGTTTTACAAGGTGCTTGTAATCAATAAAGGAAGTGAAGTTATTGAGCAAACTTATTTTGGAGTATTTTTTGATGATGACCTTGGAAATGCCACCGATGATTTAGTTGGAGTAAGTGTTGATAGAGGTCTTGGTTATTCATACAATGATGGAGATGATTCTTTTATGTCAGGTGCTGGAATTAGCCCATTTGTAAAAGGATCTGATTTTCTACAAGGTCCAATGATTGATTGCATTACTGGAGGGAGTGTCACTTTTAATTTGAGCGCTTCAGATAGCAATGGAGATACTTTAGTTTATCAACTTTCTAGAGATGCAAACAATGGAAGTGTAAACTGCGATTCCGCTACAGGTTCTTGTACATATACTCCAAACTCTGGCTTTACAGGCTCCGACTCTTTTACGTATTTTGTTCATGAATCTGGTGATGCAAATAGGCAAAGTAATATTGCAACTGTAACTATAAATGTTCAGGCATCTAGAGGAGAAATTGGCATTGATAATCTAATGATTACCTCTGCTTCAAAAAAGGGTCTTCTTCCTCATCCAAATAGTCCAGAATTAGTCACCGCTATGAAAGAGATTAAATTTGAGGAACACGACCATCACCATGACCATAATCATGACGGTTATGTTCGTTGTGCTACTGACGAGTTAGAAAAGGAATTGCAGCTAATTAATCCTGAATTTGTTAAAAAAAGAGATGAGTTTTTAGATCAAGTTAAAAAAAATAAAGAGCAATTTAGAACTGAAAAAAGAACTACAGTTGAAATTCCAGTTATTTTCCATGTTTTATATTTTGATGATGATGATAACATATCGAACGGTCAAATTTCACAAAATTTTGACCAATTAAACGATGATTTTAAGTTAGAAAATGCTGATAAAGACAGTATTCCAAGTATTGCAAATAAATCAGATGCGCCTTTTGATTCATCTATAGACTATAGTCATCATGACGTTAGAGGTGCACACGATGTTAATTTTGTTGGTTTTAACGGAGAAACGAAAGGAACTGTTCTTGATGAAGGATTCACTGTTAGAAGATATAAGATTAACCAGGAAACTGTAAGTGGAGTAAGTGAAGCGAGTTCTTTAGCTTCATCTACTGCAACTGACAGTGGAATTGATGGAGGATATCAAGCAGGATATTTAAACATTTATATCGCTCCTTTAACCGGAGGATTGTTAGGGCAAGCATACATAGGATTTCCTGAAGCAGTGGTTCTTGGTTCAACAGTTGGTTCTTTAGATTCTCCAGGAACAGCTAGTGGATTTAATAGAGGTAGAACATTAACACACGAAATAGGGCATAATTTTAGCTTTAATCATGTATTTAATTCTTCAAGTTGTAGCGATCAAGAATGGAGCGATATTCCTCCTCAGACTACTAACAATCGATCAGCAACATACTACACATATGCATTAAATGAGTATGGCAATTTTGATGATGAAAACACAGATCAAAAAGTTTTTAATAATGGCGAAGTCGAATCTTCAACTTTTTATAATGGTTTAAATTCAGATATTGGATTTTATATGTTTGGCGCAAAAGGAAAAGCCGAAAGATTGGGCAGTAATGGCGGTGGTTGGAGTGGCCTTAATGATTATTATATCAGTACATATGGTAGTGCTGGAAATGAACTCTGGTCGAATACATATGAGTACAGTAGTGCAAATAGAACCATAGCGATAGGTGGTGAAAATTCACTGACTATAAGTCTTTCGAACTCAACATCTTTTCTAACTAATGAAGTGTTATTAAGCGATAAGATATATCATTTGAGAGTAAGCAGAAAAGATAACGCACAAATGGCTGGTAAGAATGTGGATCCCGCATATGATTTTGAATCTACTATTGAAAAACGAAATGGTATTTTACTTGATGAAACAGCCGTTAGACCTTCACATGACTACTTTAATAGTAGTAATTATTATGATTATTACTTTTTTGGAAAAGATGAAAAATTAACAGTTTCAATTAATAATGCTGATTTAAATTCACAAGGTTCATTTGAATTTGTTTTAACAGAAATGAACGATCATGATTCATCATCATACTACACAGGAGTAGCAAGCGATTCACTTATAACAGTAATTGGAAATACAGACATAAATTACCTGCAATCATATATGGTTGATGTGTTTCAAGGCAGGGAAGATGCTAATGGATATAGTTTATGGAACGATGTTCAAATGAACAGGTCTGTTGCCCATACTTACGATGCAAACAATAATTTAATATGGACATTTGAAACTGATACTGATTCTACTGCTTATAAGGCTTACAATAACTTAAGTGGTCAACATGATAATTTTGATGATGATTTAGGAACATTCCTAGGTGATGTTGTTAGAAGCAATACTTCTGATGATGAGTTGATTATTTTTGCAAATGAATATGTAAATTCAACCGGAACGTCTGATACTTCTACTCTTGTCAATTTATATGCATATGTTTTAGATAGATCTACAGGCAACCAATTAAATAAAAAATTAATTTACAGTACATCAGCAAATAAAAGGGTTGAGCAAGCAATAGCTAATAATTTACCTGGTAATGGCGGTGGTTATTTTCTTATTACTTCAGATTATGGGAGCAATGGTGGTTCTAGTTATACTCAACCTCGTTTAGTGAAGCTAGATAACGACTTGGACCCAATTTGGAGCGTATTTATAGATAGAGATGGTTCTTATGCTAGTAAGCTTGACCATTTGGTTGCTTTACCAGATAATCAAGGTGTATTAGTTGGCGGTGGACTAAGTATAGCTAATGTATCTCCTACATATAGAGCAAATGGGTATATTGCATTATTTGACCAAGATGATGGTGAAAAAAAATGGGCTAATCATCAAGTTAATATCGATGCAGGTATTGATGATTTCTATGGAATTATTCCCGAGGTTGGAAAAGATTCTACAAGTATTACTCCAGAAGAAAATTATTTCTTAGCAGTTTCACGGGCTGAAGATGATGATTACCGTGGTATTCAAATCCAGCGAATTAAGATTTCAGACGGTAGCATTCATTCTACCGAAACGCTCTCAGAAACAGGAGATTTTTATAATGAAGGCTTTTATGGTTGGGGTGATATTTTTTATGCAAACAATGGATACTATGGCATGGTCGGTCAATCCAGAGCATCTACAAACAATGAATACTATTCTGATCCAATTCATAAAGCAGTGTATAACTTTAGAGCTGTGAATCTCGTTGAAAATACATATGGTGGTGGAAAAGATGCTGTAAATAGCTGTATTTCAACAAGTGGTCAAGGTGATCAATTTATGAATTATATGGATTATGTTGATGATGATCAAATGAGGATGTTCTCAGCGGAACAAGCGCTTGATGGTTATTCCTGGGCATCCTCTCGCGACTGGTTTAACGATACCAACATTTTACCAGTTGCAAATGATGTGACTCTTGATGCTACAGTAAATGAGGATTGTAGTGAAGGAGCAAAGATGTTTGGCCAAAGACATCCAGGTAAGAAGAATTTGCAAATGACTTCATATTCATTTTTTATAAATGGTGATGCCACTTATACTGACCCAATTGATGAAACTGAAGCGTATAATTATATGCAAGGTCTTAGAAAAGATGGTAGTGCATATCCAACAGAAATTGCTGGTGATTTATATGATCAAAAATTTGCATTTTATGGAGATCCTAACGATACAGCCGGTCACAGTTCATCAAATCCAATTGATGGTAACTACGCAGCACCAGCCGATAGAAGAACTTTGATGAATGTTGGTCCTTTTACAATGGCGCCTGGCGACAGTCAAGAAATTGTATTTAATGTGATGATGGCTTCAGGAACTGAAAGTCTTAATGCGCTATCTAATTTATTTACTGCTAATGATAGTACTCAGGTTTGGTATGATAGTGACTTTGAAATTCTTGAAGAAACAAATGAAATTAAAAATATTGAAGTTTCAGCTACTGCTACAGAAGGGTTTGCTCCATTTACTTCAACTTTTAGTCTTAATTCTACCTATCAATTTCTAACCTACAATTGGGATTTTGATAATGATGGAACCGTTGATTCAAAATCGCTAAACCCAACTCATACATTTACTGAAGCTGGTACTTATACAGTTTCTGCGAAAGCATTTTATAATTTCTATGAAAATGGCACCTTTTTTATGAAAGAATCTGCTGATTCACTTACAGTAACAGTGCTTGATAATTCTGCAATTACAATCAGTACTGATTCATTGACAACTAATGAGGATACTTCTTTATCTTCAGAATTAACAATTAGCAACCCAAGCAATAGATCGTACGCTCTTCAGTTAGGATTAACTCCATCCAATGGTATAGTTAGTTTTAATAATGCAACGATGAACTACACTCCAAATAAGAATTTCAATGGGTTGGATTCTCTGAAAGTATTTGCAAAAGATGGAGCTTATGAAAGTGATGAAGCCTTAATTAAAATTAATGTTCTTCCGATAGATGATACTCCAGTGACTGCAGATGTGGCGGTTTCAACAAATGAAGATACAGCGGTAGCGGTGTATTTAACTGCATCGGAATACGATGGAGATACGTATGAATTTGAGATCAAAGAACATCCAGCATATGGTTCTTTATCCTCCATTTTATCTTCAGCGGGAGTGGATTCAGTTATTTATACTCCTGATACCGATTGGTTTGGGACCGATCAGTTTAAATTTGAAGCAAGTGATAGTAGTTCAAGGATGAATTTGGGGACTGCAGTGATACAGGTATTACCAGTAAACGATGCTCCAATAACCGAAGATGTTACTGTAGATACGTATGAAGATGTAGTTACTCCAATTACCTTATCTTTTTCAGATGTTGATAATGACCAAATTTCAATTATTTTAACCTCACCAAACAATGGAACCGTTGAGCTTAGTGGCTCATATGTTGAATATATTCCAAATAGTAATTTTTGGGGAGATGATTCATTTAATTATTATGTTAGTGATGGAACAGAGCAGAGTAATGTTTCTAATGTAACAGTGAATATAGAATCAGTAAATGATGCTTCAAGCGATTTCAGCGTTGGGGATACTTATATTGTTGATTCAACCGCTGGAGAAGAATGGGTAGTCACCACAAATAGTTTAGTTGCTACCAAAGAAAATGAAGAAGATTCACTACAATTTAACTGGAATGAATCCTTTGACATTGATGGGGACAAGATTCAGTATCGTATGGTAGGTTATAACGATTTAGAATTTTTAACCATGGATGATTGGATTACTGACTTAACCTTATCATGGTCTATTAAAGATCTTGTAGCCAATACAGATACAGTAAATGTTGCAAAAGGATCATGGATAATTGTTGCTTCAGATGGAGAATTCTTTGTTGAGAGTAATTTTGGAAATCCGATGGAACTGTCCATCAATGGTTCTGCGCTCATTCCAGATCAATATAGTTTAAATCAAAATTATCCTAATCCATTTAAAAACTTTACTACGATTTCATTTGATATGCCTGAAAATCAAAAGGTTAAAATCCGTATCTTCGATGTGAGAGGAAGAATAATTAGAACATTAATAAATGAAGATCAAAGTGCTGGATTTAAATCCATATTGTGGGACGGTAAGAATGAAGATGGAGATGAGGTTAGTGCAGGTGTATATTTCTATCAAATGTATGCTCCATCAAGTGCTAACTTCAAAGGCATTTCGAAATCAAAGAGAATGGTAAAATTTGACTAATGAGAAATTTTTGGCTTATAATAAGTGTTATTTGGTTGTGGACTTGTAGCGGAGGTGGTGGAGAAAAAGCCACTGGGCCAGAAGAACCTCCTATAGTAATTAATCTTACCTCACTTCAAGGGCAAGCACAAAAAGGTCCGTTCAACAACGGTACTGCCATTAATGTCGCAGAATTAAGCAACAGTTTAATTCCCACAGGGCGAAATTTTTCTTCATCTATTACGGATAATACAGGACGATTTGCTGTAGCCAATGTCCAACTGGAATCTCCGTTCGTAGAATTGCGTGCAAATGGATTTTATTTTAACGAGGTCTCCAATGAAATTTCTGATGCTCAATTAACTTTATATGCGTTATCAAATTTGACAGGTAAATCATCTCTAAATGTGAACATTATTACTCATTTAGAAAAAAATAGAATGCAGGTATTAATGTCTGGAGATAATCTCCAAACTTTTGCTCAGGCTAAATTACAAGCACAAGAAGAAGTATTTGCTGTTTTTGATTATTCACGCGCCAATGTTCCAGAATCTGAACTGCTAGACATATCACAAGGCGGTCCAGCGAATGCAAAGCTATTAGCCATTTCAGCAATTATCCAAGGAGATTTATCTGTTGGAGAAATGTCAGAGCTCTTAGCTAATATCAGTACTGATATAGCCTCTGATGGTACATTAGATGATGCTGCATTAATAAACACCCTTATAGAAAATTCCAAAAACTTAGATATGCCATCAATTAGGTCTAATCTTGTTGCTCGTTATGCATCTTTAGGAATTTCAGCAACTATCCCAGATTTTGAATCAGAAGTTGATCAATTTTTAAAACCTCCGGTAGCAAATGATATTAGTTTATCTATAGCTGAAGATACATCAATCAATATTACCCTTGATGCATCTGACCCGGAAGGCGAGTCTTTAACCTACACAATTTTAGAAGTGAATAATGCCACAATATCTTTAAATGGAAATATAGCAACTTATACTCCTGATGCAAACTTTAACGGAACAGATACTTTTACTTATTATGCTAATGATGGCACCTCAGATAGTAATATTGCTACTGTCACAGTAACTGTTACAGCTGAGAATGATGATCCTAATACAACGGATGTTGCAACAACTACGGATGAAGATATAGCAGTAACCATAAACTTATCAGCAGAAGAATACGATGGAGATAGTTATTCCTTTGCAATCATTACGGATGCATCTAATGGTAGTACTTCATTAAATGGAAGTACAGTTACTTATACACCTAATCAAGATTTTAATGGAGAAGACACCTTCACCTTTGAAGCAGTAGATGATACTGGAAGAACCATCAATGTTGCAACTGCAACTATTACTGTCAATCCAGTCAATGATGCTCCAGTTGCTAATGATATTACCAACCAAGTCACTGATGAAAACAGAATGATGGAGCTGGATATTGCACTGGATGCAGCAGATGTGGATGGAGATGCATTAACGTACAGTATAAGTTCAGCAAGCAATGGAACATTATCTTTAAATAATGATATCGTAACCTATATTCCTAGTCAAGACTGGTATGGCGAAGATACCTTTACCTATGTTGCTAATGATGGCTCTTTAGATAGTAATACTGCTACCGTAACGATTACAGTAAACAGCGTTAATGATGCTCCAGTTATAATACCTGCTGCTAATAACGGTACTACAACAATGAATGAAGATGGTTCAATGTATGAACAATTTACAGCGACAGATGTAGATGGCGACGATGTAACGTTTAGTATTGTTACAAATCCAGAACATGCAACTATTAC
>MDTB01111852.1_pt1 | contig 11427 bp, 11 predicted proteins | sample 811161 | NCBI WGS metagenome assembly MDTB01 (sample SAMN05326650, study PRJNA326480) | marine metagenome | isolation source: seawater | place: Mediterranean Sea | collected 2009
GGTTACACACGATTCCATTCCGAACTCGAACGTTAAGGGCTCCAGCGCCGATGGTACTATGTCTTAAGGCATGGGAGAGTAGGACATTGCCAAGTCTACAAAACGTGAAACTATTGTCACTTCAAGGTTAACTAATGCATTTCATTTAAGACTCTTCGATGTACTCATTTAAACTTAAGATCGATATAATTGCAGAAAAGAAAAATAAGCCCATTAGATAAACATAATATGGCTGGGTTAGAATTCCAAAGCTGCAATTAAAAATTATACCAATAATTATATAAAAAAATAATTCAAATTTCTTAATTATTAGCTTATTTATAAAAAAAATACCAATATTGCAAAATATTATGAAATACATAATTAATACTCCAAATTTAGCAAATAGAGTATTCATGAAAAAGAGAGGATGTTGAAGTATGAACTTTAAAGTCTCATCTCTTAGAATGTTTTCATATTCAATACTTCCAAAAATTACGTTAGGGTCAACAGATCTTGCTTTTTCAAGAGAGTACTGATCTGAAGCTTGATGAAATTGCCATTCACCATAAGAAAAGTTGTTAGCGAGATAACCTAGTGAATAATAAATATTATGCCACATTATTCGATACCCATTTAAATCATAATTATAATCTTGATTAAGACTCAATAGAAATTCATTTCTACTATTAATTAAACTTTGAAAATATGAGAATATTACAAATGAAACTGTTGCATAAGCAAAAATAATTAGAATTTTTTTATTAAAACTAATCTGTTTTGCAAAGAAGAACAAAAAAACTATGAATATTAAAATCATTGATGTACCTGAATGGCTTCTAATCAAATGGGATATAGAAATAATAATGCTAGAAAAAATAAAATATAATAATAGAAGTTTAAAATTTTCTGTATTTCTTATGAGCATAAATATTGGAAAAAGTAATAATGGAACAGCGCCGTAAAAAACATAATAGTCATTTATAGCAACCATTATGAAAGCTACAAAGGTTGTCATAATTAAAGAATAAACTTTTGAGTAACTGTTTGTACACTGTCTCCAAAGAATTGAAGCGGCTACAATATATGAAATCAGAACAACCAACGAATAAAAAAAAATAGCTATACTTGATGCAGGATAATTAAATACAATACTCAATTTTGGCAATAAATAAAAAATACCTAAATTATCAGTAAGACCTGCTGCACTAAATATTTTACTATCAATATTATTACAAACATCATTATAAGCTATCAGGTCTATGCCTGTTTGTTTTAAGCCTTCAGTTGTAGCGTCAAGAGACTTGCCTCTACAGGGCATAATTTGAAATAATTTCATGTAACTGCTATTTAAATATGTTTTTTAATAGTTATTATAATATTCAAAATAATCAATATTTATAAATAAATTAATAGGAGAGTGTGTAATTGAAAAATAATCAAATAAGAGTAGCAATAATTGGAGGTAACTATGGATACAATGTAATTTATCCCGCGTTTAATTGTATAAAAAATGTCAGAATTGTTGGATTATCATTTACAAACAAAAAAAAAATGAATGCTTACCAATTACCGATAGACTTAATTAATTTCTTTTCATCATGGAAAAAAATGCTTAGTGAAGTAAGACCAGATTTAGTAGCAGTCGCAGTACCCCCCAAATATCAATTTGCTATTTTAAAATATTTAATTGAAAAAAAAATACCTTTTTTTGCAGAAAAACCACTTACTATAGATTTAAAAAAATCAAAAATACTTCTAGAAATGACCAAAAAAACAAATCTGCCCGCAGTAATTGATTACAATTTTCTTAGAATACCAATTTTCAAAGAATTTAAAGGTCTTATTAAATCAATTAAGTCAAACGATGTAATTAAATATAAATTTAAATGGTATTTAAACTCAAGTGCAAATAAAGATCAAAATTTGAGTTGGAAAAACAATAAAGATAAAGGAGGAGGAGTGCTATACAATTTTGGCTCTCATATATTTTCTATATGTATATTTTTTTTTGGAGATCAAATCTCAATAGATATTCCTAAAAAGAATTACAACAAATCACATTTTAATCAACGAATAAAAATTAATATCAAACACAGTAAATTTATAAGTGGTTCGATTGATATTGACACAAATAATATTAAAAATAATAATTTCAGTATTAGAGTCAAAACAAAGAAAAAAAATTTCAATCTAATTAATAATACAAAGGATTATCATAATAATTTTTATATATTTGAATCGAATAAGAACCAGATTTTGTCAAAACAAAAGAAAATTATGATAAATAGAGATTCGAGATTTTATCCAACTAGAAAAATTGCAAAAGAGTTAGTAGACTGGATAAGAGGTGGAAAGAAATCTAACTTAAATATTCTGTTTGCCTCTAAAGTCGATAAGATGATACACGAAACTAATGAAAAAATTGTTAGACTTTAAATTAAAATTACTATGAGTAATTATCTTGAAATTATAATACCAGTCTTCAATGAAGATCAAACAATATTAAAATCTATTGAAACAATCTTTGAGAATTTAGACTTAAGTTTTATGATTACAATTTGCTATGATTTTGATGAAGATACTACTCTGAAAGCAATAAATAATTCTAGTTTTAAAGATAGTGATAAAATTCGATTTGTTAAGAATATAAAATCTGGTCCCCATTCTGCTGTAATGACAGGTATTTACAATTCAAAGGCTAATCATGTTCTTGTAATGCCAGCAGACGATGAACACAATGCGATCATAATTAAAAATATGTATAAATTAGCCATTGAAGAAAGTTATGATATTGTATGTCCAAGTAGATTTATGGTAGGGGGTTCAATGGTGGGTGCTCCTTTGGTTAAAAAATTATTAGTAATAACTGCTAATTATACACTTAGAAAATTTGCAAGACTTCCTGTCGACGATGCTACTAATGGATTTAGACTTTTCTCAAGAAATGTCATAGATAATATTAATATCACCTCAAAGCATGGTTTTGCTTATAGCATAGAATACTTAGTTAAATCTCATAGAAAAGGCTTCAAGATTACTCAAATTCCATCTAATTGGAGAGAGAGAAAATCTGGCAAAAGCCGTTTTAAAGTTTATAGTTGGTTTTTCTATTATCTTAGATGGTATGTATATGCTTTAATTACGCGATTAAAAAAATTTTTATAAAATGAATAAAGAAAAAAATATACAAAAACTAACAGTTGTTGGAGGCGCAGGGCATATTGGATTGCCTTTGTCGGTAGTATTCGCAAGAGCAGGAATAGATGTAATTTGCTATGATTTAGACTCTAAAGCCATATCTTCTGCGAGAAAAGGTAAAATGCCATTTATGGAAATTGATGGTGATAAAGAGCTCCAGTTAGCAATAAAGTCAAAAAAAATCCAATTTACATCTAAGCTAGAGCATAGAATGAAAGACTCTGATTTTATCGTAACAATTGGAACTCCCGTCGATGAATATATGAACCCAGTTAAAAATGTTATGATGGAATGTATTGATCAAATTTTGCCATACGTTTCTGATGATAAAGTGATTATTTTAAGATCGACTATTTTTCCAGGGACAACTGAGTGGCTTCAAAAATACATAAAAAGTAAAAACAGTAAAGCTAAGATAGTTTTTTGTCTTGAGAGAGTTGTTCAAGGTAATACAATCCATGAGATTAAAGATCTTCCACAGGTTATTGCATCTTCAAGTAAAAAATCTGCAAAAAAAGCAGGTAGATTATTTAAACTAGTTACAAAAAAAGTAATTTATTGTAAACCAAAAGAAGCAGAATTTGCTAAACTTTTTTCAAATGCATTTCGATATATACAATTTGCAATTGCAAACCAATTTTATATGCTTGCCAAAGATGATGGTCAGGACTTTAATAAAATCCATGAGGTAATGGTAGAAGGTTATCCAAGAGCCGGAAGTCTTCCTAGCCCAGGATTTGCAGCGGGTCCATGTTTATTTAAAGATACTATGCAATTAGTTGCTTTTGCTCAAAATAATTTTGGTCTTGGCTTTCATGCTATGTTGGTAAATGAAGGAATAGTTTTACATATTGTTAATCAATTAAAAAATGAATTTGACTTAGAAAAAATGAAAGTAGGATTGCTTGGAATGGCTTTTAAGGCCAACATTGATGACACAAGATCATCTTTAAGCTATAAAATTAAAAATGCACTACTCCAAAATTGTAAAGAAATATTAACTACTGATCCTTATGTAAGAACTGATAGTGAATTGTTGCCCTTAAACAAAGTGATTAAGGATAGTGATATTTTAATACTTTGTGTTCCGCATGATAAATATAAATTAATAAAAATAAAAAATAAAAAAATCATTGATATCTGGAATTATTTACACAAAGAAAATGTATAAAAAAATCTTTATTACTGGAGGTACAGGATTTATAGGCTCAAATGTTGTAAAAAAACTATTTGAATTAGGATACGAACTTACTGTCCTTGATAATAATACCAGGGGGAAAGCGAATAGAATTAAGAACATTATTGATAAGATTCATTATGTGGAAGGAGATATAAGAAATAAAGATTTAGTAATTAGTTCTTCCAAGGGTTGTGATTTAATAATTCATTTAGCTTATATAAATGGAACTAAATTTTTTTACGAAAAACCCTTTGAAGTTTTAGATGTTGCCACAAAAGGAATGAATAATATTCTAGACTCCATGGAGTTAAATAATATTGACAAAATGATACTTGCCTCAAGTTCTGAAGTATATAATCAACCTAAAAAAATTCCAACTGATGAAAAAGTTGAGTTATTTATTCCAGATGTTTTTAATCCAAGGTTTAGCTACGGAGGTGGCAAAATTATATCTGAGTTATTAGCTATTAACTATGCAGCCCAAAAAAATAAAAAAGTAATAGTTTTTAGGCCGCATAACGTTTTTGGTCCCGACATGGGAAATGAGCACATAATTCCCGAATTACTGAATAAATTACAGTTAAATTTAGATAAAAAAATTGTTGATTTAGAAATTCAAGGTTCTGGCAATGAAACTAGAGCATTTATTTATATAGATGATTTTGTAGATGGATTGATTAAGATCATGCATGAAGGAGAGTATAATAATATTTACAATATTGGAACAGAAGATGAAGTTTCAATTAATACTGTTGTTAACCTAATAGCAAAAGCTTTAGATATTAAAATAAACTTGATACCGTCATCCTTAAAGCAAGGAAGTACAAATAGAAGATGTCCAGACATAACTAAGATTAAGAACATCGGATTTATGCCAATGACTTCACTACAAGACGGATTAGCTAAAACAATCTCTTGGTATATAAAATAGGAATTGCAAATGGCTAAATACAATAAAAATAACTTTAAATTTGTAAAAAAATGTCAAAATTGTAATTACAATAAACTCTCTAAAATTCATTCCTTTGGCTTTCACCCAACTGTTAACGACTTTAAGCTAACAGACTCTGAAAATGCTGGCACCGTTAACTATCCATTAGACCTTTTGTACTGCAAGAGGTGTGATTTAGTTCAACTAGGAATAATTATACACACCTCAGAAATATTCCCACGAAATTATGCTTATAGGAGTGGTACAACAAAGATTTTAATAAATAATTTTTTAGATCTTAGAAAACAAGTAGAAAAATTAAACTTGATAAGAAAACAAGATTTAGTAATAGATATCGGTTCAAATGATGGCACTTTGTTAAAAAATTTTGCAGGAAATTATAGGTTACTTGGGGTTGAACCTACTGATGTTGCAAAGATTGCTCAAAAAAATAAGATTGATACATTAAACCTTCCATTTAGCAAAAAAACATCTTTAATTATCAAAAAAAAATATGGTAAAGCAAAGCTAATAACAGCAGCTAATGTTTTTGCCCATATTGAAAATGTTCATGATGTAATGAAAGGCATTCTAAATTTATTAGATAAAGATGGAGTATTTATTTCAGAGTCACATTACCTGATATCTTTTTTAAAGGATATACAGTATGATACTGTTTACCATGAGCATTTAAGGTACTACTCTTTAAATAGTCTGCAAAATTTATTTAAAACTTATGGGATGGAAATTTTTCATGTTAAAAAAATACCAACGCATGGAGGCTCTATCAGAGTTTTTGCATCTAAAATAGGAACTCACAAGATATCAGCATCAAGTAGAGCGATGATCATGAATGAGCCAAAAGGCGTAACTCTTAAAAAGATGTTGGATGCCTTTAGTAAAAAAACTAGCTTATCAAAATTAAGTATTAATAAATTACTATATGAACTTAAGCTAAAAAATAAATTAATATTTGGTATAAGCGCACCATCAAGAGCAAGTACTTTAATAAATTATTTAGGCTTAGATAATAAGATTATCAATTATATAAGTGAAGTTAAGGGATCATTGAAAATTGGAAAAAATATACCTGGCACTAATATACCAGTGGTATTAGAAGAGATATCAAACAAAAATCATAACGATATTGCAATTATTTTCTCTTGGCATATAAAAAATGAATTAATGAATATACTGAGAAAAAAAGGTTTTAAAGGAAAATTTATTATACCTTTACCTAGGGTAAAAGTGGTAAAATAAGAAATGAAATTAACAATTGTGGGCTTGGGATATGTTGGACTTTCCTTAGCTACTCTACTTTCTGTAAGGCATCAAGTTATAGCCTTGGATATAAATAAAAAAAAAGTTGATTTGATAAATCGTCGAATGTCTCCATTTGATGATTCTGGAATTAAAGATTACTTTAATAATAAGAAGCTTAATCTAAAAGCTACAAGTGACAACAAAGATGCTTATTTTGGTCAAGATTATATCATAATTTCCACACCCACAAATTATGACTCTCTGACAGGAAAATTTAATACTGAGTCTATTGACAAAGTTGTAAATGATATATTGAAACAGAATTTTTCAGGAACAATTGTTATTAAGTCAACTATACCTATTGGTTACACAGATACGCTAAGAGAAAAATATAAAATAAAAAATATTTTCTTTTCACCAGAATTCTTAAGGGAAAATACCGCTCTTTATGACAATTTAAATCCATCAAGAATTATTGTTGGTGATACAACTGAAGAAGCAGACAAATTTGCAAAATTACTAAAACAATGCGTTGATGGTAGTAGTAAAACTATAATTTTAAAAATGAAATCGAAGGAAGCAGAGGCAGTAAAATTATTTGCAAATACTTACCTGGCTATGCGAATTAGCTTCTTCAATGAATTAGACAGTTTTAGTGAGGTTCATAATTTGTCTACCAGTGAAATAATTAAAGGAGTAAGCACAGATCCCAGAGTAGGTGATTATTATAATAATCCATCTTTTGGATATGGCGGGTATTGTCTGCCTAAGGATACTAAACAATTACTAGATAATTTTTCTAATATCCCAAACAAAATAATGACAGCAATTGTAGACTCAAATTACACGCGTAAAAAATTTATTGTTGATAAAATATTAAGCAAACAACCAAAAGTTGTTGGAATTTATAGATTGACCATGAAAACGGGCTCGGATAATTATAGAGAAAGTGCAATTATTGATATTATTATGCAACTTCAGGTAAAAAAAATAGATATGATAATATACGAACCAGTTATTAAGGAATTAGATTATAATAATATAAGAGTTATAAATAATCTTGAAGATTTCATAAATAAAAGTGATTTAATAGTAGCAAATAGAATTTCAAAAGAATTAGAGTGTGTTAGAGAAAAGGTTTATAGTCGTGATTTGTATAATCAAAATTAAAAAGAAATAAACAAAGAAAGAATTTATAATTAGATATGAAAGTTGTAATATTAGCAGGTGGATTTGGAACAAGATTAAATAGTTCTCTAGAGAACTATCCAAAACCAATGGCCATGGTTGGTAATAAACCAATACTTCATCACTTAATGAATATATTTTCTAAATTTTCCCAAAATGAATTTTTATTAGCACTTGGATATAAAAAAGAAATGATAATTGATTATTTCATAAATTATAAGAATCTTAACTCAGATATTAACATTGATATGTCAACTGGACTAATTAACCACCTCAATCATCAAGAAAAAAAATGGAATATTAGCTTGATAGATACTGGGTTAAATTCGATGACTGGTGGAAGGCTATTAAGGTTAAAAAAATATTTAGATGATACCTTTATTTTAACTTATGGAGATGGCCTTTCTAATATTAATATAGATGAATTAATTAGATTTCATAAAAGTCATAAAAAAATGGTGACTGTAACTGCTGTTAGACCAATTGCAAGGTTTGGTGAGCTTGATATTGAAGGGGATTCGGTAAAAACATTTAGTGAAAAACCACAAATTAATTCTGGTTGGATAAATGGTGGTTTTTTTGTGATGGAGCCAGAATTTTTAGAATTAATTGATGATGATCAAACCGTATTAGAAAAAGGACCTCTTGAGAAGGCTGCGAGCCTGCATGAGTTAATGGCTTATAAATTTGACGGGTTTTGGCAGTGTTTAGATACTAAAAGAGATCTTGATTATCTAAACCATCTAAATGACAGTGATCATGCTCCATGGATATAATTTAGATAAAAAAATTGGATACTAGTAAAAATTTTATTGCCTTAATACCAATGAGAGGTGGTTCAAAAAGTATCCCAAATAAAAATATTAAAAAATTTGGTGGAAAACCGCTTTGTGCATGGGTTCTAGATTCTGCTTTAAAGTCAAAAGAAATTGATCAAATATATGTATCTTCTGACTCTGATAAAATTTTAAGTACAGTTAACAAAATAAGTAAAAAAATTATTACTATTAAGAGAAAGAAACAGCTTGCAATGGATTATAGTTCTACTGAAGATGTTCTTTTAGACTTTGCTAAGTGTGTTGATTTTAAAAATATAGTTACGATACAGGCAACCTCTCCTTTTACATCAGAGAAGGATCTTGATGCTGCAATTAAAAAATTTAAAAATGAGAGATTAGATTCTTTATTTACCGCAGTACGAAGTAAAAGATTTTATTGGGATGATAACTTAAATCCTATTAACTATGATCCCAAGAAGCGTATAATGAGGCAAAATTTCAAAGGCACATTAATGGAAAATGGTGCATTTTATATAACTAATAAAAAAATCTTAGAAAAAAATAAATGTCGATTAGGGGGAACCATAGGTGTTTACGAGATGAATGAAAGGCATAGCTTTGAAATTGATGAAATGCTTGACTGGAATATTTTGTCTAAATTAATTAATAAAATTAAACTTTAATACTTTTTTTTGAAATCTTTCAGCCAATCTCTTTTAAATTCGAAATTCTTATCATCCACATAGACATCATATACTGGCTTCCCAAATATTAGTTCATGATATTTGAGCCCCCACTCTTTTAGCTGTAATTCTGTTGAGCTATAGCCTTGCTCTACTGCCAAATCTATGTTTCCATTGTTTCTACCCATATATCGAGCTGTGAAAATAATTATCTTATTACTATTGTTATAGAGTAAATTTATTTTTTTTATTACTTGCTCGTACGGTCTTGACATTGAGTAATCAGTACCTACTGTCTCACATATAACATTATCTAAATCAAAGCAGAATATCATAATCTTAATATCCTTATAGTATATGAATATGAGCTTGATTACAAATTTACTAGTCTTAATTTGTAAATTCTATAATTTAAATATAGTATTCAATTATGGTAAATTTTGAAAAATTAAATGAAGTTTATTTAATCGCCGAAATAGGCATAAATCACAATGGTGATATAAATTTAGCAAGAAGATTAATAGATGCCGCGTCTGCTGTTGGATGGAATTGTGTAAAGTTTCAAAAAAGGAATCCTGATATCTGTGTTCCTGATGATCAAAAGCTTGTTCCGAAAACTACCCCATGGGGGGACATGAGTTATTTAGAGTATAAAAAAAAAATTGAGTTTGAAAAAAAAGAGTTTGACTACATTGACTCTTACTGTTCGAACAAAGTTCCATTATTAGATTGGACTGCTTCAGTATGGGACTTGGACAGCTTGCAATTTTTGAGTCAATATGAAGTCCCTTTTATTAAAATACCTTCTGCCATGTTAACCGATACAGAACTATTGGTAGAAACTGCTAAAACTAAAAAACCTATGATTATAAGTACTGGCATGAGCACAATTGGAGAAATTGATAATGCAGTAAATACAATACTTAAATTTGGTGATAAGCCATGTATACTGCACTCTAATAGTTGTTATCCTGCTCCTGTTGAAGACTTAAATTTATCAATAATACCTTTTTTGAAAGAGAGATACGGTTGTGTTATTGGATATTCAGGTCATGAATATAATGTAGAGCCTTCAGTCATCGCTGCAGCTCTTGGGGCAAAAGTATTAGAAAGACATATTACTTTAGACCACAACCTATGGGGAACAGATCAAAAAGCTAGTTTAACAATAACTGGAATGGATAGATTATTTAATAGAATTAAAGATGTTGATATAATGATAGGCAAACCTATAAAGAAAGTCACAGATGGCGAAATGGAAATACGAAAAAAATTAAGAAAAAAATGAGAGATTCAAAACATTAATATAGATAGATTCAATTAATTAAATGATATATATAATTTCTATTATCGCGGGGTGGAGCAGTCTGGTAGCTCGTCAGGCTCATAACCTGAAGGTCGTAGGTTCAAATCCTACCCCCGCAACCAAAGTATAAAATTAAAACAATCTACTAATTTCTAAAGTTAATTTTACATTTATTATTTTTTTAAATAACAAGTATTTGTTTTTTATATTTTTCTATTTCAGATAATTATTTACAGTATTAATTATTTTTTAATAATTATTTAATTTTTCATTTTATACTTTATTAAAATTTATAAATCATTTTTGATAATTGGTTAGAAATTTTAATAAAATATCCAAAACAAATAAGTTATTGATTTAATGAAAAAAAACACCATAATATTTTTTTATTACATCAAATTTCATTGAAGGTGATTTTAAATATGGATGATCATGAAAAAGATATTCTACTTAAAGGAAATATAATCAATTTAAGAAAAATTAATGTCGATAAAGATATTAGAAATGGATCATGGCATACTTGGTTTAATGATATTGAAATAACTCAAAATTTAGAACATGGAATATTTCCAGTATCGAGAGAAGAAGAAATTGATATTGTTGAGAAAGAAATAATTAATAAAAAGACACTAATTTTAGCTATTGTTAATAAATTAAATAATAATGCAATTGGGGTAATTTCTCTAAAAGATATAGACTATATTAATAGAAGAGCTGAGATTGGAATTGTGATGGGTTTTGATAAATTACCTGGAGGTGCACTAGAGGCAATGACACTCATAACTGAGCATGGATTTAAAAGATTAAACCTTAACAAAATCTACTGTGGTCAGTATGAAGGTTTATGGAAATGGGTAGAGGTACTATCACTTGTTGGATTTAAGATAGAAGGACTCAGACGAGAACATGCTTTTAGA
>MDTB01123730.1_pt1 | contig 11427 bp, 10 predicted proteins | sample 811161 | NCBI WGS metagenome assembly MDTB01 (sample SAMN05326650, study PRJNA326480) | marine metagenome | isolation source: seawater | place: Mediterranean Sea | collected 2009
CATCACCATTGCTGCCACGTCGTAGCAGTCGGGCGGGGATAGGGTAGCCGCTTTCAGGGTTGGTGCTTTCGTTCTCATTAGGTGCGGGCTGTGATGGTTCAAATGCTCCCGACTTGATTAACTTGGTGGCAAGTTTCCCTGGGCATTGAGTGGGCTGCACATCTCGGTGCGCTTTGATCTCAAGTGCCTTCGGATAGACACGCCGCCAAGCTGCAACACGGTTGCGAACTGCGTGAATCATTGCGGGTGTTGGTGTTTGGTCTGGGCCTATTAGCAAACAAATAGCGCCGTAGGCTTTGTTCGCTTTGCGTGAACCATTGGCACCGCTTTCAATGCGAAACCCTCGGCCTTCGTAAACGTTGCCGTTGGTGTCTATAAGTTCTTGGTAAGCGATGTCATACCACCCACGGGTTTCTTGATGAAACCGTTGAATCCCTCGCACTGTTGTTGCTGCGGGGCCTGTTACGGGTACGCCGACCCAATGAATTACGAGGCCTTTAGCCTTCTTATTCATGGGCAGCCGTGTTGATGGCGGGGCGGCTTTCCACTCCGCCCTATTAAAGTAGGGCATTTCTTCTCCTGCGGTTTATGAGGTAGGGGCGAGCTTTGCTGCTCTGGTTATGTTCTTGCTTAGAATTACGTTGCGGTCACCAAGCTCGGCGGTGTTCTCCGGCGTGGCGAATGTGATTGCAACACGTTCTTCTAAGTCTTCATTTGGGTGATATTTGCGACCCTTGGTGATTTCAACAATTTCAATGATGCACCGTAGAACTTCTTGTTGTTCAAATAGTTCAAGGGCGGCCCATGCACTGCCTTCGCCCGTCAATGTTTCGGGGTTGTCACCACATGCAATCAAGTCATCTAGTGGGCTAGTGTCATAGCTCGTGGCGGGCATTGCGATTAGTTCTGCTTCAAGCGGGGCGAGCTTCGCAAGTAGTTTGCCTTCACGCTCTTCAAACTCTTCATCTGTTAGCGCCAACTTCTCGTAATAGCTGTCACGTAGTTTCTTAAGTCGGCCCTCTATTACTGCGGCTTCATCTTCAATGCTTGAACGGCGGTGCATGTCAGCTCCGCTGTATTGGTGCAGCCATCGTCGGGCGACTTCTTGCTTTATAGCTGAATCAGGTTCAAGCGACATCAAGAAAGTTAGTGCAGCTTCAGTAATGATCGTTTCTATGGCATCGCCACCAACTACGACGCCTTTACATGGTGTGCACCTATACGCTGCATTTGTAATGTAACCACGGGTGTTGGTCTTTTTCGGTTGCTTCCAAAGTTTACCGCCGCACTGTTTGCAGACAAGCAAACCCGAAAGCACTGAAGACCGCTTTTGCGTCTTGTTCTTTTTGTTGTGGCGTGTCGCTTTTGAGCTTCGTTGCGCAAGTGTTGAAATAACCCGTTGGTATGTGGCTTCATCAAGTAGGGGCTCGGTGCATATCATCGGTGAACCGTCGTCATTGCGTAAGACGTCGCCTAGTGCTTTGCGGTGGCCGATCATTGCGGGGTTCTTGAAAACTCTTAGCAAGGTACTTGAGGTCCAATTAGAATTATTTGAAGTCTTCTTTCCTTCGCTATTCCACTTCTTACAAATTTGGGTTGTTGTGGCGCCTGCAAGAATGGCGTCAGCTGCTTCACGTATCATGGCAACTGCATCAGGGTCGGGCACCAATACCGTTGGTTCGTTTGGTGTTCGTACAGCCATCAAGCCGAAGACAACTGAACCGCCTTGATACTCACCACGGCGGCGCTGCTCTTCTTTCCCTCGTTTGACACGGCTTGAAAGTGATGCCATTTCATCTCTTGCCATTTCAGCCTTTATCGCAATGGTTAAACGTGCCCCACTTTGGTCGGTGTCAATACCGTCAACAGTGAGCCACCTGCCGTCAACATCTTCAATGCGGTCAACGATCTTGCCTGCTTCGGCCATGCCTTTTCTTGAACCACGGTCAAGGGCCCACGTTAAGAGCGTGCCCCATTCTGCACCCATTTCATTTAGCATGGCGTCAAACTTAGGCCGTGCGTTGTCTTTCAAGTGGCTTGCTGAAGTCCCTACCCGTTCTTCGTAAATCTTAACGATGTCAAGGTTGTGACGTTTTGCAAGGTCTTCAATCTCTCTACGTTGTGACGCTATTGAACGGTTAGGCCCGTGGGCGTCTCTTGCATCTGTTGCGCTTCGCCGCACATAAATTGCGGCTTTGTTCTTATTGCTCTTCATACTTTTAGTCATGGCACTTGCCCCTTAATTTGTTGCATTAAGTGGGTTGGCCCGATGCCGAGGTTTATTATAAGCGGTACGCCCCCTAGGACCTGCCGCTTATAATAAACCTACTAACCCACAACCCAATAATCGCTCTCATTGGGGGCATTAGCAAGTGTTCTGGCGTTAAATGTACCGTTTGGGCTCTCGTGGCTCCATACGGTTAGGCCTGTGCTTAGATCGCCAAGCCTTTGGCCTGCCTTCAGGGGGTGTCCATTGGACACGTTTATATTTTTGGTAACTAACTCGGCGCTCTGACGTTTCTAAGGCGTCAGCGCATCTGTATTCGTACTCTTTGGGGTAGGCGAGTCGGCACGGTTTGCACCAGGGGTGTGTCCACGTCGGTTCTTCGCCACATTTCTTGCAAAGTTGAAAAGCCATAGAATGACCAAATTAGGTCAGGGCTATGACACTTCTTGCGGGTCTTCTTCTTGCGTTTCCAGTTTGCTTTCAAGCTCTCTAATTATCAGAGCTTGGGTGGCAATTTCTAGTTCTTTCGGGAAGAGTCTTGCCAACTCATTCACGACGTCGTTTGCATTAATGTTCATTAATTCAACTCCCTTCAAGAGTTTCTATTCTGGCTTTCAAGTCTTTGACTGCTTCTACTAGGTAGGGCGTGAGCTCTCCGTAGTTAACCGACTGAACAACGTATTCGCTTTCAGGGTCTTCGTGGTCAACTTTGTCGTAGTTCACGACCTTGGGCAGAATGTCAACGACTTCTTCTGCTATAAATCCGTGGTCTTCTTTGCCTCGGTTTGGGTCAATTTCAACGCTGCCATCTTCTTTCCAATCAAATGACTTGGCTTCAAGTTGGTAAATCTTTTCCCACTCTGATTTGGGTAGTGCTGAAATGTTTTCTTTGTATCGTTCAGATGAGCTGAAGGCGACAAGGTAGCCGCTTGATGCCCAAAGAGCGTAGGTGCCTGTACTGACTGCTTTAATTGCGTAGAAACCCGACGAACTAAAAAGCCCTTTTTGTGTTCCGTTTGTTGTGAAGCGGAGGACGTTGCTAGTGCTATACATTCCCGTATTCGTGTCACCTGTGAAGGTGTAGCTGGGATCGGTTTGTGACCCGATGTCTCCATAGATCTCGTTTACATGTAATCGCTCCCATCTATTGCCAGCAATACCAAGTTCTGTGGCGTTGTTGTTGTACGGATAAAACTCGTCTCCCGTGAAGCCGAACTTCGCCGCACCCTCAATCCCGATGAAGAGATTTGGGAGAGATCCGTAGATATGATTTGCTGTGCTGTTCTTCGGACCAAGATCTATATACCCATAATTATTCTCAACTCGTAATTCATCATCCGCCGACGTTAAGAAAGGGCCATTTGTTGAATCGTTCCCAAGTCGTAACATATGCTGAACGTTCATTTGAGTATCGTCAATATAAACTCTCGTTGTTGGGTTACTTGTGTGCGTCGTTTCAAAGTCAGCGTCAAAGCCAAATATAATTCCACTGTTACCAATAGCAACATGCCCTGCCTGCGGATAACTGTTTACGTCTAAATGGTGATAGTTGCTGTCAGTTCCACGCTCATAATTCCAAGACATGTACGTCCGGTAAGAACCCTGCGTTCCGATACTGCCGTAATCACCTAACGCAATCGTAGAAGCCGCCCAAGGTTCCACCGTGTAAGAGCTTTGTCCTGTTTGCGTTTTATTAGTTAAAAATGTACGCCCACTCATTTGGATTGCTCCGTGATCGGAGTGAATATACAAAGCTGAAGAATCACTATTAGCGTGGGGATACCCTATATACGCTTTCCGCTCCAAGGTTCCCGATCCGTCCCTGTTCCAGAACGAAATGTAAGGTCGCCCAGAGCCGTCATCTCTAGCCATTTTAAGAACTTCATTTGAGCCACCAGTGACATTCAAATAGGCGGTAGCAGTTCCTATTTTTAGATTTGAAGCGTCCCAAGTTAAACCTGAATCAGCGCCAAAGCTGCCGTTGTCGTTCCATTGAACTTGGTGGTCCGACCCTGCTGGGTCTGTTGAGACGTCTGCCCATGCGCTGCCGTCGTATGTTTGAATTTTGTTGGTGTCTTTGAGATAGCACACCATGCCTTCAGCAAGTGTGGGCTCTCCTGTTCCGCCATACGCTGCGTCACGTGCCGTGGCGTCTGCATAAACTGCGACAACTTGGTCTTGTACGTAGCTTTGGAAATTGGCAGCGGTCACGGTGTCTCCCGTGGCCCATTGAATAGTGCCTGAACCGGCCATGTGTTTTCCTCTCTTCGCTTATGGTGCGAGAATTGTTGGCAGCACGCCGAGAACTGGATCATCAAGGACCCAATAACCCGTGGCGTCAGCTGCTGAAGTTGAATAAGTTGCAATGATGGTGCTTGCGTTGGTTGCCATGTCCCTTGGCGTGATATTTAGTGACACACCTTCAACCATGTACTCTGCGTCTATTGCTGCAGATGAACCGGCGGGGGTAATGTTCAAATCAATACCGCTCGTCACGTGTAGGTGAAGCAGCTTCTCTGCGTCAGCTGTTGTGGCTTCATCAATACGAATGGTCACGCTACTAATTCGCAACATTGGCTCTGTGTGAAGGTTAAGAAAGTAGATGCCCGCATTGTTTGTGCTTGTTGCATCGCTTAACGTTTCCCGACTTACTGTGCGCCTTCCGTACTTGGTGATGCTTGTTGCATCGCTGCCCGACTGAAGTGCGCCCGTGTGTGGTGTAAAGCTGTAAGCATTAAAGAGTAATTCTGAACCATATTCAAGGTTGAGTGATTCTGCTTGAACGTTTCCGCTTGCAAGTGTGTTGGCGTCACTGATTGTCAGACCCGAAGTACCCGTACCGCTGTTCTGAGCTGTAAAGGTAAGAACGCCACCTTTATTGGTGGCGCTGGGGGTGCCTGCGTGATTAACCACAAAGCGCCCGTTCTCTGTTCGGGTGATTTTCTGTAGGTAGTCAAGAGCGCCAGACGTTACCGCAGTATCGGCTAAACATGTTTGCGACCCTGTTTGGATTGATCTATCTAAAGGGTTTGAACCGCTGGGGTAGTTGATTGATGCAAGGTCAAGAACTGCACTGACTCGTGCTGACGTCAGATGCTCTGCAAAGTTCTCGTTTTCAAACTTTGCACGTGCGAGCTTTTCAAATCCGTCAACGAGCTTCAGCACGGTTGTTGCGTTTTGGTGGTCAACGCTTGGGTTGTAGTCAACGTCTTGAACGATGCCACGAAACAAATAGGTTGCATGTGCATCGCTGCCGCCTGTTACTGCTGCGCTTATATAAACTTCACGGCCAATAAGTTGGGTGTTGCCATACGTGCTGTCAATGTGTCCTGGGGTTATGAAGTTGTCACGGTTTTCAATTGTCACCGTTGCGGTGCCTGCTCCGAACTCATCAAGAATCCTTTGGCGGCCATACGTGATGGTGACGTTTTGTACTCGGTCAGAAATGTCGGTGGCTGTGGACCCATCAAAGAGCACCTCAACTGTTGTGGTTATTGTTGCGCTCATGTCGTCACCGATATTGGTAGAGCTCCGTTGCTCCTTTCCCATTGTTTGAGATAGGAGAGAATTTGGGCGCCTATCTGTGTGCCGTCGGCCCCAAGTCCTGCGTTGACGGTCAGGTTGATTGTGTTGCCGCCACCGAATCCCATTGCGTTTGCTTTCTCAAGTGGCACCACCATTTCAGTTCCGCTGGCATTGTCGCCGAGCATTGCAAGGGTTGGGCCTTGGATAATGCCGCCCTTTGCTAGATAGGGAATATGGGGCAGGGGGTTGTCTGGGATATTGATGTCGGGTGCAAACGGGATGTTGATTTTGTCGGGGATTTTGTCGTTAATGTATTGAATAACTTTGTCATTAAAGAACCCGATGATTGCGTTTGCTACGCCTTTGGCAAAGTCTCCCACGAACCCTGCTGCGTCTCGCACACCTCGTGCTATTCCGTTAATGATGGCTTTGCCGACGTCAACGGCTTTCCTTCCTATGTCCCCAACTAGGTCACTAAACTTGTCAAGGACTTTGCCAAGTGCTTCACCTATTTTGGGTACTAGTTCAGAGATGATCTTTGCGGGAATCTCTATGAGAACCGTGAAGATTTCGCCTGCGATGTTTTTAATTATGTCTTTAAGCTCTTGCCAGACTCGTTTGAAGTCGCCACGGAATAGGGCTGAAATTAAATCAACAACATTCTTAATGTGGTCCCAAATGAACTGGAATCTGTCGCCGATGAATCCTATGACCTCTTTTACCACTGGCATAAGAGTGTCGGTGAATATCGGTACAAGTTTGTCGCCTATGAAACCGAAGACGGAATCAATGACTTCACGTACACCTTCAAAGCGTGTGTAAGCCACAGCGAGTGCAGCTGCTAGAGCTACCAAAGCGATGACCACGAGCCCAATTGGGTTCATTGCCATAACAACGTTGAACGCTGCAACGGCTGTGGTTGCTATTGCTTTGGCTGCTGCTATTGCTTTGGTGGCTACGGCATAGGCTTTGAATCCTATGACTAGGCCTGCAATAGCTCCGCCAAGAACTAGAAAGATGTCAGCGTTTCTCCTTACGAAGTCGCCAACTGATTGTAAGAGTGGTGGAAGGTCTTTGAGTCGTTTGACGAACGGTAACAATGCTTCGCCAACTCGTTTCACGATTTTCAGAAGTCCTGGGCCATGTTTTTCGGCAAACGTACGAACTACCTTAATAACTCGTTCAATGCGTGGGGCTACAGCTGCAAAGGCTACGGTCCCAAGCTCTTTGACCTTGGCCACAATCGGTGGGATTACTTCAGCGAGTTTGTCAAAGACTTTCTCAACTACTGGTGCCAACTTAACGGTTAAGAAGTTGCGAAAGCGTGCAAACTTCTCGGTCATCGTTTCGGTTTCTGCAGCCGTGTCGTTGATTGAATTTGTTTGGCCTTCCATAACAGCTTTGAAGTCTTCTAACTCAAAGCGGCCCTCACGAATGGCGGCAGCCATGTCGGGGCCTGCACGAGCTCCAAAGAGTTTCAATGCTATGGCGTTGGCTTCGCTTGCTGATCCTGCGTTCTTGATTTCATCGGTGACACGTTCAAAGGTTTCTATTGCGGGTTCGCCTTCACGTGCCATCGTGCCCAATGCAATTCGCATGGACCCCATGACAAGCTCTGCGTTAACACCTTCTTTTTCAAACTTTCCGAGTAGGGCTGCAGATTCTTCAAAGCTGAAACCTAACTGCCGAAGTGGTGCGCCAAATTGCACGAGCTGGTTTGAAAGTTTGTCAACGCCTAGGCCCGTCATTTGTGAAATGGTGAAAAGGTAGTCTGAGGCGTCTGCGGCTTCGCCTGCAAGGTCGCCCCAATCTCCAAGAGCACGGGACACACTCGTTATGTTGGCTTGAACGTCGGTGCCGGTGATACGGGCAAGGTTCAGCATTTGTGTTGTGAAGTCTTCAAGGTCTTCGCCCGTCAAACCCAGACGTGTGTTGACGTCAGCAACGGCGTTCGCTACGTCACCCATGTTGTTGGGTACGTTCTGGGCTATCTTCTTGAAAGAATCCTGTAAGCCTTCAAGGGCTTCGCCTGTTGCGCCTGTTCCAACTGCTATCGCTTTGTTTGCTTCTTCAAAGGAACTCTGAATCTTGAAAGCGCCTACAGCTGCACCAACGCCAACGGCTGCGAAGGCTTTGCCTGCGGCTTTACCCATCGCACCAATCTTGGCGCCGAAGTTGTCAACCCTTTTGCTTGCTTTCGCAAGTGATTTCTTAAGTTTTGCGTCATCACCAGAAATGGTCACAACGATTGGGCGTGCTGCCATAGCAACTCCTAGCGTCTGCGGCTGTTCTCACGTTCTGCGAGTCGTTGCCGGTTTTGTTCTTTCTTAATATGGTCAGTCAAGGCGTTCAGCTCCCACACTTTGAGTGCACGAACGTCGGCCATACTGAATCCGAAGTGTTGAGCCACTAGAGCAACGTGAACTACTCTGCGGCGTTGGTAGGGTTTTCGGTTTCTTCTGAAGTTGTGATTTTCAAGTTACCTGCATCTTCCCAAGTGAAATCAGGGTTGTTGCGTCGCTTGGTTATCCATGCGAGAGCTTGCAACATCTTTCCCTTTGGCTTCGTTGGGTCGTTCATAGCGTCAAACGCTAAACCCGTCTTTTCCTCTATCAAGACAATCTCATTAATTGTGAGGTCATCTAGGTTGACTTCAAATACGTCTTCTTGTTCAGTCATTGTGTTTCCTTATCCGTGCCGCTGTTTGAATTTCAGGGCAATAATGTTCAATTGCTTCTCATAGTCTTTGACAAGGTTTGGCCATGCCAAAGGAACTGCTTTGCTTAGGTACTTGGTGCCCTTGGTCCGTGTTCCGCTCTTGTAGTAGCGGCCACGATGTATGGCACGGGCGTAGGGGACACCTGTTGCACCTTTACGGTTGTTTCCTGCTTTGATCGCTGCGCTTGAGCGGCTTGCCTTTACTGTGATGCTCTTTGCTAGTCTTCCCGATTTCTTTGGGGCGAGTCGTTGAGCTTGGGGCACGATCTTTGCAGCTGCGTCACGGTTAGCTTGTCGCAACGCCGCTGCTAGTTCGTTGTCTCTCACTTTGCGAAGGCTTTTGGCAAGTTGCTTGGTGCCGCCGACTTCCATTAATGGCGTTTGAATCGCCATAGTTAGAACGCCGTATCTGTGCTTTGATAATCTACAGTAATTGCGTTCGCTGTCCCGTTATGTAGAACGGTGAACGGCAAACTTATTGACGTAAGGTCAGAGATGCTGGCCACTGGGGTAGTTCCCGTGAACTTGCACACTGGCAAAGTTACGATGAATGAGGGAAAATAGCTGCCCGCAATTGCTGTGCCTTGGGTGCAAATTAATTCAAGTTTGAACGTGGTGCCATTAATAAAGTTGTTGTACTGCGTAAGGTCTTCAAACTCGGCCTCTATTGTGCCGGTGTAGCTTGGCACGCTTGAACGCTTTGGCTGCCCTTTAGTTGCAGAACCCTTGAGGAACCTGCGACTGGTTGACATGCCTAGGTCACCATCAAGGCTGAAAGATGTAAACGAATTTACTGCGCTGTCGTTTATTTCTATAACTGCATCAGTCCAAATGAATGGGGTTGCGCTTGCTGGGTAGGCAGCTGTTGCACTGCCTGTGCTGGTTTGTTCTGTTTCTGCGTCAAAGTCAATGGACATGGTTAACGGTGAACCTACTTCTTGGGTTATGTTGAACCCTGTAGCCGTGCACCCCTCGTATGTGAAGGGCCGAAGTGTTCCGCCACTGTCAACCCTGTTGGCTTGAATAGTGTAAGAACCGGCGGGCCCTATGTCATTAGTGGTGAACTGGCTGGCATAGGCACTCGTGCCGCCTTGTTGGGCGGGCGCTGTAGATGCCCCCAGGAGATGTTGCATAATAAGGCCGTGGCCTTTATTCAATACGCTCATCTCTATTGAGCCGGTGGCGCCTAGGCTTACCGTGTCGTGTCGGTCACTGCGTATGGTTTGCATATCAGCCCGAAAGCCTACTGATTCAATGTATTCAACTTCACGGGTGAAGGTGTCTGCCGTTGCTTCGTAGGACCGTGTGGGCGTCACTGCAGTTCCATAACTGCTTTCAACTCCAACGCTTATGTGCTGGTCATGTATGCCGCTCATTGTTGGTCATTCTCCTTGCTGGAAGGTTGCGACTTTGCCGAAGTTTCCGGTTCAAAGTCTGGGTGATTTGTAAGCGCTTCAATGCAGCAAGCGTCAACGGTTTTCGTTTCGCCTGCGTCAAATGTCAACGCTTGGGTTTCTGTATGTACGGTCACGCTGTCAAGCGGGCCGCAGTATTTGAAGGCCGTAGCCTTTTTCTTGGTAGTCATTAAGACAATCTCGCTTTCGCTTCTATTCGGATAGTGATAAGACAGCGTGGGCCGTCTATACCTGCTTCAATTGTTTCAAGTTGCATGCTTGCCACTCGGACATAAAGAAGGCCGCTAATTGTGCCGCCTAGTTGTGGGTCGTCTGCCAAGGCTTGCGCTATGAAGTCGGCTAGAGCTCCGCAACGGGTTTCGCATGCTTCAGGCCCACCCGCTTTGGATTGGACAGAAACAAAGCAATCAACTTCAAAGTCTTCAAGTTGTCGCATTCGCCCTGCGCTGATCGTTTCGGGTGTGTGCTGATTTGTTGTGATGTCACCAAAGAAAATGCACTCCTTGCGTTGTGCTTCTCCGGCGTCGCCGTAAGTGATTTGAATGCCATTGAGGTTGCTGTCCGCTTTCAGTACGGTCACTAGGCGTGACTTCACTGCGGTCATTGTTGTCATTGCCATAATTAACCGCCTTGTTCAAGTGGACCATCAACGGGGGCCAAGTTCATTGGCACGTAATGTGTTTGCCCGTCTCCGTTTGGCAATGGTGGCAACCCTTCAGCTGCTCTCACTTCGTCAATGTTGTAGACACCCGCCTGAAGTCCTTTGGTGAACTTGTCTAGTGTTTCGGGGGTGCCCCTGTTCATGGTTGCTGTATCAAATTTCAGGTATGCAACCGATATGCCTTGGCTTCGTAGAATGCTTGTTAGGCCTGCTTCAAGTCGGGTGATGTATGGCCGAAGTGAATACATAATAAAGGCCCGTGATTGTTCAGCTAATCCCGACCCCCATGACGTTGACCCGCTGGCGTCATTAAGTAGCCAATTGGGTAAACCGAACAACCTGCCAACATCGTTGACGGTCATTGAACGGCTTTGAAGGAATTGGGAATCTTCAGGACTAAGGCTGATCTTTGAGAACTTTGCACCTTCTGTGAGAACTGCCAAACGTGAACCGTTTGCAGCCCCTCGGTGTATGTCGTTCCAAGCGCCTTTAAGTGCGTCAGCTCCTTCAGGGCTTAGGCTGTTTGGAACTTCTACAACTGCCCCTGGTAATGCACCGTTACCAAAGAAGGCGGCGCCATACTTTTGAACTGCTATGCCTAGGCCTAGAAACTCACGAGCTGAGGCGATAGGGCTAAGGCCTCGGACTGATCCGGCTTTCATCATGCCACGAACGTGGGTGATGTCATTCTGTGTGAATGTTTCGGCGGGGGCTTGCGAACTTGTAAAGGTCAGCTGTTGGCGGCCTCGTTCAGTTTGGTCAAGGTTGACCGTGATGCTAGTTGGGTCAAGTGGTGTCACTTCAATAACTGCCCCCGTGGTGTCTCGTAGGGTCGCTAGAAATGCGTTGCCGTCAAGAAGTAGTGAAGTGAGAACTTGGCC
>MDTB01135384.1_pt1 | contig 11427 bp, 12 predicted proteins | sample 811161 | NCBI WGS metagenome assembly MDTB01 (sample SAMN05326650, study PRJNA326480) | marine metagenome | isolation source: seawater | place: Mediterranean Sea | collected 2009
CTATTTTCAAATTTTTCAAACTCCTTTTTGTTAGTTTTCAAAACCTTAATCAATAAAAGATTTTCAATTATTCGCTGAATATCACTAACCATTTTCTTAGTAGCTTTGTAACTTAAATCAGCATATTTGCTCGACTTTTGAATAAGAAATTTAGTTGGCAAGAATAAAAATATACCAATTGCTGACATCGTAAATAAGAGTTCAATATCTGCAAATACAAGAAATAAGAAATATACTAAAAATTGTACAACATTGTTTATTAGCTGAATTAGAGATCTATAGAAATAAGAAACGTGACTAGATACATTGTTTACATAAAAAAAAGTATCCGACAAAGAGTACCTACCATTTAAGTAAAGCTCCTTTAATGTAAAAACTTTCAAGTCCTTATTCATATTTTCCTTAAAATCCATTTGATTTAATTTGTCCAAATAAAAAAAAGTAAATCTAAATAAGACAACCATTGGAAAAAGAAACATATTATCAAAGATTGTTTCAACAATCCAAAAACCACTGCTTATTTGATTTGAAAAATATTTAGAAAAAACAAGAATAATTACTATGTCAAGACCTGCTGAAAGATTTACAAAGATAATTGATAAAAGCAATCTTGTTTTTTTAAATCTTATGTTTGAAAATTGTGACAGAAAATTTAAATCACTTAAAAAGTTTTTAACTTTCACATTTAAATTCTAACAACTTAAGTTTTTAAAAGATTATATATTTTTATCACTTTAATTTATATTTCAGAGATATTATAAGTTATGAGAAATCTAAATATGTTGAAAAGAATTAAATTAATTTTCCTCAGTCGTTATTGGGAATCAAAAAAAAATATAAAGCTTTTTAATGAAGTTTATTTTAAATTTTCTGAAAAAACTAAAAGGTTTGTATACTCTTTAATTTTTGCAGAACAACCCAAATTCTTATATGAGGTTCAAAAATCTTTTGGAAAAAAAAATAAAGATAAAAAATTTTTTGTAATTCGATTATCAATAGGAGGAGGAGTTTTTTCAAACTATGTCAATGCTCTATACATGATTTACTATGCAAGACAGAATAAACTCGAACCAATTATTGATTATGAAAACTATCCAAGTTATCAAAGGGAAAGACAAAGAATAAACAATACTAAAAATAGTTGGGAATATTTTTTTGACCAACCTACAGAATTTGAATTGAGTGAAGTTTACCAAAGCAATAAAGTATTGTTATCGGCAAATAACTCGAGATTGTATTTTGATCAATTAGATCTTAAGTATTTCTATGACAAAGAAGTACTTAAGGAAACAAATCAATTAAAAATCTTAAATAGTATGTCTAATTTAGTTAAATATAATTCAAATACTAAAAAATTCATCGAAAAAAATTTGGATTCTTTATTTTCTGAAAAAGAAAAAATACTCGGCATTGCTGTTAGAGGAACAGATTACAATATTAAAAATTTTGGTACTAACCACCACAAGCCTTTTTCACTGGATGAAGCACTTAATAAAGCACAATCTTTATTAAGCAAGGAAAGTAGCTTTACAAAAATATTTTTATGCACAGAAGAACAAATTATTATTGATAGTTTTGAAAAAGAGTTTGGAAATAGATTAATTTATATAGAAAGACCAAGGCATACAAAAGAAAGCTACGACATTACAAAAAATGTTATGTCACAAAGTTCTAGCAGAATAAACAATAGATATTTCTCAAGTCTTGAATACATTACTGAGGTTGAAGGATTATTGAGGTGTGATCATGTGGTTGGAACATTTACTAACGCAATGTACTATATAAGTATAAAAAATACTCAACTCAATAAAAAAATTGAAGTTTTTGACTACGGAAAAAATTAATATAAATAATGAAGAAAAAAATTTATGGTTAATAAAAATTTTTGGAAAAACAAAAAAGTTTTAATTACTGGACACTCTGGTTTTAAGGGAGCATGGCTTTCGATAATATTAAATACATTAGGTTCGGAAGTATATGGCCTGTCAAATAATTCAAACACAAGTAAGATTTATGATTTACATCCAAAAAACTATTTAAAAAAAGAATTTTTGCTAGATATAACCGATCTATCAAGTGATTTAGAAGAGGTATTTAAAAATAATAAATTTGATTATGTATTTCATTTAGCTGCTCAAGCTTTTGTTTCATTAGCAAAAGAAAATCCCAGAGACACCTTAATTGCAAATATCTTAGGAACTTACAATATTCTAGATTTGATCAATAAACATGAAACCACAAACAATTTAATTATTTCAACTACCGATAAAGTATATTTGGATCCTAGTAAAGAAAACAAAGAGGAAGACTTTCTGGGAGGTTTTGAGTTTTATGGTATTAGTAAAGCATCTGCAGAGATGGTAATCAAAGCATTTTCTACGAATATTGCAAATTTTAATATTAGAGTTGTTAGGTCTGGAAATGTGCTTGGACCTGGTGATTATGGTAAAGACAGACTAATCACAGATATTTTAAATTCTGTTAAGGAAGAAAGGCCTATAAGTATTAGAAATCCAAATTCAATAAGGCCTTGGCAAGATATTATGGATTCACTTTCGGGATATATTTTGGTTGCTGAACATATTCAAAACGGCAAAGAGTATGATGTATTTAATCTAAATGCCGAAATAAATTCAGACTTTAAAGTAAAAGATTTAGTTGAAATATTATTAGAAAAGTGGAATTCAAAATCAGAGATAATTTATAAAAAAAATGAAGAATTAGTTGAAACTGAGATACTCAGACTAAATTCGAATAAAGCAAAAAAAAAGCTAGGATGGTCAGACAAAATTGAAATGAATAAAATTATTGAAAAAATTATAGATTGGGAAAAATCTATTCCTGATATTGAAAAAGTTTCAAAATTACAAATATTAGAGTATTTTGAATTAAAAGGGTAAATTTGATATCTGATCTTTCAATACACATAATTCATTACACAAAGCTTATTGATCGAAAAAAGTTTTTAGATTCAATTTTTCTAAAAGAAAATCTAAAAGTTAATTACATACTTGATCACGACAGAGAGGATTTAAATTATGCAAATAGTCTTTACAACTACCAAAAAGACCAAGATAAATTCCTCTTTAAAATCGAAGAATTATGGAAGATTGATTCTGAGGAATTTAGAATATTGTCGGATGGGGAATTATCTTGTTATTTTAAACATCTAGAGGCATTAAAAAAAATTTCAGAATCTGAAAATAGTATAGGCCTTATACTTGAAGACGATGTAATACCTCAAAAATCAATTAAAAATAATTTATTGAAAATTTCAAAAAGGTTTTCTAACAGTAATTGGGATGTATTGTTTCTAGGTCTTGGCTCAGGTAAGAAATTCATTAAAAAAAATTCTAGAAGAGATTTATTTAACATTAATTATTTAATGCCTCAGCACCCAGCTAGCAATTGTGCTGAAGCCTACATGGTGAAAAAAGATGCAGCACAAATTTTATTAAATGAATTAAGTACTTTTAATTTATCTTATGATTGGGAACTTGCATATAAAATGTATAAAAGAAACCTAAATGTTAGATGGTTATTCCCTCCGCTGTTTAGACAAGGTTCACAAGACTCTACCTATAGATCTGAATTAAGGTAAAAATGTCAAAAAAATTTTTAATAGCTACCGCTAACTTTACAGACTGGAAGCAAGATTTTTTTGAAAATCATGTTTCAAAAAGAAACAGAGAGTACGCAAATTTACATGATCTAGACTACTTAGAATTTAAAAACTATAAATACAAATATAGAGATCATCCTTCTTGGTTTAAATTCAAAATAGTCTCCGATCTATTAGAAGAAAAAGTTTTAAAAGATGGAGACTGTCTTATTTTTATAGATGCTGATATATGTATTGCCAAACCAGAAAAACTATTTCCAACAAACAAGTCATTTACTTATGCAATAGACTCTGGCAATACACATTGCATGGGAGCAATATCTCTTAAAATAAATGATTGGTCAAGACAGCTCGTTAAAGATATTTTAGATGAAGACCGTTATTCAAAATTGTTAAATCACCAATCTAAACATGAATACCTTGGCTTTACTAATAGTTTTGTAAAAGATTTTAGGGAACAAGCATCCTGGTATTATCTTGCTGGCATAAAAAGACATTCTCAAAAAAGCTTTTGGGATTATCCAGACTATGGTTGGCATTCGTGGAAAACAGAATTTACAAAATATTCTATAGAAGAGCTTTATGAGAATGTTGAAGTATTAGAAACAAAATGGAATGTTTCTGAAATAAGAGGAGAATCACCTTCTATATTTCTGATTAACAAAGTTAGATACAAAGATACAATTTTAAGACATTTTGCTGGCGGACAAAAATGGAGATCTTCATGGTTTACTAAAGATTTGTCATTTTTAAGATTTAAAAACTTTGAAATAATTCTTTTTCTTAAATCTTATTTACCTAAATTAAAACCCTCAACAAAAAAAGCAATTAAACAAAAAATAAAAAAAATTATAAAATAAACCTTTTTTTGTTAACATAACAGGATGTTGCTAATAACAGGCGGTTCTGCTTATAATGCAAGCAAATTTATCCAAGATTGTAATCATATAGCTTTAGTACCAAGGTATAAAAAAGATTTAAATATAAAAAATAAAAATGTAAAAATATACAATAATCTATCAGATTTATACAAGTCGGAATATTTTTCTAATATTGAATACGTAATTAATTTTTCTAGCTCATATAACTACAGCAGAAATTACAGAACTTTAATAACATCTTCAATAGTTTATGTACTTAAAGTTTTACTAAGAATTAATAAAAAGAAGTTAAAACTGTTTATTAATATTGGGACATACTCACAAGATGCAAAATCTTTACATAAAAGTAAAATAAAATATGTCAGAGTTAAAAATTTTTCAGATGTATTTTTTTCAGCTTTTGTATCAAAAAAAAAGTATTTAAATTTAAAATTAGGTGATACTTATGGTCCAAATGATCCAAGGCAAAAATTAAACTCCATTCTTAATAATCATGTTTCAAATGAAACATTGGAAGTCTATGGGAGTAAAAAAAATATTTTATATCCAGTATCAATTTATGAAATAAGAGATTGTATTAATTTTGTAATAAACAATAGCTACTTGTTTGAAAATAAATATGTATGTAGCGCAAACGCTTTTGGAAGAGGAATCACACTAAATGATTATATTGAAAGAATTAAGAAAAAACAAAATCTTGACTATGAAGTAAATTTTAGAAATGAAGATATTCACATAGAATTTTTAAATGAAGCAAAATCAGATTTTTATTTTTTAATAAACAATATTTGATTTACCAACTGTTTAACATACTTAACTCTGCCATTACAGCATTAAGATTGAAATTTTTTGATTTTAATATCTCTTTGTAAATTGCAATATCTTCTTGCCTTCCCCACCTGCAAGGAGATACTAAACAAGACTTAAAATCAGAAAGATCATTATCTAAAACAGGCAGTTTTGAAAATGTATCAATCCATACCCAATTAACATAATCTTTTAATCTCTTTACAGTTTCAATACTTTCATACTCTGAGTATCTAATGGACAGGTAATCTTTATATTTTTTATTAGATGAAATGATAAAGGGAAACTCGATGTCCAGTAAAAAAAAATTATCAGTAAATTTTTTAATTTTATTAATTACATCAATCTCAATTCCAGATTCTTTGATGTTTGCAATTATAAAGTTATGATCGTAATTCTGTAGAAAATGATCTAGAGTTAGGTATGTTTTGTCTTGTTCAATTTTGTCATGTGACAATACAACCCCCATATCATCAGAACTTCTTAAATCAATTTCAACTCCATATTCTTTTGGAACTTTTTCAAGTTCTTCCAGAACATTAATCATGTGAGCAATCTTTATCATTATGTACTTTTCTATTTTATTTATATAGAATAATAAATATGTTTAAAGAGTTATTAAATAATAAAAAAAATGTTTATGATTTAAACTCTCAACTACAAGATTCTTCACTTGTAATACAAAACTTCGGAAATGCTAGTTTAAGATTAAAAAACTCTTTTGTTATCAAGCCTAGTGGAGTAATTCTAAAGGAATGTAAACCAGAGGATATGGTTCAAATGGACTTGGATGGAAATGTTTTGGATGGAAAATTAAACCCATCATCTGATGAACCTACTCACAGGATTTTATACAAAGAATATAAAGAAATAAATGGAATTGTGCATACTCATTCAAAATATGCAACAGCATTTGCTCAAGCAGATCAAGAAATTGAAAATTTAGGAACTACTCATTCAGATTTTTCAACCCATAACATTTTTGTTACAGAACAACTTGATCCTGCACAGGTTGCAAACAATTATGAGTTAAATACCGGACATAAAATAATAGAAACAATAAATAAAAAAAACATATCACCTTTAAGTATCCCGGGTATTTTATCCATAAGGCATGGAGTGTTTTCTTGGGGTTCATCTATTGAAGAAGCTTTTAAAAATGCAGAAATAATTGAATATATTGCAGAGCTTTGTTTTATTACAAAGAATATAAATCCTAAAGCCGAAACAATTGAAAGCTACATATCATCAAAACATTTTGACAGAAAGCACGGTCAAAACAAATACTATGGACAATAGGTTAGTTTTAATTTTTTATAAATTAAGATTTTTAATTATTTATACATTAATTGGATTAATAAGCTTAATCGTTGAAAATATAATAAGATCTCAATTAATCAATTCATTAAATATTTTACAGACCAACTTTATTTCAATTACTTCAAGCGTTTTATTTGCCTACACATTAAATGTAAAATTTAACTTTAAAGTACCTAAAGAAAGAATTAGGGTTTCGATAATATATTTTTCATTAATCTCAATATTCTCATTTATTTTACAGTACTCAGTCAGCTCTTTTATTGACTTAGAATTTTTTCAAAACAGATTTCAATTGTCAGGATCATTATTTTTTATTGCATACTTACTGCACAGAAAATTTACATTTAAAAACTACTATAAAGTTGGTTTAGCTATTCATTTAAATAACCAAAACGTTGTCTCTGATATTTATCAAAAAGTAAAAAATATCCCAGATTTTATTCATATTGATTTAATTGATGAAACAATTAACAAAGAAAATATTTCTTCCGATATTTTAAAAATTGATGAAATTTTAGAAACTTGGCCAAATAAAAAAATTCAAATTCATATTATGTCACAAAATCCACTGAAGTGGATCAAACAATTTCCAAATAGTAAAAATATAGAAGTTTTTTTTCATCTTGGTGGAAATCACAATTATGAAGAAATTAATAACTTTATATTAAATAAAAAATTTTCTTCTGGAATTGTCTTAGATGATAAATCTAATATTGAAAGTATTAAACTACTAACAAAAATATTTACAAATTTTATGGTTTTGTGTGTAGATAAACCTGGCTTTTCAGGTCAAAAGTTCAAAATTGAGAGTCAAAAAATAATTGATGAGTTAGTTTCAATTTCAAAATTTAATAAGTCAATCAAGATAACACTAGATGGAGGTATAACTCCAAAAATTGCATCTCGTTATAATGTACAAGAAGTTGTTTCTGCATCAGCTATTTTAAGTAGTGAAGAATCAAAAAAACAAATAATTAATTTCCAAACTTCACAAAAATATGAAGACCCATCTTGATGAGAAGAGAAGAATCTCTTATAAAAGAGATATTTAATTTACTTAATGATAATCAAAATATTTTAAGTAGTACCGTTGCTGGTTCAATTGAAAATTTAGACTTGGATTCTATATCTGATATAGACATAATTGTTATATTGGACTCTGTTAATAAACAAAAATTAGAAAAAATAAAAAACGATTTGAGCTCTATAAACTTATCAAACCTAAATATAGAAAAAGAAATATTTATTAATGACACATTTGGTCCTCTAAAATTTAATAACAATAAAAATCTAGTTCTACACTTAATGATTTATGATTACGATTCTCATCTAAAACACGTAGTAAATTCACCTTTCACATGTTTTGATTGGGAAAGATCAGAACACTACATTAAAACTCCTCTTAGTGGTTTATCGTCTGTTCATAAGTTGATGTTAAATGACTTTTTTAGTTCTAGGAGAGGATCTAAAGAGTATATAAAAGATTTAAATAATAACAGAATATCTTATAGAAAGTATGTTGATAAAAACAACGCAATGGTTCAAGAACAATTTTATTTTGACCTTGATGAAAGGCATTTAATTGAATTTGCTTACCACATAATGTTTAACTCAATTGGAAATTTAATTAAATTATTTGAAAATAATAACTTTAAATATTCAATTGAAGAATTTTTATTTAAATGGAAAAAATATTTTCAAGAATTATATGAAAAATACAGTCAAGATTTTCTTGAGATTTATGAAATGAAGCACAAAAAAATTCATGAACCAAAAGAAATAAAAGATATTATAAAAAGCTTTTTAGAAGATTTTAATAATTATTTGGATCATATTAGTAAGGGAAAGAAAAGATTGATTCTAATTAGGCATTTTGAAACAGATTTAAATGACGGCAGATTTTTGGGATCTGCTAATGACATTGGTATTAATAAAGATACTGATTCTGAAGGCACTATAACCAATGATGATTTTTCTAATTTTGATATATTTTGCTCTCCTTCAAATAGATGTATTGAGACAGCTGAAAAATTAGGCTTTTCAAACATTCAATTGTTAGATGAATTAAAAGAAATTAATTATGGTGATGCAGAAGGAAAATTTTTTGACCAAGTACTAATTGAAAACAAATATATTCAAGATGCATTAGAACAAGACAGAGATTTCAAATTTCCAAATGGTGAAAGTAATAAAGATGTAATAAATAGAATATTAAACTTAACTTCGACCTTAAATGAAGATTCTGCTTTTATAACACATCAAGGAGTCATTAGATCTTTAATAGGAAGCTCTCTTGAAATACCCATTAATCGTTGGCATTTGATAAGCATACCTCACGCTACCCCTATAGAGTTTATAAAAATTAATGGTAAATATTTACTAAATATAGATAGGATACTTTTTAGCAAGATCATGGAAACTTTTAATGAACAAATATAAAAAAATAGGTTTTTTTCTGCTTCCTGGTCAAAAAGTTTCAAAAGAGATACAAGACAAAAAAATTTATTTTAATTCATTTTCTAACAAACAGAATTTTCTTAATGACTTTCCGCACCTAACACTTTTCCATGGAAATTATGAAAATTTTAAGACTTCAGATATAGAACTTATTAACAGTATAAATTTATTAAATACCCTGAAGGAAACAAACTATGTTGTTTCTGGAAAGCATATATTTGAAAATGATATTAAAGAAGAATTTAGTACCTTGATATATTTATTAAATCAAAACAGATTAATTCAGGAAATTCAATTACAGATATTAAGAAAATTAAAGCCTGATGTTGCAAGTAATTTTACAAATTTAAATAAGCAATATCTTAATAATCTAAATTCTTACAACTACCCATTTGCTGGGGGAGACCTAATACCACACTTCACAGTGACAAATATTGAAAAATTGTCTTCAATTGAAAAAAATAAATTTTTAAGCGAAGATATATATATAGAAGAAAGATTTATCCAATTTGTTGTCGGGGAAATAATTGAAGAAGAAATAAAAATAATTGAAGAGTTATGGTAGATTTTAATATTATTTTGATGTCTGGAAGAGGAAAAAGATTTAAAGAAAAAAGATATTCTGTTCCAAAGCCTCTCCTAGATATCGATAACAATACGCTAATAGAAAAATTAATTATTAATTTTCCAACATGTAAAGCTTGGTTATTTGTTGTTAATAACGAAGTCTTGAATCATGCTAGATTTCAGGACTTTTATGAGAGCTTCGACTATCCAAAAGATATATTTTTAATTGATGAAATTACAAATGGGCAAGCAACATCTTGTCTGCTTGCTCTTTCTAAACTAAATGCAAACAATAATTTTTTTGTTGGATCTTGTGATGCAATATTTAATCAAAAAATTGAGATTGATACGAGCTTGAATTTAGATGGAATAATATTTACTACTAAACCAAATAATAAACAATTAAATAATTCAGAAAAATATGGCTGGGTTTCTGGTCAAAAAAAAATAGACAATGTTTTCTGTAAGGAAAAAATAAAAAATGCAGATAAATATGGAATTATTGTGGGTTCATTTTTTTTTAAATCTAAAAAAATATACTCTGATATATATGATGTTTTAACTCAAAACAATTTATTTGTAAATAATGAACTTTATATAGATTCAATGTTTAAAGTGCTAAATTCAAATAATTATGTCATTGAAAATTATCTTCAAGATGTAGATATTATTGGAACTCCTGAAGAATATGAATCATACATTAAGAAAAAATGATAGATTTACTAATACCATGTTACAACGAAGATAAAAACATTAAAAAATTAATTAATGAATGGAAAACTATTGTTTCAGACAATAAAAAAATATTTGTACATTTCATTGATAACGGATCTACCGACAACACCTCAAAGATTTTACGTAATGAAATCTCTACCTATAATTCAGAAAATATTAATTTAATTTCTATTCCCCAAAATTTTGGATACGGTTACGGAATTAAAGAAGGAATTAAACAAACAAATAATAATTATATTTCTTGGACGCATGCCGATTTACAAATATCTTCAAAAGATGTATCTACTGTAATATTTAAATATCTTTCTTTGCAAAATAAGAAAGAATTTTTATTTATGGGAAAAAGAAAAGACAGAAGACCTTTTGATAAATTATTTACACTACTTATGACTTTTCTAACACTTATCTTCACTAGGCATTATTTAGTTGATATAAACGCACAACCAAAAATATTTCCTAGAAGCATAATTAAAAATATTGAATCTTTTCCAGATGATTTCAATATTGATTTAGCTCTGTTGATTTTAGCAAAAAAAAATAAATTAAAAATCAAATACAATCCGTTAATTTTTCAAAAAAGGAATTTTAACGAAGCTAAAGGCGGAGGTTCATTAAATGGAAAAATTAAACTATCCATAGCAACTGTTAAATTTTTAGTTACCAATTTTCTTAAAAGTTTTAAATTTTGGAACCGCTAAATTAATAAATTCACAACTGAAATAAGCAAAAATAATAAAGAAAGAGAAATTACTTACAACTACCGGTATGGTTTCAAAAATAGACTCAAGTAAAGACTGATCAGTATTTTCGAAGCCATTAAAAAACATTGAAGGAGACGATGCGATGAAAAAGATACTGGAAACTTGTATTAATGCCATCTTTTCTTTTAACAGATAAATTAAAGGTATATAAAGAATAATAATTCTTACATCTTCATTGCCAAATATGCTGCTTAATAAAAATAAACTAGTAAAGCTCAAATATATTAGATTTATATTATTAAAAATATTTTGTTTATTTGTTTTAAGCAGAAAATAA
>MDTB01171612.1_pt1 | contig 11427 bp, 8 predicted proteins | sample 811161 | NCBI WGS metagenome assembly MDTB01 (sample SAMN05326650, study PRJNA326480) | marine metagenome | isolation source: seawater | place: Mediterranean Sea | collected 2009
GGAGCACCAGTAGATGACTCGACCCTGTCCGTAAATAGCGCCCAGTATTTAGAAAATCACCTAAAAAAAGTTATACGTAGGATAGAAGATCGAGATTTCGTAGAATTGATAGCGGTTGGTATCGGACACGACGTAACGCGTTATTATAAAGAGGCAGTAACTATAACCGATATTGAGCAGATAGCCGGAACCATGACTGAGCAGCTTGCAGGACTTTTTGAAAAAAAATCAAAAAGAGCTACGCAGAAGCGAAGCACAAATAAGGTTTTATGATGGTTATTGAGGTTAGTCGGAATAACAATCAAAAATATAAATTACGAATCACGAAGTTGAGAGAGCGTATAAAAGCTTTAAACCTTGATGGATTTATTGTGCCTAGGTCCGACAAGTACCAAAACGAGTTTATTCAAGATAGCGATGAAAGGCTACGCTGGTTAACTGGCTTTTCAGGTTCTGCTGGAACATGTCTTGTTACAGAAAGCGCAGCATTTATTTTTGTAGATGGCCGGTACACAACTCAGGTGCAGAGTGAAGTTGATAAAAATATTTTTAAAATTATAGAAACCTATAAAACATCGTTCAATAATTGGCTGCAGCTGAATTGTCAAAATAAGCAGATAGGATTTGACCCCTGGCTCCATACCGTAAATGATATGTCACAAGGCGACTTCAATAAAAAAACCCAGGTGAATCTGGTGGAATGTGCAAACTTAGTTGATGAGATATGGGAAAATCAACCTAAAAGCTCGAAATTAATTATTAAAGAACACCCCATTACTTTTTCTGGGTTGGAAAGTAAAAAGAAAAGACTCTTGATTTCTAATTCTATGAAAAGAAATAAGATAGATGTTTTGATCTTAACCAAACCAGACTCTATATGTTGGTTGCTTAATATCAGAGGTAAAGATTTAGAGCATACCCCAATCGTTCAGTCAATGGCTCTCGTATACTCTAATTCAAAAGTAAAACTTTTTATCCGAGATGGAAATGTGAACAAAGACATTTCCAAATTTTTAGGTGCAGATATAAAAATAGTAGATGAAAACAGTTTTTGTGATAACATAAAACTTCTTGGTGATAAAACTGTACAAATCGATCCAAAAACCTGTCCTAAAAAAATATCTGGGATTTTAGAAAATATCCCAGGAAAAAGGATTGATGCAGAAGATCCGTGCAACCTATCTAAAGCATTAAAAAATAGGACTGAAATTCTAGGATGTAAAACAGCCCATCTAATTGATGGCTCTGCATTTATTAACTTTTTGTACTGGTTTTACAACACTATTGATAAGTGCCAGATCGATGAAATTTTAATCAAAAAAAAATTGAAAAGTTTTAGAGAGGCTACTGGTAAATTGGAAGGAATGGCTTTTGAGTCCATTTGTGGAATGGGAGAAAACGCTGCGATAATACATTACCGAGTCACAGAAAAAACAAATAAAAAGCTTATGAGGAATAACGTCTTATTGTTAGATAGTGGTGGTCAATATAAAATGGGGACGACCGATTTAACACGAACAATAGCGATCGGGAAGCCTACCAGAAAAATGATAGACTCCTATACTAGAGTGCTTAAGGGTCTTATTACGATATCAGCACTTAATTGGCCGGCAGGATTGGCCGGAAAAGATATTGATAGCTTAGCCCGTAAGTCGCTTTGGTCTGCAGGGCTTGACTACGAGCACGGAACAGGACATGGCATTGGTTCCTATTTGTCAGTCCATGAAGGTCCTCATGGAATTTCTCGACGAAACAATGTTCCCTTATCCCCCGGTATGTTAGTATCTAACGAACCAGGTTTCTATAAACCTGGTGAATTTGGAATACGAATTGAGAACGTACTTTTAATTAAAAAATCACCAATAAAGCTTAATGGAAAAGGTGAAATGCTGACTAGTGAGACACTTTCATTAGCACCTATTGACAAAAATTTGATAGATATAAAATTATTAACACATGATGAAAGGGAATGGCTAAACAGTTACCACAAAAAAGTTGAAAAAAAAATTGGTCCACTTCTGGACCCCAAGGTAAAATCTTGGCTTCAGGACGCCTGCAGCCCTATTTGATAATGTTAGTAGAGAGACTTTTTTGCAAGTCCAATGGGATGACCGATGCGGGTATTAGCTCTTATATTTTTTGAGGACTCGTACAGTTTTTTTAGCTTTTCTTGAGCGAATTTTGGATAAGCGCAAGATTTTCTCTCTTTGAGATCAACATTTACTAAAACTGTTTCACAAGTCGCAAATGATATAGGATCTTTTAATGCCTTCATGTCAAGCATTAGATGTAATCTTTTTGAATCAATATCTGCAACAAAGATTGAAATATTGAATTGCATTTTTAGCATTAACTCCTGCAGGTACCGATACTGTGACTGAAGAGCATATGAGCCTTGACCCGACGTCTCTACAAACTTTGGACCAATGCCTATCATTTCGTCTAAAAATTGATCTATCGCCTTATCAAACGCAAAAGTGTAATAGCCAACATTCATATGACCATTATAGTCAATCCAGGAATCTTGAACTATCTGAGTTTTGCTTGTAAATGGTGTTTTCACAATATATCCTTTTCTCGTATTAATAAAACTTAAAAAATTGTTCAGGAAATTATATCCTCACGTTATTTTCAACGCAAACAATCTCTTATGTTTAGGAGTATAAATGGCAATAGACCTTGCAATTCAAAGAATCCATAAAGAGCTGAACGGTAAAATTAGAACATCTCAGGGTGTTCGGAGAGAACACGGTAAAGCCGAAACGCATTTTCCAGAGTACTTGCCTGATGCCGTGGCATTCGCAGAATCTACTGAAGATGTTTCTAAAATTCTGAAGATTTGTAATGAAGAGAAATGTCCTATAGTGCCTTGGGGTACAGGAACCGGCCTTGAGGGGCATGCTCTAGCCGTAAGAGGTGGCATTAGCCTCAATATGATGAGCATGAATAAAATTCTGAAAGTTAATGCTGAAGATATGGATGTAATAGTACAACCGGGTGTTCAGAGGGAACAACTAAATGAATACCTTAGGGACTCAGGGCTATTTTTCTCAGTTGATCCAGGAGCTAATGCATCACTAGGAGGGATGGCGGCAACCAGAGCATCTGGCACTACCTCTGTAAGATATGGAACAATGCGAGAAAATGTTTTGGCTCTTGAAGTTGTAACAGCAAATGGTTCAATAATACGAACTGGAAGTCGAGCTAGGAAATCTTCTGCTGGATATGATTTAACGAAATTAATTATAGGCTCTGAAGGAACCCTCGGTGTAATAACAGAACTTACACTTCGGGTTCATGGTAGACCAGAGGCAATGTCGGCTGCTCTATGTAGTTTTAAAAATATTGATTGTGCTGTCCAAACCGTAATTTCTACAATTCAAACAGGAGTGCCAATTGCACGGATGGAATTTATTGATGCGCAAACAGTAGAAATTTTGAATAGCTACTCGAAAAGCAGCATGACCAGCAATCCGCACCTATTCCTGGAGTTTCATGGCACACACGCATCTGTGAAGGAGCAAGCCGAGACAGTTAAAGAAATAGCTTCAGAATTTCAGGCTAGCGATTTTCAATGGAGTCATAGAGAAGAGGAACGCAATACTATCTGGAAAATGAGGCACAATACTTTCTATGCATACAAAGCTTATTTCCAAAACAGCACTGCAATAGCAACTGATGTTTGTGTTCCGATCTCGCAACTTGCCCACATTGTTCGTGAGACTCAACTCGATATCGAGAAAAGTGGTATAAACGGACCTATAATAGGGCATGTGGGTGATGGTAACTTTCATAGTACACTAATCATAAAAAATGGGAGCGAAGCTGACCTAGAAATTGCAAAAGATCTTTCTCATAGAATGACAGAGAGAGCATTAGAAATGGGAGGGACTATATCAGGCGAACATGGTGTAGGAATTGGAAAAATAAAATATATGGAGAAAGAGCATGGAGCCGGATGGGATTTAATGAAATCAATAAAATTCGCCCTCGATCCAGAGAATATTTTAAATCCTGGAAAGATCTTTCTCGACTAATATTACTGGCTAACCTAACAATTTCTTCGCAGCAGCTCTTGCTTCATTGGAAATTTTTTGGCCTGAAATCATTCGCGCTATTTCGCTCAATCGCTCGGCTGCACTTAATTCGCTTATATACGTTGTAGTTTCATTATTTTTTGAAGTTGATTTTTCCACTTTCCATTGATGACTCCCATGAGCTGCGACCTGGGGGGAGTGCGTAACAACTATAACTTGAGTCAAATTAGCTAAATTCTTTAGTCGGAGACCCACAGCATCGGCGGTTGCTCCTCCTATTCCCCGATCTATTTCATCAAAAATCATCGTGATTCCTTGGTTCTTTTTTGTTAAACATACTTTTAACGCAAGTAGAAATCTTGACATCTCTCCTCCCGACGAGATCTTATTCAATGTATCCATAACACCTCCTCGGTTAGTTTTTACCTTAAAGACGACGCTATCCATTCCCTTAGCACCAAATTTTCCAGCTGAAACTTCGGTCTTAAAAAGGCATTCAGCCATCTTCAAATATTTTAACTCAAAAACAACTTTCTCGTCTAAAACCTTCGCCGCAGATGTACGAATTTTTGACACTTCTTTTGCTTTTTTCTCATAAAGGTCTTTTTTTTCTTCAATTTTATTTTGTATGATCCGTATTTTTTCGTTAGATTCTTTCACATTAGCTAACTTTTTATTTATATCTTCCAGTAATAGTGGTAGCAAACCAACTTCTACGTTATGTTTTCTGCTGATGCTCCGTATGTCGTATAACCTATTTTCGATTTGCTCTATTTCGCTACCATCAGATAACTGAAAATCAGTTATGCCAGAAATCGTCGCATGGGCATCACTAAACTCGTCCAAAGCTCTTTCCAAGGAATTTATTGGCCTTTCAATTATTTCGCCCAGCGATGATCTAAACGTACCAAGCAAATTAATCGTTTCAATTAAATGGCCTTCAAAATTATGCTCAGTTAACAATTTTTCTATTTTATCAAACTTTTCTTTATTTTTTACTAATGCCTTTATATGCTTTCGTCTCTCCAATAAATCTTGCTCTTCATTTACCTGAACGTTTAATCTAGTAATCTCCTCTGCAGAAAATTCTAGATACTCTCTGTCTCGCTTTAGTTGTTGCGTCTTCTCAATTTCGTCGTTTAAATGCTTCTGCAAATCGTTTTTTGCCTTCCACAGAGTCTGCAGTTCCTTTAATTTACTCTGTAGCCCAGCAAAATCGTCTAAGCAGACTATATGATTTTGTTCACTCATCAGTGTTTGGCTATCATTTTGACCCTGAAGTTCAACAAGGTGCTTGGCTACTTGCTTTAAGAAGTCCAAAGAAATGATTTTGTCATTAAGAAAGTTGCGCTTTCGATTATCTCTTCTATTTATTGTTCGCCGAAGAATTAAGTTGTCTTTTAGTGTAATATCATAATTTTCTAAAATCTTAAAAAGTTCACTTCCGTTGTCTATTATGAATTCAGCAGTTACTTCACCTTTTTCCTCCCCATTCCTCAATAGCTCCTTGTTATTTTTCCAACCTAATAAAAACCCTAGGCAATCAAGAAGCACTGACTTTCCAACGCCAGTCTCGCCAGTAAGAGTATTTAGTCCGGCTTTAAACTCAAGTTCTACTCTCTTAATAAGTAGTATGTTTTCTATAGTTAGTGCGCATAACATTAAATTTCACGCCCTTATTCTGCAAATATGTCAACCAATTTTTCGCTTTTGAGAGCCCAGGAAGAATGGGGGTATTTCTCTTGCAGTTCTTTATCATTTGATTTTGCTAAAGTTTCTAGTCCCAATGCTGTGTAAGCTTCAGTAAGCCTATATAGTGCCTCAACCTCAAAAATCGTATCCGAATAGTCCTCTGTTACCGCGGCAAACCGATTCAAGGCAGCCAAATAATCCTCACGCTTCATATAATATCTTCCGACCGCCATTTCCTGCCCAGCAAGCTGCGAATGTGCGATAATAATTTTTTTGCGTGCTATTTCAGCATATTTGTCATCCGGAAATAATTCAATCAGCAGGTTAAATTCCTTAACAGCATGCCAAGCCGCACCTTGGTCTCTTTGAACATCAACTATTGAGTCAAAATAGCTGAGACCTATTATATATCTAGCAAATGCCGCATCATTACCGTTTGGATAAAGCGTTAAATATCTTTGAGCTGATAGACGGGCATTGAGCAAGTCTGAATCTTCATGATAAGCCTTCATGGCTTCTTTTAATGCCATCCGCGACTCATCAGAGTAAGGATATAGTCGGTCAATTTCCATATAAAAATCACCTGCTTCGTCGAAACTACCTCGACCCTTAGCTCGCTCCGCTAATTCCATTATATTCTCAATTGGCGTGCTCTCAGAAAGGTCTCCTGGTCGAACTGAACATGACACATTTAAAGCCAAAATACACAATATGGTTATAATTCGGCTCATACATTTAGGCATACTTGACACCCCACGAAATCAAAAATTAATTTATTTGAAACAATAGATAATTAGGTTTTTACACAAAGTCTAATTATAATGTGCTCATTGGCTAAACTAACCTACACAAATCCGTTTCCTGGAGTCCAAAACCTGGCAATTGAACTGCTTGGTTCTTACTTATCTTAAATGGAACGAAAGAGTCAGAATCTGCAAAGGTTTTTCTAAGAAGCCTATTTGTTAAAGCATGTCCACCGCAGTTAGATGTGAATGCAGCAAGCAGAGGCCTTCCAGCAAGACTAAGATCACCCATAGCGTCCAACATTTTGTGGCGAACACATTCGTCTTTACGCCTCAGTCCACCTATATTCACAATTTTGTCTGACTCAAGAACCACAGCGTTATTTAGGGTTCCCCCTTTGACGAGTCCTTTTGACTTTAATGCAGAAACTTCACTCTGACGGCAAAAAGTACGACTATCACACAATTCCCGAACAAATGTTCCATTTTTCATAGCAAGTGAAAGATTTTGTCTTCCGATCACTGTATCTGAGTAATCTATATAAAACTCGATTGTAAATTCGTCAGCCGGTGCTAACGTTGCCCAAGACAATCCGTCAGTCACTTTCACTGTCTTCTCTATTTTAAAGCCCTGTATATCTGCTGCCGAAGCTTTTTTTCCAACGGACAATATCGCACTAACGAACTCCTTTGAAGATCCATCCAAGATCGGCAATTCTGGCCCGTCAATTTCAATCAAAGCATTATGGATTCCTGTACCAGCCAGTGCTGCCATCAAATGCTCGATTGTTTGAACACTAATACCATCTTGGTTTGCAATTCTTGTACAAAGCCTTGTGTCCGTTACAGAGCTGTAAATGGCTTCAATAAAAGGGTCTCTATCTACTATGTCTATACGACGAAACCAAACCCCACTGTTCGCAGGCGCAGGGAGAGCTTTTAAATTTACTACTTCCCCCCGATGTAAAGATATCCCAGTAAGACAAAAAGCTTTGTTTAGTGTATTTTGCAAATTATATATTCCAAGTCATGTAAAGGCTCTGAGTTAGCCTACAATTCCACTAAGACAAATACAATTCACTTATTATTTCAGTTTGTTACAAAGTTTGCCTTAACGAAAGCGTTAACATTTCAGCGCACTCAGTATGCTGCTACCTCTCAATTTGCCTGTCTTCTTAAAAACGCTGGAATCTCTAACCGATCACTTTCTGTGGAAGTACAGGTCTCAGACTTCATATCTAATGTCTTTCCAGTTTCTGATAAATTGCCCCTTTGTTTCATAAGGAAGGCATATTTATCTTGCGACGCAGAATCTTTATTTCCCGTCATCCGCTGGATCAGGTTATTGAACGCCCCACCGGTCGGCTTTCGCGAATCCAGGCTTTCCTGGCGTAAAGCTGGACGTTTATATTGACCAGGATCTGGTGTTTTCTGGACTGCTGCCAATAACCTCTCTCGAGCTTTTTCACTAACAGAACTATGATCGGCCTCCACAGGTTTTTCGGTATCAGTCAAAGATTTGCTTGCCGTCTCGGATGTATTTGAATTAGTTTTAACTTGGCTACGGTGTAAATAGTTCCCGTTCGATGTTTTTTTCTCAAGAGAAACATTCTTGTTTCGTTCAGAAAGTTCCCCTGAACCGTGCTCCGAGTGACTACTCAAATTCATACCCGTTGATTTGCCCGTATTGTGATGGCTTGGTTCGGTAGTTTCATAAAAAGAGTCTATGCCTGTGGCTACTACTGATACCCTCATTACTCCTTCCATCCCAGGGTCCGTAGTTGACCCCACTATTATATTAGCTTCTGTCTCAACTTCATCTCTTATTCTGTTAGCAGCTTCATCTAACTCAAATAGTGTGAGATCGTTTCCACCAGTCACATTTATGAGCACACCCCTAGCACTACTGAGCGAAATCTCATCTAACAGCGGATTTGCAATTGCTTTTTCAGCCGCTTGGACTGCTCGATCTTCCCCGGACGCTTCCCCTGTACCCATCATAGCTTTACCCATTTCGTCCATAACCGACCGAACATCTGCAAAATCTAAATTTATTAGACCCGGCCGAACCATTAGATCAGTTACACCTTTAACGCCTTGATACAGTACATCATCCGCCATAGAAAACGCTTCTGTAAATGTTGTCTTTTCGTTAGCAAGCCTAAACAGATTTTGATTTGGTATGACTATAAGTGTGTCTACTACTTTTTGAAGGCCTTCGATTCCTATCTCTGCCTGTCTCATTCGCTTGGCACCTTCAAACTGAAAAGGTTTAGTTACGACTCCTACCGTTAGAACTCCTAATTGTTTCGCGGCCTGTGCTACGACCGGAGCAGCTCCTGTTCCAGTACCGCCGCCCATTCCAGCCGTGATAAAGCATAAATGACTACCTTCCAAAATATCTATTATTTGCTCAATACTTTCTTCCGCAGCTTTAGTGCCCAGCTCGGGCTTAGCGCCCGCCCCTAGACCTTCAGTTATTTTTGTTCCAAGTTGAAGCTTTCGAGTCGCAGTCGATTGTTGCAACGCTTGCGCATCTGTATTTGCAACGACAAAATCCGCTCCTTCTAAATTTTTGACAATCATATTGTTTACAGCATTACCGCCTGCACCTCCTATACCAAAAACGGTAATACGGGGACTCAGGTCGTTCTGCTCGGGAATCCGAAGTGTTAAAGTCATTTTTATACTGCCTGTATTGTTATGTTGATTGCACTTTTGTGCTGTTTTTTCTGCTGATTCGCTATGATAACCGAATCAGTTTACTACGTCACTAAATTTTGTGATTTTTTTTTACCAGTTTTCAGCAAACCATCTGAAAACACCATTTGCCTTTGTAAATCGAGACCAAGAGTAGGGTGCTTTAAAATCCCAAAATTCGTCTTGCGGACAACCCGCGTGAACGGCTAAGCCAACCGCTGCTGCGAATTCCGGACCATTTGTAGCATGCGGAAGTCCCTGAATCCGCATGGGTTTACCAAGGCGCACAGGTGATCGTAAAATCCTACTGGCTATTTCATACAGGCCAGGCAACTGACTGGCTCCCCCAGTTAAAACTACTTTTTTTCCTTTTAAATGATCAAACCCGGCCACATCCAGTTGCGCACGCAGTTCTTCAAGTATTTCCTCTACTCGAGGACGGATGACTCCTATCAACTCCGATCGACTTATGGTTATTCTCTCCTCATGATCACGGTTAGACTCAACATCAACTTCGATCATATCTCGATCATCGCGACCCGTTGAAACCAATCCTCCATGTAGATTCTTTATTCTCTCCGCAACCTGATAAGAAATGTTAAACGCTTTCATTATATCAGAAGTAATTTGAATTCCTCCTAGTTTTACCACCCCGCCATAAATCATTTGCTTACGCAAAAAGATAGTAACTCCGCTTGTCCCTGCACCCATATCTATGCACGCCGCCCCAAGTTGCTGTTCATCTTCCGTCAAACTAGATACGCCTGCAACATAAGGTGCGAAACTCAAACCCGATAAGCTAAGGTGACACCTATTAATAGCGTGAACTATGTTATGAACTACCTCCTTCTCCACGGTCATTAGATGCAGATCAACCACTAGTTCTTGTCCAACCCGTCCCCTCGGGTCATCAAGACCCGTTCGATCGTCAAGTGAAAAATTCACCGGTAGAGCGTGCAAAACTTCTCTAGATGCTCCATACTGAGGAATGTCACTATTCATTAAAGCGTTGCCCACGTCATCTTCCGATACTTCTCGACTAGACACTTTTGACGTTCCAGACACACCATAAGACCGCGGAGCACCGCCAGAAAAACTAACCAGAACATCTTCTAACAAAACTCCCGCCATTTTCTGAGCTCCTTGAACAACCGTTCTGATAGCTTTTTCCGCCTCATCCATCCGCTCTATTTCACCCATCATAACACCTCTGGAACGAGTGGTGGATGCACCAATCACCCTAAATGCCATCACTCTTGAGGAATTTATCACTGCTGCCTTCTTGTCAGCGTGCTTATCTTCGGGAACATATCTCAAAATAAAACAAACAACCTTTGCAGTGCCTATATCTATAAGACCGATTAGACCTTTGTTGACCGCGTTTAATCTTCTTTTGCTCAAACTTCTTTGCAATTCATACAAAGGTTCTTTCATACGTTTTTTCCTCCTAGCAAGTTTCGGAGGCCTCGCAGTAGCTTTTCAGATTGCTCTGTTAATCCCAACATAGGTCTATTGATATCTCTGAAATCTAAATAATCAATTTCTCGGTCGAGAATTCGCTGTCCTTCATGCAGCGCAATTATTTTTTTCATAGCCGTTAAAGAATTCTGTTCTGGCAAATAAATTCTCTGGTTCTGGTCCAAAATTATATCCCAACGCCTCTCACCAATACGCACAAGTCCGCGAACACGTGTGACAAGATCTTTTGCCTCCAATAAGATAGTAAGTGCTTCACTCACATAGTTTTCGGCTCCAAGACCTACGATTAGCGGCAGATCGAGTCTTTCTGCTCTTGATTCAAGTTGGTCAACTTCCCTGCCTTCCAAATCAAGCAAAACATATCTATTACCAATCCGATGAATTACAACGGGATCTCTCAATAAAACCACTATTTCGATAAATCCGTCTGCAGTAATTCTTACACTTGCATTCCTTACAAAAGAAATTTTCTCAACTTTGTTTCGTAGAGTTTCAACATCGATCTGGGAAGCGCTTTTCGGAAAATCTAATTGTATTTCGGCAGTTATTTTATTTGCTATGGAATCGTCATCGCTTATTATATTGATACCTTTAATTTTGAATGCCTCATCAATAGAAAATAGTTTTGAAAGTCTAGCAGTAGCCTCTTTAACGTCCACTAGTAGATTAGTTCTAGTTTCAATCAAATAATAGCCGATCCCCATAAATAAAACAGAAACCAAAACCTTTAGAGAGAACCTAATATTCCGTCTTAGCCAAAACCTATACAAAAAATA
>MDTB01082038.1_pt1 | contig 11426 bp, 13 predicted proteins | sample 811161 | NCBI WGS metagenome assembly MDTB01 (sample SAMN05326650, study PRJNA326480) | marine metagenome | isolation source: seawater | place: Mediterranean Sea | collected 2009
AAACATGATCACCAAGTGAATTACCAAATCTAAAGATTATCACTGTTTTAAACAAACTTAGTAAGACATAGCAAATTGGCTTAAGTGAATATTTGATGATTAAAACAATAATTTTATATGTCATCTTTTTTTATTTTATTCAATATTGAAGAGGTGCTTACACCTTTCAACTTTTTTAAAATTATCACTTTACCACCATATTTTTTTAAAAATTTATATCCTGAAACTTTTTTTTTTATGTAGTCTGAGCCCTTAAATATAAAATCTGGTTTAATTTTTTTAATAATTTTTAGAGGAGTTGTCTGATTGAAAGACAAAACTAAATTTACTTCTTTTAACTTGATCAATTTTTTTTTTCTAATATTTAAATTTTCGTATGGTCTAAATTTGCCTTTTAGCTTTTTGACAGAGTTATCTGAATTAATAAGTAAAATTAGTTTATCTGTTCGTGTTTTAGCTTGTCTAATCAGATACTTGTGCCCTTTATGCAAATGATCAAAACATCCATTGCAAATTCCAATTTTAAAACCTTTGTCTTTCCATTTTTTTATTAAATAAAAGTACCTTTTGCTCAAATTTTAACCTTAAATACAGTTTTTTTTCATCTCATTGCCAAATTTTTCTTCTTATTTTTTTTAATTTACTCTTACTATTTATAATATGTTTTATCTGAGGCAAAATTTTTTTTTTTAAATTTAATGGAAAGACTATTTTTTCATCAAAAAATTCTTTCAATGAATGTTTGCTCTTGATGCAAATTGGAAAAACGTTGAAGTAAGAGGCACTTAGTAATGCTGTTGAATTCAATCCTATAGCAGCATGAAATAACTTTTTATTAATTAAATTCTCAAAAGAAATTTGGTCATAAATCTTAATGTTATTTCCCTCACAAAATTTTGATATTTCCTTATCAAGAATTTGATTTTGTCTAGGTTTGAAGCAAATTTTATATTTTTTTGAATTTTTAAATTCTTCAGTTAATTTGAAAAATAAGCTATTAGGAATGTTTTTTTCTTGTAAAAAAATTATATTTTTTGTTTTTGAATTACTTCTTTTTAATTTCATATTTTTAAATTTATTGTAAATTTTAATATTTTCACTTTTATACTTTGAGTTAATTTTTAATAATTTGATTTTGAAATAATTGCTCCACACAAAGTATTCATCAAATGCGTACAAAAATAAAGATTGTTGTGTTCTAATTTTTTTGGAAAATCTACCATGCATATAACCTGTTGTCTTGATTTGAAGTTTTTTACAAATTGGGATAAAAATTTTTAAATATCTATAGTCATCCAATGAGGTAAATTTTTTGACTCCATAAAGCTTAAGGATGAATTCCAATAAAATAATATTTTTCAAATTTAATTTATTTGAAAAATACTCTAGAGAATTAATAAAAATTAAATTTTTAAATTTAAGATATGAGATTATTGATAATTTGATATTATGTGATCTAACAAAATTTAAACTTTTTTCTATCTGCTCTAAGGGCGAATATGGGCTTGATCTTGGATCAATAAGTAATTTGTGATTATTAATAATAAAATATTGAGCAAAGAATTTTTTAACAAATAAACCTTTTATAATCGTAAATATACTTAAAAATAATAAAAATAAGTTAATTAAAAAAGTTGATTTCATTTTATAAAATTTTGAATTTATTTTGTTGAAATTCATATATACATATATCAAATAAATTTTATTAAAATGGCAATATTATGAAGATTTTAATTCAGACAAATGAAATGCAGGAAATCGCTTCTAAAGTATCTGCAGCATCATTTATAAAATTTGGCTTTAAAGAGGATGATATATCTTTTTTAGATTTTAAAAAAAATAACTTAATTCAGTCATATGTGGGTAAGAAATATTTGAGAAATGGCAAGTTGAAAACCTTCAAAAACGATCTACAATCTTTTACACTTTTAAGATTTTTGGGTCCAGAGTTTTTAAATTATGATGGGAAGGCTTTAATAATTGACCCAGATGTTTTTGCTATTAAAGATCCTTCTAATATTATAAAATTACTTGATGATGGTGCTGGAATAGCATGTTCTTTTTATAATGGGGTAGCAAGATCTGAAGTAATGTTAATAAATTGTAGTAAAATCCAATGGAATTTTGAGGAAATATTATCAGATCTTTTTTCATTAAAGATAGATTATAAAGATTTAATGAGTCTTACTTTTGATAAATCTTTGAATATAAAAGAATTAAGTAAATCTTATAACTCACACGATGTGATTAATTCTGACACCATTTTACTTCACACTACCAACCGTATAACACAGCCATGGAAAGAAGGGCTTAATATAGATTTTGAGCGCCATATTTCACAAAAATATAAATTCAAACAATATATAAAAAAGATAATTGGCCTTAAATATAACAAAAAAATATTTCAGAATACATATCAAAGACACCCTGAAAAAAATGTTATAGAAAAATTCAGAGAGTTATTTTATTTTGCTAAAAAGAGTAATTTTATAGGTGAAAAAGATATTGATATTTCAGTAAAAAATAACTTTTTTTCAAAAAAATTTTTGGAGAATTAAATGAAAAACATAAAAAAAATCAATCAAGACAAAAAGTTTATTAATACTTACTTACAAAAAATTATTAAAGAAATTTCATTTGATGAAAATATGATTAAGAAAATTCTTTCTGTTAAAAAACTCCTAATTGAGTGTAAAAAGAAAAACAAAAAAGTTATCATTTTTGGAAATGGTGGAAGTTCTGCAATTGCAAGTCATTTTAGCGTTGATCTTACAAAAAATTCAGGAATAAGGTGTGTTAATTTCAATGAATACGATTTAATAACATGTTTTTCAAACGACTTTGGTTATGAGAAATGGATCTTAAAAGCTATAGAATATTATGGAGATAATGGTGATCTTTTAATCCTTATATCATCAAGTGGTATGTCCAAAAATATAATCAACGGTTGCAAAATTGCTAGAAAAAAAAAAATTAAAATTGTGACTCTATCAGGTTTCCAAAAAACAAATATTCTTAATAGAAAAGGTGACGTAAATATTTGGATAAATTCTAGAGTTTATAATATCATTGAAAATATACATCAAATTATTCTTTTATTGCTTAATGATTTAACAAGTCTCAAAATAAATCAAATAAAGTAATTAAAAGTTAATGTTAATATCAAAAAGAAATAAGTTCATTTTTGTGCATATTGATAAAAACGGTGGAACTTCAATTAGGAATTCATTAAAAAAATATCATGACAGAAAAATATTTTTTTTAATTTCAAATAAAATTGATAAAATTTTAAGAATTAAAATTTTAAACAAAGAACTTTTAGTAGGAAGATATGTTTTAAATTTTTTAAATAGATTTCTTAAAATAGAAAACAGTTTTTTTAGTTACCACCATCAATTAAAATTATTAAATAAAAGACAAAGAAAAAAATATTTTAAATTTTGTGTTATTAGAAATCCAATAGATAGATTTTACTCTTTATATTACCATAATCTTTCTCATCAACACAGTTCAGGATTTGCTTTTGCTAAAAAAGGTATATCAAATTTTTTAAAAGAATTTATTATAAAAAAAAAAATTAATAGTCAAACTGATTATATAACCGACAAAGGTGAAATGTTAGTGGATGATTTTATATTATTTGACACTTTAGAAGAAGATTTCCAACGGATCACAAAAAAAATTTTCAAAAAAAAAAATAAATTTAAATTACCTTAATAAAAAAAGAACAAATGATAAGCAAAAACTCAGTTATAAGGATCTTAAAAAATTAAAAAATTATTACAAACAAGATTTTAAAATTTACAAATTACTAATTAATAAAAAAAAATGTTATATAAACTAAGAAGACTAACAAATAAAATAGAAAAGAGGTTTCGAGTAACTTTATTTTTTTTGTTTCCTTTAAGAGTTATCTTGATAATTTTAGAAAAAATCTTCCTCAGGAACAGTAATAAAATTCCATCTTTTGCTAATTATAAATTAGATCCAAATAAATTAAAAAAAAAGAAACTTAATATTATATCGGCTGGAGTTGGACAAGATATAAGCTTTGAGGAAAAAGTCTTTTACAATTTTGTAACAGAAAAAATTATATTAGTAGACCCAGGAGATGAATCTGAAAATATTGTTTCGATAAAAAAAAGTTTTTTTTTTGAAAAAGCTGCTTTATTTATTGAGTCGAAGAAAATAAAGATTTACAAAAAAACGGGAAACAAAAACTTATCTATAGAAAATTTGTTTGACAGTGATCAATACAGTTTAATCGATACTATAACAGTAAATCAGATTATGGAGAAATATAAGTTTAATAATATTGATATAATGAAACTGGATGTTGAAGGAGTAGCTGATAAAATTATTACTGACTGTTTGAGCAAAAATATATTTCCTGTTCAAATATGCTTTGAACTTGAAAGGCCTATTAAAATTTTAAAACAAATTGACTATTTTAAAAGATTTATTAAAACATTATTATTGCTTAAAAAATCAAACTATATTTTATATAATTGTACCAATCTGAAATTAGGATTGAGGTCTGAAATTTTAGCAGTGAGGAATGAAATTGAATAAATTAAATATTTTACAAAATTTTAAAGTAGAAAGTTATTTGAATTACCCCTTTCCTTTTTTTGAAATAGAGAACGCTCTGCCTCAAGATGTATATGTTGCTTTAAAAAACGATTATTCAATATTTAATAGATATTTTTCTCAAAATAAAAATTTCAATTCTAGCAATAAAAGAATTCAAATTAACAGTGAAACAATACTAAAAAATGAAAATGATTTCAAAAAAAGTATTTGGTATGATTTTATAAAGTATCATAATTCATTAGAGTTTTTTGAACAATTAATGAATATTTTTGATAACGATCTAATTAAAATTTATCCATCTGTAAAAAAAATTTTTAATGAAAAAAAAAATGATAAATTTTTTTTATCCTATAGATCAGCAAATAACAATAATAGTTATGAATTTGTTTCAGATTGCCAACCAGGTATTAATACAGCCACAATTGAAAAAAGCTCTGTAAGAGGACCGCATGTTGACAACCCAGTAGAGTTGTTTGGTGGTCTTTTTTATCTACGTGATAAAAATGATAAATCATTTGGTGGAGATTTAATAATATACGAAAAATCTGAAAAAGTTATATTTCATAAAAAAGCTGAAGTTCAGAATGTAAAAGCTTTAAAACAATTTAAAAAGATTAGATATAAAGAAAATAATTGTGTTTTCTTTTTAAATACTAAAGAAAGTATTCATTCAGTGAGTGAAAGATCGATTACAAGTAACCAAAGATATCTAACAAATTTAATTTTCGAGCGTTATAAGAATTCAAATTCTTTTTTTTCGCTTGATAGAGAAAAAAAATTTTTCAAAAGATTATTTAATAGAATTTAAATTTGATATTTGAAAATTTAGATAAAAATACCTTAATTTTTTTTTAAAGTTTTTAACAAGATTTAGCTTAATTAGATTTTTGAAATAGCGGAATAATGATCTAATACTTTATCTATCTTATCATCCATTATTATTTTTCCATTACTGATTAAAATTCCTCTTGTACAGAGTTGTTTCACTATATCGAGCTGATGACTAACAAATAGTAATGTTCTTTGTTTTTCTTCAACCAGCTTTAAAATTTCTTGAATACATTTTTTTTTGAAATCATTATCAACCACAGCCATTATCTCATCCATTATCAAAATTTGTGCATCCAAATTTAAAATAATTGCTAAAGCTAATTTTAAATTCATTCCAGTTGAATATCTTTTAACTGGAGTTTGAAGTTGCTCTCTACTGATCTCTGAAAAATTTGAAATTTTTTCTATTTTCTTTTCTATCTCATTCTTTTTCATTCCTAAAATTGAGCCATTTAAGAATATGTTTTCAATACCATTTAGCTCTGGATGAAATCCCACACCCGCCTCTAATAATGAACACACAACACCATTTAATTCCATTGAGCCCTTGGTCGGCATTGTGATTTTAGATATTATTTTTAATAAAGTCGATTTGCCAGCTCCATTATCTCCTATTAAAGCAACCTTCTCACCTTTTTTTATGTCTAGATTTATATTATCTAAAGCAACTAAAAAGGGCAATTTTTTTTTACTCATAAGCTTTTTAAGAAAATATTTAGTATCAAACTTACCTAAATCATAAATTTTCTGTATGTTTGACAATTTAATTATTAAATTATTTTGCATTAAATCAAATCTGCGATGTATTTTTCTTTTTTTACAAACAAAATAATGCTCAAAAAAAATAAAGAGAATGTTGTAACAAGGTTAATTAAAAGAAAATCTAAATTCAGAGTGTTATCAAAAAATATCCATCTTAAAATTTCTGGGATAAAACTATAGGGATTTAAAGCTACTAATATATAACCTAATCCAGACAAATCTGATAATGAATATAAAACAGGGCTTATAAACAAACCTAACTGTAAAGCATACCCAACTAAATGTACAATATCTCTGTACCTAATGGATAGCATGCTAATTATAACAGCAAGAGAAAAATAAAGAAAGAAACAGTATAATAGCAAAGCAATAATTAAAAACCACCTAGAAAAATTCAAATCATTAAAAAAACTTAAATCACTATTAGCACTAAAAAAATATAGCAATAATACAAAAAAGATAAATTGTATAAAAAAATGAACAAGCGATACAAGATAGGGAGAAATAAAAAAGATTAGTCTAGGTATATATACTTTATCTATTAGTTTAATATTTGTAATCAATACTGCAGCACCTTTTGCAGTATTTTGACTAAACAAATTCCAAAATATCATATTTATAAATATAATAAGAAATGAAGTTGTGAAATCTAAACCATTACCAAATATTTTATTTATAAAAAAATTAAAAACTCCAGTTTGTAATAGAGGAAGTAAAATATAAAAAGCAGGACCTAAAACTGATTGAGCGTATAATATCTTTATATCTCTTTTAAAAAATTCATAAATTACGTATTTTGTATCAATAATTTCTCTTAAATAGTTTAAGCTATTTTTTTTACCATCAACAATTTTATAGACAGTTTTTTTCAATTTTTTATAAATTTGGTTTATAATTTTATTTTATTCTTTTTTAGAAAACCCTCGAAATTAAGTCTAATATTTTCAAAATTATCTTCATCAAAAACGTATAGTTGTTTTTTTGTTAAAATTTTAGATTTTAAATTTTCTTCTATTCCAACCAATTTTTTATAATTATTTTGATATTTCGAGCCCTCTTTAAACGATATTGAATATAAATTATTAAAATTAGTTATTTGTTGTGGTCCGTTTGTTGTAAATAAATTGCATATAGACTTTTTATAAAGTCCAACTCTAAAATTTAAATCAAAACTTGCGTATGGAAAAGTTTCAAATTTTCTAAAGAAGTCATTATTTAGAATTCGCTCTATATCTCTGATGACAATTATTTTTAAATTCTTTTTAAGCAAATATTTTGTAAAATTTATCCATTCTTTTAAATTAGAATTTTTCTTTTTGTTATATGATGACTCTCTTAAAGTAATAGTAACAAATTTTTTATTTGATAATTTGTCATTAATGATTTTATCAGAAAAAATATTATTAATTACAACTGGTTTAAAAATTTTTTTTTCCCTCTCTAGTGTTGCCCCTCTTATTTGATCTGCATATAAATGTTTGTTTTTATAGTCAAAAGAAAATTTTTTTGGGAAAATGTAGCTATATTGATTTATTAAATTTTTAGCTTCTTTTCTATCACCAAAAAAATAAAAATTATTAAAACTACTTTTAAACATAAAAATTGAGTCAATTAATATGTTTTTTAATCTTAAATTCGCAGAATGCATTTTATTTTTTGCTTCTTTTTTAAATTGAAATTTTTTAAATCCTTTGTAAGTGCCAGAAATTATACAAATATCAATTTTATTAATTTTGTTTATTTTGGCAAATGTTAATCCATTTGCATAAAAAGTAAAAAAATCATATCCAGCGTGAACTTTGTCTAAATCGTATATAAGTAATACCTTATTATTTTTTTTTGATAGTATTTTTAAAAAATTCATAGTTTGAAACATTTACAACCTTTTTAATTTTTGAGTTATTAGTTCTAAATCTTTTTTTTTAAATTTTTTAATCTTTTTTATTTCATTTATAAAAGGCTTTAAGAAATATCTTACTATTAGTTTTGTAGAACTTTGAACATTGCTACCAATAAATTTAATTTTCCCATCAAATTTTTTTAATACTTTTTTTTCATTTTTTAAGTTTCCAATATTATCTTTTTTTTTATATTCTAAGCCTTTACAATAAAAATTTGGTCTAAAAGCTTCGATTGATGGAATTGCACTGTTATCATAAATGATAGCAACATAATCAATGATGTTTATTTTTTTTAGAAATTTCAATCTTATATTTTCTGAAAAAAAAGGACTGATAGAGTTTTTTTTTATATATTTGTCACCTGTAATGCTTACAATTAAAATATCTCCGAGTTTTTTAGCTCTCTCAAAATGATCTATATGACCCGGGTGAACAAGGTCAAAAGCACCATGACATAAAACTATCTTTTCACCCTTTTTTTTTAAATATTTGATTTTATCAATAGATTTTTGGGGGAAATTTTTAATTTTTTTCATTAATATAAAAATGAAATTTCAATAATTTTTAAAAATACTTTTTAAATAACTAGATCTCATTGAAACTTTTTTTGATTTAATTAAACCTTTATTGTAAAATTTTATTAAATCAGATATTGCTGTTAAAGTGCTATTCTGTGGTTTAAAACCAATTTTGAGAAGTTTTTTTGAGTATAATCTGTAGGACCTTGGATCTAATGAACTATTAGTTTGGATTTTAACATTAGGCAACTTATTTTTTATAAGTTTTGCAATTTTTAAAATTGAAAAATTTTCAAATCCAATATTATATGTTCCTGAAAAATTTTTTTTTTTTAGGAAAAATAAATAAGCATTTACCATATCATCAATATGCACTTGTGGTCTTATCTGTAAACCACCATTCACGTTAATTAAATTTTTTTTTAAGGCTGAAAAAGTCATAGCATTTACAGTCAAATCTAAACGAAGCGATTTTGAATACCCACAAACTGTTCCTGGTCTTAAAATGACAATGTTGAAAAATTTTCTAAAGTTATTTACAATTTCTTCTCCAATCATTTTAGTTTTATTGTAATCGCTAATTGGCAGTAAATCAGTTTTCTCATCTACCTTTATCTTTTTACTTATTCCATAAACACTTCCTGAAGACGCAAATATAAATTTTTTGATTTTTTTTTCTTTACATTTATTTAATAGATTTAGCGTGTATAAAACATTTGTTTCCCAGGTAATTTTTGAATTTAATAAAGCAGCGGGATCATTAGATATAGCTGCCAAATGGATTACAGTATCAACATTGTGCAATAAATCTTTTTTTATCTCACTTACACACATCTTTAAATTTTTTAAATTTTTATGAGGTCTCAATTGATTTCCAAAATATTGTTTATCTATTGAAATAACTTTGTGACCATCTTTTAAAAGTTTAGGTATCAACACATTTCCAATATATCCACAACCCCCTGTAACAATTATTTTCATTATTTTATCTTTTCTATTATAAAATTTTCAATGACCAGGTAATCTAAATCAGTCCAAAAAAAAACACTACAAGCTTCCTCGGGTGTATTTACGATAGGCTCGCCTTTTCTATTAAACGATGTATTTAAAAGTGTGTATATACCTGTCTTATCTCCAAAAGTTTTTATCAATTCATAAAATCTTTCATTATCTTTTCTATCAAGAACTTGTACTCTAGCCGTTTTATTTACATGGCAAACTGCAGCCAACTTATTAACAAATTCGTCTCTTACTTCAGCTATAGATAACATAAATTTATAAGGTGACAATTTTATTTCCTCTTCGGTTAGATTATAATATTTTGTACAATATTCTTTTAGTGTGGTAGGCGCAAAAGGTCTAAAAATTTCTCTAAACTTTATTTTTGAATTTATAATCCTCTTATTTTTAAAAAACCTTGGATCAGCTAAAATACTTCTATTTCCTAATGCTCTTGGTCCAAATTCAGTACGATCTTGGAACCAGCCAATTACATTACCTTGTGAAATTTTTTCTGAAATAAAATCAGTTACCTTATTAAAGTCTTGATAATAATTATATTTTATTGATGATCCTTCCAGAAATTTTTTGATGTAATCATTTAAAAAACTTTGTCCTAGATATGTGTGTTTGTAGAGTGTTCTATTCTGGTTTAATAAATAATTTGTTCCAAGAGCGCATCCTAATGACCCACCAGAGTCTCCAGCAGCAGGTTGTATAAAAATATTATCATAAATTTTGCTTTTTATAATTTTCTGGTTGATTGAGCCATTATATGCAACACCACCTGCATAGCATAGATTTTTATTTTTTGTTTGAGAATTTAATTTTTTTATAAAATTTAAGACTAAATTTTCTAAATAATCTTGAATGCTTGCTGCAATATCTGCATAATATTGACTTTTTTCGTTTACTGATTTTTCTAACACATAATCTTTCACTTCAAGATCCTCTTTAAATTTATTTATAAAAAATATTTCGTTGTATTTTCTTCTTTCTCCAAATTCTCTTAAAAATTTATCAGTGAGATTTGTATTAGAATCTAAATCAAAATTAAAATAACTAAGATCTAACTCAAAATTAATGTCACTTGATTTAAATAATTTATTTATTTTATCAAGATATTTTGGTTGTCCATATGGGGCCATTCCCATAACTTTAAATTCTCCCTCATTTACCTCAAAACCAAGAAACTCAGTAAATGCGGAGTATAATAGACCTATTGAATTTGGAAAATCTACACTATGTGATCTTTTAAGATGGTTGTTATGAGATGTTCCGAAGCTTGTGGTGCACCATTCTCCAACTCCATCAATAGTTAATAAGTCAGACTTATTAAAATCAGAACAATAATATGAGCTTGCTGCATGTGAAAAATGATGTTCGTAAAATAAAACTTTTTTTTTTTGGATTTTAAAAAAATTAGCAATGTAATCTCTTGTAAATAATTTTTTTTTATTCCAATTATTAAAAAAATCTTGTTGAAATTTGTAATTAGTAACAAAATTTTTTTTTTGAGAGTTCAAAATTCTATGAAGTTTGAGGTGTGGCTTTTCGTAAAAAACAACGTAATCTAAATCTCCCGAATTCAATTTATTTTGCCCCAACAAAAAATTAATTGATTTTTGTGGAAAATCATTATCATGTTTTATTCTTGAAAATCTTTCTTCCTCTGACGCTGAAATCAATTTATTGTTACTAATCAAGGAAGCTGCGGAGTCATGGAAAAATGACGAAATGCCAATTATGTTCATTATAACTCACTATTTAGTTCATCTTTTGAAATATTTAAATATTTTTTTTTTTTTTTTGAAAAGTAAAA
>MDTB01122829.1_pt1 | contig 11426 bp, 11 predicted proteins | sample 811161 | NCBI WGS metagenome assembly MDTB01 (sample SAMN05326650, study PRJNA326480) | marine metagenome | isolation source: seawater | place: Mediterranean Sea | collected 2009
AGTGATATTTTAAGAGTAATACTATTATTTTCTTTTCCTGGTATTACGCTATTTCTTCTCAAAACTTTTTAATAGTAATTTTCAACTCTAAATCTTTGATAAATTCTCCTGATGAATTTTATTTAATCTGTTAATATTTCTTGTTTGACTTTTACTTATATATGCTGAGTATAAAACTATATTTAATTTGGAGGAAATAAATGATTAATATTAAAAGAATTGTTGCAGTTGGTTTGATGGTTCTTATGTCAAACATATATGCAAATTTAGTTCTTGCCGCTGTTGATGGACCAGATGTTTTTTGGAAATTTAGTCTTTGGGGAAAAAGAAGAGCTTTTACTGAAGGTGCAGAAACATTGTCAAAAAGATTATCTGAAGAAACTAATGGTAAATTTAAACTAAAGATTTTCTATGGTGGACAACTATCTAAATCAAAAGAAAACTTAGATGGATTAAAAGCCAACTCATTTGAAATGGCTGCTTTTTGTAATTTTTACCACCCAGGAAAAAATGCTGGATTAATGGTTTTAACTATGCCTTTTCTACCAATGGGAGATTTTGACAAAGATGCAAAGATTAGACAAGCTGTATATGATCATCCAATTGTCTCAGGTCAATTAGCTAAATGGAATGCTATGCTTTACATGACATCTAATCTACCTCAATATGAATTCTTAGGTAAAGGAAAACCACCTACAAGCTTATCAGATTTTAAGGGAATGAGAGTTCGTGCTGGTGGTGGCGTTGGTAAAGCTATGGAAAAATTAGGAGCTATAAGGCAAACAGTTCCTGCTAGTGAAGTTTATACATTAATTTCAAGAGGTGCTGTTGACGCTGTTTCCTTTCCATATACATATGCTCACGCTGCATATAAAATCCATGAAGTTGCAGAATGGTATACCGCAAATTTATCACCAGGAACTTCTGACTGTCCATATGTGATAAACAAAACTTCATACAATAAACTTCCTAAACAATATCAAAAACTGCTTCAAGATTTAAAGCCTGAAGCACTAGCTTCAATGAAAGCTGCTTATAAAAAAGCTGACGATAAAAATTTACCGATGTTTAAATCTAAACTTAAAGAAATAAAATATGACGAAAAAACTTTAGCTGAGTTTAGAAAAACTGCAGGTAAACCTGTTTGGGATGCTTGGGTTGGTGCAAATAAAGATAAATTTGATGCTCAAGCCTTACTAGACTTAATTTTTGCAACAGCAAAATAGTTATCTCTTGGCATGTGTGTGATCTTTTACACACATGCTAAATTTGTAAATGTCTAAAATTTTAACTAAATCAAATAATCACCTTAGCGTATTAGAAGATTATTTAATAAGGATATCTGGTATTTCTTTATTTGTTGTGATGATACTTACATCATTCCAAATAATATCACGGGTATTAGGTTATCCGTGGCCAGGCTATTTAGAATTATCGGAACTATCAATTTCAATTTTTGCTTTTTTAGGTGTTGCATATGCACAAAGATTAGATGCGCATATAAGAATGGAGCTTTTAGTTGGAAATTTAAAAGGACATGCTAAATGGCTACTTGAATTTTTTTCTACAATCTTTTCATTCTTAGTTGTTTTAATATTAATTTATTATAGTTGGTTATTTGCAATTGATGCATATAAAATCGGTGATACAACTTATGATTATTTATATCCTACTTGGCCAGCGAAAATACTTGTCCCAATTGCCTTTACTATATGGGCACTTAGATTGTTCCTTGAAATATTTGGTTTTTTAAGAATGATTGTATTTAAAAACATAGAGCCAATAGCTATTCCAATTATGAAGACGCCTGAAGAACTCGCTAACGAAGAAATAAAGGTAATTAAGGACTAATTAATGTTTAGTAAATTACTAAGTGGACAACCATCAGGGATTTTTGGAATTGGGTATGAAGACCCAACTACAGTTGGTATTATTTGTACTATTATTTTGCTAATTTTAGTTGTTTCTGGTGTAAGAGTTGTATTTGCAGCAAGTATTGCTGGTATGATTGGATTGGTTGAATTAATAGGTGTTGGTCCCGCTCTTGCGAATATTGGTGCTATTCCATACTCTAAGTCTGTAACATTTGTTCTTGGATTATTACCTATTTTTATTTTAATTGGATTTTTGGCCTATCAAGCTGGAATGACAAAACAACTATATGACTGTGCAAAAGCTTGGATTGGTTTTGTACCTGGTGGTCTCGCAGTTGCTACAGTTTTTGCAACTGCTGGGTTTGCTGCTGTTTCTGGAGCCTCAACAGCTACAGCCGCAGTTTTTTCAAGGGTAGCTATACCAGAGATGTTAAAAGAGGGATATGATCGAAAATTGGCTGCAGGAGTAGTCGCTGCAGGTGGAACTCTCGCATCGTTAATACCACCTTCTGCTATTTTAGTTATATATGCAATTATTGTTGAGGAATCAGTTGGAGCTCTATTACTAGCAGGTTTCTTGCCGGGGATTTTTTCAGCAATAGTCTATGGTGCAATAATAATTATCTGGGCTAAAATTAATCCTAGCTTAGGACCTCCAGGTAGAAGGTACACGTTTAATGAGAAAATCAGAGCACTTCCAGGAGTGATTCCAATAGCCATTGTAATTTCTGTTATTATTAGTGCAATTTACGCTGGTTGGGCAACACCAACAGAGGCAGGTGCTTTAGGTGCATTTGTAGTACTCATCATAGCTGTTATGAGAGGTTTAAAACTTAATTCACTTAATTTTGCATTAATTGAAACTGCTAAACTAGTTGCAATGATTTTTTCAATTATATGGGGCGTGTTAATTTTTGTTAGATTTCTTGGATTCTCAGGATTACCAGAAACTTTTGCCAATTGGATTATTTCATTACCTTTTGATCCTTACATAGTTCTAATTCTAATTTTACTTGGTTATGTGGTTTTGGGTATGTTTATTGATGCAATTGGACTTTTATTGTTAACTTTACCAGTTGTTTATCCTGCAATTATTCTTTTAAATGGCGGCCCAGATGTCACTGCAGATCAAAGTCCTTTTGGAATGACATTTAATCAGGTTAGTGTATGGTTTGGCATAATTGTAGTTAAAATGGCAGAGGTCTGTCTAATTACTCCACCTATTGGTCTTAATTGTTTTGTAGTTGCTGGCGTGAGAAAGGACATACCTGTCACAGATGTATTTAAAGGAGTAACCATATTTTTTATTGCAGATATTCTAACTATATTAGTACTAATAATGTTTCCTGCAATAATAACTTGGCTACCCGATTTGATGATGTGATTTTTACAAATTAGCTTGGTTATTTGTTAGTTTGGTAGACAATTTTAACTTAATGTAATTTGAAAATTGATTCGCATAATTACTTAATTTCTATATAAATTAAGCACTATTATAAATTTTAAGGAGAACATTTATGAAAAAAACATTAATTTCATTTATGCTATCAGTATCCTTAATTTTTCCAGCTATTGCAGATAATGTAAAAATTGGAATTATTCTTGGATTTACAGGTCCTATTGAATCTTTAGCACCTGTGATGGCTAAAAGTGCTGAAATGGCTATTGATGAAGTAAATAAATCAGGTAACTTTACTCATGGCAAAATAGATAGTGTGAGAGGTGACTCTACATGTGTTGACGCTGCTGCTGCGCAAGCTGCTGCAGAAAGATTGATTACTGCAGAAAAAGTGAATGCTATAATGGGTGCTGATTGCTCTGGCGTTACTACTGCTGTTTTAAAAAACGTAGCAATGCCAAATGGTATAGTTATGATATCTCCATCTGCAACATCGCCAGCACTATCAACTGAACCTGATAATGGCTTATTTTTTAGAACCGCACCATCGGATGCCAGACAAGGTGAGGTTATAGCAGATTTATTGATGGAAAAAGGTTTTAAAACAGCTGCCTTGTCACATACAAACAATGACTATGGAAAAGGCTTGGCTGCAAGTATTCAAAAAAACTTTACCTCTAAAGGAGGTAAAATTACCATAACAGCATCTCATGAGGATGGTAAAGCGGACTACAGCGCTGAAGTTGCTGCTCTTGCCCAAGCTGGCGGTGATATTTTGATAGTTGCAGGCTACCTTGATCAGGGTGGTAAGGGTATAATACAAGCATCATTAGATGCCGACGCATTTAATAAATTTTTCTTACCCGATGGTATGATTGGTGACTCTCTTCCTAAAGCTATTGGTCCAGATCTAAATGGATCAATTGGATCTGTTCCAGGTACAGACAGCCCAGGCGCTGCTAAATATTCAGAATTAGCAAAAGCAGCAGGTTTTGTGTCTGGGCCTTACGGACCTGAGTCTTATGATGCCGCAGCTTTAATTATGCTTGCAATGGAGAAGTCAAAATCTACTAAAAGTAATGTTTTTAAAGCTAGTGTTATGGATGTAGCTAACGCTCCTGGAGAAAAGATTTTTCCAGGTGAACTTGGTAAAGCACTAAAATTAATTAAGGCAGGAAAGGAAATAGACTATGTTGGAGCGACAGCCCTAGAATTTGTTGGTGCTGGCGAGTCATCTGGAAGTTTTGCCGAAATATTAATCGACAACCAAAAAACCAACAAAGTTGGTTACAGGTAAAATTAGAAAAGGCTTAGGATATTTTCTTAAGCCTTTCTTTTTTGTTTTTATATGCTTGGAATAAAAAACCTTTATAAAAGTTTTGGTGGTATAAGAGCCATAAACAACATAACTTTAGAAATTGAAAAATCTTCAATTACTGCACTAATCGGTCCTAACGGCGCAGGTAAGACTACTTTATTTAATATAATTAATGGCTCTATTAAACCAGATTCTGGAACTGTAAAACTAAATGAAATTGACATTACTGGTTATGAACCTCACCAATTATTTAATCTTGGCATTTTAAGAACTTTTCAAATTGCTCATGAATTTTCTTCTTTAACAGTTAAAGATAACCTAATGATGGTGCCTCCAAATCAAACTGGCGAGTCAATATTACAAACTTGGTTCTCACCAAAAAAAATTAAATCAGAAGAACAACATATTGCTAAAAAAGCGAATGAAGTAATGGATTTTCTGCAATTGAAACACTTATCAAACGAGTATGCAGGAAATCTTTCTGGAGGACAAAAAAAATTATTGGAATTAGGCAGAACAATGATGGTTAATCCTAAAATTGTTCTCCTAGATGAAGTTGGAGCTGGAGTAAATAGAACTTTATTAAATACAATAGGTGATGCAATTTTAAGGTTAAACAAAGAATTTGATTATACATTTTGCATGATAGAACACGATATAGAATTTATTAGTAGATTATGTGATCCAGTAATTGTCATGGCAGAAGGATCAATTTTGATGACAGATGAAATATCAAAAGTCAAAGAAAACGATAAAGTTATAGAAGTATATTTAGGTAAAAATTAACAGATTATGTATTTGTTATCAGGAGAAAAAATAACATGTGGATACGGTGCTGTTGACATCGTAATCAATTGCAATATTGGAGTTTACAAAGGAAAAATATCATCTGTAGTTGGACCCAATGGAGCTGGAAAATCAACCGCCATGAAAGCATTATTTGGCCTTCTTCCAATCCATCATGGAAAAGTTGTTTTTGATGGTAAAGATATCACTGATTTACCTCCACAACAGAGAGTACTAAGAGGGATGGGCTTTGTACCACAAACTAATAATATTTTTCCCTCTTTGACTGTACAAGAAAACTTAGAAATGGGAGCTTTCATAGACCAAAGTAATATAAAAAAGATGTTAGAATATGTTTATGATTTATTCCCCATCCTAAATGATACAAAAAATCAGAATGCAGGTGAGTTGTCTGGTGGACAGCGGCAACAAGTAGCTGTTGGACGAGCATTAATGACAAAACCAAAACTTTTAATGTTAGACGAGCCTTCTGCTGGGGTTTCACCAATAATTATGGATGGTTTGTTTACAAAAATAAAAGAAATAGCTGATCAAGGAACTGCTGTATTAATGGTTGAACAAAATGCAAAACAAGCATTAAAAATCTCTGACTTAGGTTTTGTTTTAAGTCAGGGTAAAAACCTTTTTACAGATAGTGGGAGCTCACTTTTAGCAAATAAAGAAGTGCGTCAGGCTTTTTTAGGAGGTTAAATAATTTTGGATTTTCTAAATGGTATTACTTTAATTGCAAATTATATTATTATTCCTGGACTGACATATGGAAGCCAATTAGCTCTTGGAGCACTTGGAATCACTATCATTTACAGTGTTTTAAGATTTTCAAATTTTGCCCATGGTGAATTTATGTCTTTTGGAGCTATGAGTGCAATCCTCTTGAGTTGGTTATTTATAAGCCTCGGGATTACTTTACATCCAATTCCAACAGCTATAATAGTTTTACCAATAGCTATAGTACTTACAATTTCTTATTGTCTTATTGTAGATAAATTTATTTTTAAATTTTATCGAAAACAAAATTCTAAAAGTGTAATTAATTTAATTGTATCCATAGGAGTAATGTTTTTTACAGGTGGATTAATCCGATTTATAATCGGTCCAGGAGATAGAAATTTCTTTGACGGAGAAAGATTTATCTTAAAGGCTAGAACTTTTAAAAATATAACAGGTTTAAATGAAGGCCTTACCCTTAAAACCACTCAAGGAATTACTATTATATTAAGCGTGCTTCTAGTTGTTTTATTATTTTGGTTTTTAAATAAAACTAAAACAGGTAAATCTATGCGAGCTTATTCAGACAATAAAGAACTAGCATTATTATCAGGGATAAATCCTGAAAAGGTTGTTTTAATAACTTGGATAATAACTGGTACGTTAGCTTGTGTTGCTGGAACTCTCTATGGTTTAGATAAAAGTTACAAACCATTTACATATCTTCATTTAGTTTTACCAATTTTTTCTGCTGCTATTGTGGGTGGTGTAGGTAATCCTGTTGGCGCGATAATAGGAGGATTTGTTATATCTTTTTCAGAATTAATAATAACATTCGCTTATAAAAAAATATTTTTTTACTTCCTTCCAATTAATCTTGTTCCAGAAGGATTATCACAAATTCTCTCAACCGATTACAAAATAGCTATATCTTTTTTGATATTAGTTTTAGTTTTACTAATTAAACCAACTGGAATCTACAAAGGTAAAGTTATTTAAAGATTTAAATATGACTAATGCTTCACGAATAAAAATTTTTTATATTTTAATGACTATAACATTACTTTTTGTTGGTTTTTTCCAAAGTTGGAATGTAGCACTAACTATATTTAATTTATGTTTAATTTCGTCGATAATGACACTCGGCATAAATATTCAATGGGGTAATGCAGGTATTGTTAACTTTGGTGTAATGGGTTTTGCCGCATTAGGTGGACTGGCAAATATTATTATTTCAATGCCACCTACCCAAAATGCTTGGGAAGCAGGTGGTGAAATCATAATAGTTGGTTTAATGATATTTACCCTAGCTATCATTTTTTCAATTATATTATTTAAAAAAAGTAATTTAAATAAAAGAATTAAATACTTAATTTCATTTGCCTTTATAATTTCTGCGTATTTCATTATGCGTCATTTAGTTGATACCCCTATTGAAAAAATAGAAGCTATAGAGCCTGCAAAAACAGGTTATTTAGGAGGATTTAATTTACCGGTTTTATTATCTTGGCCTGTAGGAGCTTTATTAGCAGCCTTTTCTGCTTTTATAATTGGAAAAATTTCTCTTGGCTTGAGATCAGATTACTTAGCTATTGCTACATTAGGAATTTCAGAGATTATTATTTATTTCTTAAAGAATGAAGATTGGCTATCAAGAGGAGTTAAAAACGTTAATGGTCTCCCAAGACCTGTACCTTACGAAATTGAGCTTCAATCAAAAGAATGGGTTTTAAAAGTCTCAAATTATTTAGACACTCCTATTACTGAACTTTCATCAATTATAGTAAAATTATCTTATTCATTATTATTTTGTGCAGTCTTATTGATTGTTTTATTTTTACTTGAAATAGCAGTTAAATCACCATGGGGTCGAATGATGAGAGCAATAAGAGACAATGAAGTTTCTGCAAATGCAATGGGTAAAAACATTAAACAAAGACATTTACAAGTATTTATTATTGGATCTGCAATCGTTGGACTTGCTGGAGCAATGTTGACTACACTTGATGGTCAATTTACTCCTGTATCATATCAACCCTTAAGATATACATTTTTAATTTGGATAATGGTTATTGTTGGCGGATCTGGCAATAATTTTGGTTCAATAATTGGTGGCTTTTTAATTTGGTTTTTTTGGGTGCAAAGTGAACCACTTGGTTTATGGTTTATATCTCAAATTACTGCTCACATATCTGATACAAATATAATTAAAAGTCACTTATTAGAAAATGCTGCTCATATAAGGCTGATGTTCATGGGTATGATTTTATTGATCACATTAAGGTTTGCTCCTAAAGGCCTAATACCTGAGGTAAAACGTTAATTATGTCAAAAATTGAAAGTTCTCCCAATTGGGTTGAAGAAGTGAATTTTAACTATATTAAATTAATGTTAATCTTTTTATTACTGAAAACATCTCCTTGCTTTGCAACAAACAACTTAATTATAAATATTAATGATACAAAAATCATACTTGAAGGTAATTTTGTTCAAGGTGGCCTGGTAAAAGGTAAGGTCAATAAGGATTTAGATGTAAAATTTAAAGAAAAAGTTTTAAGAAAAACGTCCGATGGAAGTTTTGTAATAGGTTTTGGAAGAGATCATCCGAAAGAAGCTAATTTATATTTTTTTATCAATCAAAATTGGATTTTGAAAAAATTAGATATAAAAAAAAGAAATTATAAAACTCAAGTCATTAGTGGCCTTGAAAAAATAATGGTGACCCCACCCAAGTCTTTTTGGGATAGAATTAAAAAAGAAAATAAATTAATTAGAGAAGTTAGAAGTTTAGATAGTAATTTAGATTTTATATTTCAAAAGTTTGATTGGCCTACTAAAGGTATAATTTCTGGAGTTTTTGGGAGTCAAAGAATACTTAATGGAAAACCGAAACGTCCACATTATGGTATTGACATAGCTGCTCCAGAGGGAACAAATATACTTGCCCCCACAGAAGCTATAGTAAGAATGGCAGAAAAAGACCTATATTATACAGGCGGAACTGTCATGTTAGATCACGGACACGGGGTAACTTCAGTATATTCTCATTTGTCCTCTATAAATGTAAAAGTTGGGGACAAAATAAATAAAGATCAAAAAATTGGTGAAGTTGGATCAACTGGAAGATCAACAGGGCCTCACTTAGATTGGAGAATCAATTGGTTTTCTGAACGCTTAGATCCAGCACTGTTTATAAAAAAATAAATAAGTAGAAAATTGTTTAATAGAATGTAATTTACATGATCTTAAAACTTGACAGATTACAGTATCAAGTTATATTCCAAAACAATTTCAGTAGTTATTCTAATAATAATTATTTAAATAATCATTATATTAATTATTTATCGGATTATAAAAATGTATGCAGTAGTTAAAACCGGCGGAAAACAATATCGTGTTCAAAAAGAAGATTTAGTTTTAGTTGAAAAACTTACCGCTAATGATGGTGATCAGCTAGTGCTTAGTGACGTACTAATGGTAGGTGATGGCAAAAAAGTAACACTGGGAACTCCACTTGTTAATGATGCTGCAGTAATGGCACAAGTTATTAGACAGACTCGTGGTCCTAAAATTACAATGATATATAAGCGGAGAAGAAAGAATAGTAGAAGAAAACAAGGTCATAAACAAGATCTTACACTTCTTAAAATAATTGATATAGCTGAAACTGGTGGATCTAAGTTATCTCCAAAAAAAGCTGCCGCTAAAACAACAGAAAAAAAGACTAAAGTTGTAACTAAACCAAAACCCGTATCTCAGTCAAAAGTAGTTGAAGATAAAGTTAAAAAAGCAGTTAAAGCTAAGTCAACTAATAGCAAGACAACTGAATCAAAAACAAAATCAGCTTCCACTAAACCTGAAACAAAAGCTAAAACAAAAAAAACAACTACAAAAAAATAGTAAAGGATTAACAAATGGCACACAAAAAAGCAGGCGGTAGTTCTAGAAATGGTAGAGACTCAGCTGGAAGGAGATTGGGTGTTAAAAAATTTGGCAGTGAAGCAGTTGTTGCTGGCAACATTATTATTAGACAACGTGGTACTAAATATCACCCAGGATTAAACGTTGGAATGGGTAAGGATCATACAATTTTTTCACTTATAGATGGCCATGTTAAGTTTAAAGAACATAAGGGAAAAAAAATGTTTGTTTCTGTAGAGCCAATCAAACAAGCAGCTGAATAATCAAACCCTTATTATTTAAACCCTGGAATAGCTTTGCTAGCTATTCCTTATTTATTTTAAATCTTTTCATCTATAATACTATATATTAGGGTTTTATAATGAAGTTTTTAGATCAAGCTAAAATCTATATAGCTAGTGGGCATGGTGGACCTGGATCTATTTCTTTTAGAAGAGAAGCTCATGTTCCTTTTGGTGGACCAGATGGTGGTAATGGTGGCCGAGGTGGCGATGTTATTGCTTTGTGTTCCGATGGTCTAAATACACTAATAGATTTTCGTTATCAACAACATTTCAAAGCCAGACCTGGAGAGGGTGGCAAAGGAAGAGATAGAAGTGGAACGAGTGGCAAAGATGTTGTTTTAAGGCTTCCCATTGGAACACAGATATTAGACGAAACAAATAATTTTATATTAGCTGATATGACAGAAATTGGGCAAAAAATTGTTTTAGCCAAAGGAGGTGACGGAGGTAAAGGTAACGCTTTTTTTAAAACGTCTGTTAATCAAGCACCAAGAAAAGCACAACCTGGAGGTCCATTAGAAGAAAAATGGATTTGGCTTCGACTAAAATTAATAGCAGATATAGGCTTGATTGGACTACCTAATGCAGGTAAAAGTACGTTACTTTCCAGAATTACGGCAGCCAAACCTAAAATAGCCGACTACCCTTTTACAACACTGCATCCAAATCTTGGAGTGGTAAACCAAGATAATATGGAATTTGTAATAGCGGATATTCCTGGATTAATAGAGGGTGCTCATGAAGGATCTGGCTTAGGCCACAGATTTTTAGGTCATGTTGAACGCTGCCAAGGATTATTGCATCTAATAGACGTTACTTCTAAAGATATTAAAAAAGATTACCTTACTATTATTCGTGAAATTGAAGCATATGATAGTAATTTGTCGGAGAAAAAACAAATCTTAGTCTTAACAAAATGCGATGCTGTTGATGATAAAAAAATTAAGTCTGCTAAAGAAATTTTAAAAAACCTCAATGTAGATAATGTTATTAATATTTCTTCAGTTTCAGGAGAAAATATTACTTACCTAATTAGAGAATTACAAAACTTTATAGTAAAGATGAAAAATAAAGAAAACAGTAAAAATCAAAGAAAAAAAAATTATATCTTGGTC
>MDTB01123285.1_pt1 | contig 11426 bp, 10 predicted proteins | sample 811161 | NCBI WGS metagenome assembly MDTB01 (sample SAMN05326650, study PRJNA326480) | marine metagenome | isolation source: seawater | place: Mediterranean Sea | collected 2009
GTAGGTCTTAAGGTTCCAAATACTATTTGTTCAATCACTTTAAAAGGAATATTAGAGGCAGCAGAAGTATTAAAATTTCCTGTAATTATAAAACATAATCGTGCTGGTATGGGATTAGGAGTTAAACTTTTTTACTCTCGTAACGAACTTAAAAATTATATTTACAGTGATGATTTTGAAAATTCTATTGATGGAATAACTTTGATACAAAAATATATTTTTTCTCCAGATAATAGCATAATAAGAATCGAATTTATTGATAAAAAATTTCTATATGCTGTAAGAGTTGATACAACAAACGGTTTTGAATTATGTCCTGCTGATGAATGTAGTTTTGAAGAATCTAAATTTCAAATAATTGAGAACTTTTTATCTCAACCTTTTGCAACTTCTCTAATTAAAAAAATACAGGAATTAATGCAAAATGTTGGTATCGATATAGCTGCCTTTGAATTAATTATTAATGAAAAAAAAGACTTTTTTGTATATGATATAAATGTTAACACGAATTATAATTCCAATGCTGAAAATAATACTTCGTACTCAGGAATGTTATCGGTTGCAGATTTTTTGAATAGAATTTTTAGAAAAAAAATTGAGAAAAAAGATTTTTTTTAATAATTTTAAATAGATTATACTACTATTTAAGTTTATTAAAAAAACTAACAAAATTAAAATTTTATTTTTATATAAAAATAAATTGGAGACAAATTTGCAAAAATTAAGATGGGGTTTAATAGGTGGTGGTGATGGGAGTCAAATTGGTTTTACTCACCGTGCAGCAGCACAACTTGACGCTAATTTTTACTTTGATGCAGGTGCTTTGGATATAGATCCAAAAGAATCATATATATTTGGGAAAAAACTGGGTTTAAGTGATCAAAAAACTTATGGTTCATGGCAAGAGATGTTGGAAAAGGAAAAAAATTTAAACACAAAAGATCGATTAGATTTAGTAACAGTTGCTACTCCTAACTCTACGCATTTTGAAATAACAAAGTCTTTTCTTAAAGAAGGGTTTAATGTTCTTTGTGAAAAACCACTTACCATGACTGTAGAACAAGCTAAAGAAATAATAAAAATATCAAACGATACTGGTAAAATATGTGCTGTAAATTATGGATACAGTGGTTATCCATTAGTGAGACAAATGCGTTCTATGGTTTTAAATGATGACTTAGGAGATATACGTATTGTTTTTGCTGAATTTGCTGGAGGTTTTATGGCTGATTCATCTGATGAAGATAATCCTAGAGTAAAATGGAGGTTTAGTGCTAAACATGCTGGTATGGCCGCTATTACTATTGATTGTGGGATACATGCACTAAATCTGGCATGTTTTGTGACCGATAAAAAAGTTGTTAAAGTTTCTTCTGATTTTTTCTCAGGCGTTAAAAGTCGAGAACTTGAGGACGATAATTTTACATCATTTAGAATGGAAGATGGTGTAGCTGGTAGGTTATGGACAAGTGGCTTAGCTATTGGAAGAACTCATGGATTAACATTACAAGTTTTTGGTTCCAAAGGTGGTTTGTTTTGGAAACAAGAACAGCCAAACCAACTTTTTTGGACACCGCTTAATGAACATACAAGAATAATCGAGCGTGGTCATGAAAATTTATATGCATCAGCAAAAAGGTCAAATAAAATTACTATTGGGCACCCTGAAGGAATGATTGCTGCCTTTTCAAATATTTATAAGGATCTGTTTGATTTGATTTCAGCAAGAAAAAAAGATTCTACTCCTGATAAATTTGCTTTATCTTATCCAAGTGCTGAAGATGGATGTCATTCTTTAGAAATTGTTAGAGCTATGAAAAAGTCAGTTTCATTGGATGGTCGTTGGACAAGTGTATAAAATAATACTAGATAATTGATCATAGTTACTTTAGTTATTTTTATTTAGGAAATTTTTAATGAAAAACTTAGCGGTAATGACAAGTGGTGGAGATGCTCCTGGAATGAACGCTTGTCTAAGAGCAATTGTTAGAACTGCCCAAAATAATCAAATAAACGTTTTTGGTGTACTAAACGGATATGAAGGTTTGATAGATAATCAAATGATGGAATTAACTCCTAGAGAAGTTGGGAATATAATTCAAAAAGGTGGCAGTATTTTAAGAACATCTAGGTCCCAGCGTTTCTTAAGAGAAGACTATAGAGCCTTAGCTATAAAAAATTTAACGCAAAATAAAATAAGACATTTATTAGTTATAGGTGGTGAAGGATCACTAAAAGGAGCTAATTGTATTTCCAAAGAATCTGATTTAAATGTTTTGGGATTGCCAGCAACTATAGATAGAGATCTTCCGTTAGTAGGTCCAACTATAGGTTTTGACACAGCTATAAATACGGCTCTACAAGCAATCGATAGAATAAGGGATACAGCTTCTACCTCTAATACTGTTCATATAGTTGAAGTTATGGGTAGGCACTGTGGATGGATTAGTTTGTATGCAGGTATTGGTGGAGGGGCTGAAGCTGTTATTTTACAAGAATTTAATGTCGACATTAAAAAATTGACTAAACAGATAAAAGAGCAAAGAAATTCAGGCAAAACTGGTTGTATATTAATAGTATCTGAGGGTGCTTATAATGCTACTGGTGGAGAGGGGCTGATAAAAGAATTAAATAATTCTTCAAATTTTGATCTTAGAATAACAAAGTTAGGGCACATACAACGAGGTGGAAATCCTAGTGCAGTTGATAGAGTATTAGGAAGTAGATTGGGCGCTATTGCAGTTGATAAGTCATTATCGGGCTTTAAAAATTGTGTTGTTGCACAACCTAAAGAAATAATTGAGTTAATTCCATTTGATGATTTAACTAAAAGATATTCCTCAGATATGAAAGATTATTATGATCTTATATTTAAGCTAGCATAACAATAATAATAATTTTATAAGTACTAAAAATTATAATACTCTATCTATAAACATATTCGCACCAAATAAAGCAATTATAAAGGAAGCAGGAATAGCTATAAGTATTCTGTACCAACTTATTTTATTAAATATTGGTATTAAAATTATTAAGGGAATTAAAGTCGCGATCTGACCTATTTCAATTCCTATATTAAAACTTAACAGATTTAAAAAATAGTCAGATCCTTCTAATCCAATTTGATTAAACATAGTAGCGAAACCTAAGCCATGAAGTAAACCAAAGCAAAAAATAACTCCAGTTCTGCTAAAATTAATATTTTTTCTAAATAAGTTTTCAACTCCTATCCAAATAATTGAGGCAGCAATCAGTGCTTCTATAATTGAAGACGAAATATTTACATAACCAAGACTTCCTAATATTAAAGTTATGCTATGAGCAACCGTAAATGTAGTTACTTGAATTAATAATGGTCTAATATTATAAGAAAAAAAGAACAATCCTAATACGAATAATATATGATCAAATCCAAAAGGAATTATATGAATTATACCATTCCATATTGCAGAAATAATTAAATTTTTATTATCTATTTTATCTGAATAAATGTTTATTGGTTTTGTTTTAGCGCCAGCTAGCAACCATTGAGATTTAGGTTTTTTTTCATTACCCTCAGCATTTGAAAAATATCTAAAAATTAATGGACCAAGAGATTTTTGTGCTTCAAAAGTTATAGATTTTTTTACATTTTCAATTTCAGATTGAATTAAAATCTCTGAGTAGCGTACTTTTTCAATATCGGCCTCTTCCAAAACTACAACATCTACTACTTTCAAATTTAATGTATTGTGAGATGTCTTCAAAAAAATTGAGTTTTTAATTTTATCATTAGCATTTAAGATTTCTTCTTTTAATTTTTCAGATGAAAGCAACCTTAGGTCATCATAAAGATTTGAATTCGGTGATTCTTTTGTTTCTTTATGAATACTTGCGTCTATATCTGCTAAAAAGGCCTCAGCATTAAATTTTAAAATAAGTTTGATATGATTATTAACTTGACTAAATTCTATAACAGCAGGTTTAATTTCATGAGCAGAAATATTCTCTAAAAAATAAATCAAATAAAAGGAGATAAAAAAAATTGATTTAAATATAATTTTAAGCATAAAAGTGATAGTAATTTTAATTTGCGAACTTAACAAATAAATATTTTTTAGTTGAGTTGGACATTATTATTTAATTATAAACAATTTTCATCTTAGTTTCTTAATTAATTCAAGTATTTATCATAAAAAAAATTTTATTTAGCAACTAAATCTGATAGATTCATGTTTAACAAAATATCCGTAGTAATTCCAACATATAATAGAATTAAATTTCTGCTTAGAGCAATAGAATCTGTTATGAAACAAACATATCCGATTCATGAAATAATAGTAGTAGATAATAATTCTTCAGACAATACTCCTAAAATAATCAAAGATAAATATTCTGGAATTAATGTATTACTGCAGAATAAACAAGGAGTAAGTTATGCTAGAAATCAAGGTATTAAAATTGCAAATGGTGATTGGATTGCTTTACTAGACTCAGATGATCTATGGAAGCCAGAAAAAATTGAAAAGCAATTAATTTTATATGAAAATTCTGATAAAAGTAGAAGAATAATTCATACCAATGAACTGTGGTATAGAAATGGTATCCAACTAAACCAAAAAAATAAACATAAAAAATCAGGGGGATATATTTTTGAAAATTGTGTGAAGTTATGTTGTATATCTCCAAGTAGTGCTTTGTTGAGATCAGATCTCTTCGAAGATATAGGATATTTTGATGTAGAATTTCCAACCTGTGAAGATTATGATTTTTGGTTGCGTGTCTCTTTAAAGGAAAAGGTTTTGTTTGTTGATGAACCATTGACTTTAAAATTTGGAGGTCATGATGATCAACTCTCAAAAAAATATTGGGGGATGGATAGATTTAGAGTAAAAGCCTTAGAAAAATTGATATTTAATTGTAGTCTAAATATTTATCAAAAAAAAATTGTTCTTCATACTCTTTTGATAAAATTAAAGATAATTACTGATGGAGCAAAAAAGAGAAAAAATTATGAAGTTGAGGAATTTTATAGAACAAAAATTGATCACTGGACAAATTATAAATATGAAAATATCTAATTCAAAGGTTTTTAATGGTTGATGGCTATACATGTTGGGTTATTGCCTTGCCTTCCGAGGCAAAACCTTTGATAGATGAACTAAATATGACTCTTATTAAAGGAGATACTTTATTTCCAATTTATAAGAATAAGAAGGAGAATGATTGGTTAATAATTACTGGAGTGGGAGCAATAAATTCAGCTGCAGGAGTTTCTTATCTTTACTCTATTTGTCCATATTCAAAATACTCTTTTTGGATAAATTTTGGGGTAGCTGGAGCCGGAGACGAGATAGGAAAAATTGGAGAGATGATTTTTGTTAACGAGTTAAAAATATATAACTCAAAAAAAATCTATTATCCATTTATTATTCCAAAATTAAAAATAAAAAATGCGATGTTAAAAACTTATAATAGTCCTGAAAATAATTATGAAGTCTCTAATCTCTTTGATATGGAGGGTTGGGCATTTTATGATATTATTCAAAGAAAGATTACTCGAGAACTAATAGCTGTTATAAAAATTATTTCTGATAATTCATCTTCTAACATTTCAGATATTACAAAGGATTTTGTTATAAAATTGGTTCAAAAAAAAATAAACTATTTAATTTTTTTAAGACAAATAGGTCATGAACTTTCAAAACATGAGGCAAAAAGAAAAAAAGATCATTATCTATTTTCTGATATTACAAAAAAAACTCACTTTACTTTTTCTCAGTGTCAGCAGTTAAAAAAATATTTAAAAAGGTGGCAAGTTCTTTTTCCTAATAAGCCTTTATTTTTTGAGATTAAAGATTTAAATGATGCAAAGTCTATTTTGGATTATTTAAGGTATTCTCTTGATAGGCATCATTTAAAATGGGAATAAAAATTGATTAACCAAATTTATATCGAAAATGAAGTTAAGGATCATCCAAGGGTTCAAAGCATATTGAAAAAATTTCAAAAAAAATCTCCAATATATGTGGATAGGTATGCTTCAGTATTTAACAAAAAAAATCAGAACTTTCGTATTCAAAAAAAATATCCAAGTTTAATATTAGCTCAAAAAAAAAATGGTTACTTTTTACAAACCCCATCTGATTTTGGTATTGGAAATTCTAATAACTTTTATTTCTCTCATATGTATAATTGTATTTATGATTGTGAGTATTGTTTCCTTCAGGGTATGTACTCATCAGCTGACTATGTACTGTTTGTAAATTTTGAGGATTTTGAAAAAGCAATAAAAGAGAAAATAAGTAGTCTAAAAAATGTAAAATCTACATTTTTCTCTGGTTATGATTGTGATTCATTAGCGTTTGAAAAAGTTTCTGGCTTTGTAAGATACTTTTTACCTTTTTTTAAAAAATTTCCTGATGCTGATATAGAATTAAGAACAAAAAGCATTCAAATGGATCCATTATTATCAATGAAACCAATGTCAAATTGTATTGTTGCTTTTAGCTTAATGCCAACTGAAATAGCAAAGAATTTAGATCGGAAAGCCCCCCCCATAGAGAAAAGAATTAATACAATTTCTAAATTAGCTTCAAGAGGATGGAAAATTGGTTTAAGATTTGATCCGTTAATACATGGTCAAAATTGGAAAACTATATATATCAAATTATTTGATGAGATTTTTAAAAAAATTGATAATAAAAAAATACATTCAATTACTTTAGGACCTTTAAGATTCCCAAAAGCTATGTTTAAAAAAATTATAAATATTAATCCTGAATCAAAACTGTTATCAGGAGCATTATCTCTTAGGGGAAATAAAATCTCTTATTCAAGAGATATTGAATTAGAAATGCAGAGTTTTTGCTTAGAAATGCTAAAAAAATACGCTCCAGAGTCATTATTTTTCAGTTGCAAAGGTAATTTTTAGAGACAAATTTTTAATATGATTAATCAAAAAAAAATTATAGTTACAGGTAGTTCCAGTGGTATTGGAAATGCTATTTCAAAAACAATTGTTAAAAACAAAATTAAAGTAATTGGATTATCTAGAAATAGTAATAAAAATATTATTAGTTCAAAATATTTCCAATCAATTGAAATTGATCTTTCAGATGTAAAAACTTTACCCAAAAAAATTGAAAAAATTATAAATGATAATGAGGATATTGATGGGTTAATATCCTGTGCAGGAATCGGATATTTTGGTAATATTGAAAATTTTTCAGTTGATCAGATTTTAAGTTCTATTAATATTAATTTGTTATCTCACATAATTATAACTAAGTATTTAGTTCCTTTTTTCAAAAAGAAAAACAAAGGCAAGTTGGTATATATAGGTTCCGAGTCAGCATTGGATGGTGGAAAGAAAGGAAGTTTATACTCTGCAGCTAAATTTGGATTAAGAGGTTTTACCCAAAGTATTAGAGCTGAAGTAGCAAGTAAAAATATAACTATTACTATTATAAATCCCGGGATGGTAAAAACTAATTTTTTTGATAATTTAGATTTTCAACCAGGTTCAAGTAAAAAAAATTCGATAATAGTACAGGATATTACAAAAGTAGTTATGAATATCCTTCAAATGGATAGCAATACTAATATTGATGAGGTGACCATAAATCCCTTAATAAAAAGTATAATAAAAAAATAAAATAATTTTTTGTTTATTTTTATTAAAAATTAGCTTAGGTTTTAAAACTTATGTGTTAAATTTTTCGAATTAATTATTTGGGGGGATGAGGATGTTTAAAATTATTAATTCAATTCTATTAATAGGTCTTTTATTTACTTCATCAGTCTTTGCTGATGGACATAAATTAAAAGTTGGAATGATCACAACATTGTCTGGTGGTGGATCAGGTCTTGGAATAGATGTTAGGGATGGTTTTATGCTTGCTGTAAGAGATAGTAAAGACATAGAAGTATTTATAGAAGACGATCAGCGAAAACCAGACATAGCAGTACAACTTGCTGACAAAATGATACAATCAGAAAAAGTTGATGTTTTGACTGGCATCATTTGGTCTAATTTAGCAATGGCTGTAGTTCCGGCATCTGTCAATCAAGGTAAATTCTATCTTTCTCCAAATGCAGGACCTTCAGCACTAGCAGGTAAGGGATGTCATGAGAATTATTTCAATATTGCTTGGCAAAATGATAATCTGCATGAAGCAGCAGGTGGGCATTCAAATTCAGCTGGATTTAAAAATACATTCATTTTAGCTCCAAACTATCCAGCAGGTAAGGATGCATTGACAGGTTTTAAAAGATATTTCAAAGGAAACCTTGCTGGTGAAATTTATACAAAATTGGGTCAAACAGATTATGCTGTAGAAATTGCACAAATAAGAGCTTCTAATGCAGACAGTGTTTTCTTTTTTCTTCCTGGGGGTATGGGTATAGGATTTATGAAACAATATGCTCAGTCTGGCATTCAATTGCCTGTAGTGGGACCTGCATTTTCTTTTGATCAAGGTATTTTAAAAGCTGTAGGAGAAGCAGCATTAGGTGTTAAAAATACTTCTCAATGGTCTAAAGATTTGGACAATAAGGCTAACAAAAAATTTGTTGCAGATTTTCAAAATGAATATGGAAGGCTTCCTTCTTTATATGCTTCTCAAGGATATGATACTGGGAAGCTTTTGATATCAGCAATGAATAAAGCTAGTATAAAGGAAATAGATTCCTTTAGAAATGCATTAAGATTAGCTGATTTTGATTCTACAAGAGGAGAATTTAGTTTTTCAAGTAATCATCATCCAATTCAAGATATTTATGTAAGAGAAGTTATAAAAGAGGGAGATATTTTAACAAATAAAATTGTTTCTGTAGGGTTAAAAAATCATTCTAATGCTTATGTAAATCAATGTTCCATGTGATTTAATAATTATTAATTTTTTTAAAAAAGATAATATATATTTTTGAATCTTAATTATTATGACAACTGAATTGTTAATCGAACAGTTTCTGAATGGTTTGCAGTTTGGTTTTATGTTGTTTTTGATGTCAGCGGGATTAACACTAATTTTTGGAGTAATGGGTCTAATTAATTTGGCCCATGGTTCTTTTTATATGATTGGTGCATTTTCTGCAGCAGTAACCTTTGCTTTTTTTAATTCTTTTTGGCTAAGTTTGTTAGCCTCTTTTTCTTGTGCAGCTTTTGTGGGTGTAGTTATTGAAAAAACTATAATAAGAAAACTTTATAATAGAGATCATCTAGACCAAGTTTTAGTGACTTTTGCACTCATTTTATTTTTTTCTGAATTTATAAGATGGATTTTTGGAGCATTCCCTCTTTATCTTGATGTACCCGAAATTTTAAATGGCACTATAGAAATAGTTGATGGAATTTATTACTCTAAATACCGTCTTTTTATTATTTTTGTTGGGTTTCTAATAGCTGTTTTTTTATTTTTTCTTATTGGAAAAACTAATTTAGGTATTCAAATTAGAGCTGGGCAATTTGACCGTGAAATGATTTCTGCATTAGGAGTAAATATTTCTAGGTTATACACAATACTTTTTGGAATTGGGGCGGCCTTAGCCGGTCTTGCCGGTGCATTAATAGGTACAATCCAATCCGTCGAAGTTGGTATGGGGGAACCTATTTTAATACTTGCTTTCGTTATTATAGTTATAGGTGGAATAGGATCAATTAAAGGTGCTCTTATTGCTTCATTATTGGTTGGTTTAGTGGATACGCTAGGAAGATTTTTAATTCCTTGGGTACTTCAGACTATTACTAATCCTTCAGACGCTATGTCTATAGGATCTGCAATTGGGTCGATGCTCATTTATATCTTAATGGCTATAATATTAATTTTAAGACCTACTGGATTATATGGAAAAAAACTTTCATGATTTCAGAAAAAAATATAAGTTATATTTCTTTAATCAGTATTTTTTTAATAGCTATACTCGCTGAATATTTCAATGAACCTTATTTAATTACATTACTTTCCAGGATAATAATTTTTTCAATTGCTGCAATTGGTTTGAATCTTGTCCTAGGATTTGGGAATTTAATTTCTTTTGGACATGCAGCATTTTTTGGTCTTGGAGGTTACGTATCAGGTATTTTAGCTATTCATGCTTTTAATTCTGAATTATTAATTTCCTGGCCTTTGCTATTTAGTGGGAGTAATAACTCCTTAATAATATGGTTGTTTACAATCCTTTTTTGTTCATTGTTAGCTTTATTAGTTGGTGCTTTATCTTTGAGAACATCAGGAGTTTATTTTATTATGATTACTTTAGCATTTGCACAAATGCTATATTATTTTGCAATAAGTTGGCCATCCTATGGTGGTGAGGATGGATTTTCTATTTATGTTCGTTCAACATTGTTTGGCATAAATACTATGCAAGGATTAAATTTCTTTTTTATTTGTTTTTTTTGGTTATTAATTATTTTATTATTTACGAGCAAAGTTGTTAATTCACCTTTTGGTTTAGCTCTAAAAGCTACTAGGTTTAACTTAACAAGAGTAAAATCTGTAGGGATAAACCCTTTTAAAATACAATTGGTAGCTTTTGTTTTATCTGGAGCTATAACTGGTATCGCTGGATCTTTATATGTAGATTTAAATCGTTTTGTTAGTCCTTCTTTATTAAGTTGGCAAATGTCTGGAGAATTTATCGTATTCATATTAATTGGTGGGTTAGGACGCATATATGGTCCTTTAATTGGAGCAGCTTTTTTTGTTACTTTTGAACAATTTTTCGGTTCTTACACAGAGCATTGGCAGATATTTCTAGGTATTATTATCATATCAACGGTCTTATTTGCTAAAGGTGGAATTATAGGCTTTATCTTGGACTATCGTAAAAATGAATAAAATTTTAAAAATAATAGATTTAAAAAAGAATTTTGGAGCAATTACCGTTAGTAACAATATTAACTTTAGTCTTGAGACTGGTGAAATTCATGCCCTTATTGGACCAAATGGTGCTGGTAAATCTACTCTTATAAAGCAAATTATGGGAGAAATTAAGCAGGACTCTGGAGAAATAATATTAAGTGGAATTAATATTTCAAAATTAAAAACTGAAGATAGAATACATTTAGGATTTGCTAGATCATTTCAAATAACTGATGTAATTTCAGATTTCACTATTTTTCAAAATGTATTACTTGCTAAAATCGGAAAAGAAAAGAAATTTTATAATTTTTACTCAAGTATAGATGCTGGAGAACTTTCGTTTGAAGAAATAAAGACTATTCTTTTAAAGATAGATCTTTGGGGTGAGAGAGAAAAACCTGCGTCTTTATTGAGTCATGGAGAAAGAAGACAGCTTGAAATAGGAATTGCTCTAGCTTTAAACCCTAAATTAATTTTGCTAGATGAACCAATGGCAGGATTAAGTCTTGATAAGATTGAAAAAATGAAGGTAATTTTTAATCAAATTAAACATGATGTTCCAATATTACTAATAGAACA
>MDTB01166731.1_pt1 | contig 11426 bp, 10 predicted proteins | sample 811161 | NCBI WGS metagenome assembly MDTB01 (sample SAMN05326650, study PRJNA326480) | marine metagenome | isolation source: seawater | place: Mediterranean Sea | collected 2009
CAAAGTTTATTATTTCAGATTGAAGTTTAGGTATATTTACTGAAACACAATCATAATCCCTCTCTAAATCTAAATATTCTTCTATTATTTTCTTAATATCAATTTTTTTGCTTTCTCTAAAATGCAGTGGGTGTACTCTAATTAATAAATGTGCTTTGTTATCTATTTGATTAGAATTAATTGCCTCAGCAATTTTTTTTGCAACCTTAGGTCCCCAAGGAAATCTTCTTGGTGATTTAGTTGCATAAAATATTATTTTTGAGTTAATATTTAATTTTTTAAATTTTTTTAATTTGTCAAATTTGAATTTATTATTAAAGTAATAATCAAAATGAGCAACTCCTCCAACAAAAATTTTGTCTTTACTTATGTCATTTAATTTAATTAATTCATTTGCCATTACTTCTGTCCAAGCTATAGTATAATCAGGAAAATAACCTGGATAACCCATCCCGGTTGTATTATCCCAACTTAAAATTATTGTACAAAGTTTTAATTTACATTGCTTTACTTCCCTTGCAAATAACTCATTATATTTAAAGCCACAAAGTGATGTAACTATAACTAGGTCTGGTTTTATTTGAGATAAAATATTCTTACTAATTTGTGGTGTAAAAAAATAACTCTCTATCTGAATTAAAAGAAGTCTTAAAAACTTAATTTTTTTTAATAAAATTATTATTATATTAAATATTAAGCCTAATATTCCCTTAAATAAACTATATTTAAACATCCATTTTTGCTCATGTAGAAAAATAGTTTTAAAATCATCTATAGTTTGTGTATTAAAATTACCATTCAACACAAATGATCTTATTTTTATTAAAAGTCTATAAATCTTATATTTTTCAATATACTCTTGATATTTTTTATTATCAAATTTATGCAAATACACATTATCATCTTTAAACTTATCTATAAAATATTTTTCTTTTGCATTTGGAGATAAAATATTGACTTGATAATTTTTTTTCAAAATTTCTAATATTCTAGATCTTAATAAATATCTTACTGCAAAACCGTCATTCACATATATTAAAATTTTTTTCATCAAAGGTAATTTTATAAATATTATTTATTCATAGCATTTTTAATTTCATCTAGTTTATGTTTATTGTGCATGACATAATTAAATGCTATAACTGCTTGTTCTAAATTCATGTCTAAACCATTCACACATTTAAAATTTCTTTTTTTTAGTAATTTTGTTAATTTTGTTTCTAGAGGATCGTATATTGCATCAAAGTATAGTATGTTAGGATTAATAGAATTTATTATGCTTTCAAAACTCAAATGTATATCTTTTAAAGGTATTTCATTTAAGAGTTTTTGACCAGTATTCATGTCAACATTTTTACTTCCTAAAATTGTACAGTTAATTATAGCATCAGTATTTTTATAGTTAAAATTTTCTAAAGGCCAATTTATAAATTCTAAATCTTTAAGCTTTTCTATTTTTTTAAATCTTTCCTTATTTCTAACTGAAATAATAATTTTCGCATCTTTATAAAATTTCTTTAGATATGCTACAATTGACTTTCCAACACCTCCAAAACCAAAAACTATAAATTTTTTTGATAGAGGATTTAAAAATTTATTTATTGTAATTAATGCAGCTTCGCCATCGGTATTAGTACCAATTAGTTGATTATTATCTCTATATATACAGTTTATAGCACCTATATTTTCCGCCTCTTGCGTAAGCTTACAAAATTTATTTTTTTTAAAAATATCTGTAATTTTTTCTTTATAAGGTACAGCAATTGCACCACCCAAAAAATATTTATCTTTTAATAAATAATTTATTAGTGGTTCTATGTTAATTAGACTTACATCTGCTGGATACATTTTTAAATTTAAATTTAATTGATTAAACGCATTATTCCATAGAAGTGGTGATCTGGCTCCTTTTGAAGGATTAGAGCCTATAATTAGAGTGTAGGGTTTATCGTAATTAAATTCATTTTTGTTACTTAATAAATTTTCAATCATTTCGACCAAGTTTTCTTGAATATTTATTTGATTTAATATCTACCCATTTATTATCCTCTACGCTTCTATAAATGGCGTGTACTAATCTAACTGTATTCAGAGCTTCATAAGTATTTAAGTTTATTTTTCTTGTTTTCTTATTATAATTTTGAACTAGTTTTTTTAACAATGTCAGATGCCCTAAGCCATAACCATTTTTTACTTTTTGTGAGTATTTTGTTTTGAAATTTCTCAAATTTTTTGGATTTATTAATGACCATTTTTCAATTTTATTTAAAGCTACACCTGAAATTTTGGCATATCCCTTAGTTCCAAATACAGATATTGCAGCTTCTATATCTTCACTAGCTGCAGTTGAAGCTTCAATAGTTCCAGTATAACCGTTTTCAAACTCGACTAGCACAACCATAGTATCTTCGGCTTCTAAATTATTTTTAATATTAGATTTAGAGGCTATTACTCGCTTAATTGGTCCACATATCCAATTTAAAACATCTAAATGATGAATAGCTTGTTGATTAATTACGCCTCCATCCATGAGCCAAGATCCATGCCAACCATCTTCGTAGTATGATTGGTTTCTATGCCACTTTAAATTTATTGAGCATGTAACAATTTTGCCAAATTTCTTTCTTTCAAAAGCTTTTTTAAGTTGTATGATTGAGGGATTAAAACGATTTTGAAAAACATTTTCTATTACTAAATTTTTTTTCTTAGATATTTTTTCTAATTTCAAAGCTTGTCTTACTAACAAAGTAATTGGTTTTTCTACTAAAATATTTATGTTGTTTTTTAATGCACTTAAACAATTTATGTAATGATTTCCTGACTCTGTTAATATAAAAACAAAATCAATTTTTTCAGACTTATACATTTCAGATTCGTCAGAGTAACTTTTGCAATTATATTTGCTCGCCATATAATCGGCCTTTTTTTTTATTATATCACAGCATGCTATGACTTTAATTTCTTTAATTTTTTTTATTATATATTCGTAGTGATTAGCGACTCTTCCACAACCCAACAATGCTACTCTCATATTTTTAATATTTATTTGTTATAATTTTCTTTAATCTATTATAATTTTTTTCAGTTTTTATTTCTAACATATTATAAACTTCGTTTATTTCAAATAATCCAACAATATTACCTATTCTGTTACCTCTTCTTAAAATATCAATATAACTCACAGAGGCAAAACCAATTTTTGCAAAATATAAGGGATCTCTTTGCTGTTTATTAATTTCAAAACTATCAATTCTTTCATATTCATTATTTTGTTTTTTCCAACTTACGCCATATTCTGAAGAGCCAACTAAGACAGTATCTAGATTTTCTTTTATAAGCTTATTTATTAATAAATCGATAATATTATTTGGTCTAAAAGGGTAAAAAATCTCTAAAGTTACAACAATATCTATTTCTAAAATAGACTTTTCAATTTTTTTTATTGCATAAGAATACACATCATTTAATCTATATTTATGAGATGATAGGTATTTTGGTCTTAAAATATAATTGATTCCTTTTTTTTTAGAAAAATCAGAAATATTTTTATCATCACTTACAATATATATTTTTTTGATATTTTTAGATAATTTAGCTTTTTCAATAGTTTTAATTAATAGTTTTTTTGAAAATGTATTCTGAAATTCATTTGATTGAATTGGGATTAAACAAATTGTGTTAAAATTATTATTTTTTAATAAATCAGACTCTGAAGTATAATTTATATCTTTCATATCCTCCATAATTTTAACTACGTTTCTTAATCTTTCTGTTTTGTTGTTTTGATGAATACCGTGAAAATGTAAAACTGCTGCTTCAGGTTCATAAATTATTAAATAATTGTTCTTTGCAAGTACTTTCTTGGCCCAAGCTCTATCTTCAATATTAGTTATTTTAGAGTCAAAAGGTATTTTGTTCCATACAGATCTCCTAATCATACTATTAGCATTATGAAAAAAATAATCTTTTTTTTGAATTTTTTTATCTAGACCAAAAGTTATAAGCAAATCTCTTTTATCAATTGGATTCGAATTAAAAAAAGGCACTTGCCTTCCATAAACACCCGCTACTTGAGGATCATTAAAATTTTTCAATAGATTTTTTAGCCAATTTTTATTTGTAGGAATGCAATGGGCAGATAATATAGTTATAAAAATACCTTTAGATTTTTCAACTCCTTTGTTAATGGCCAACCCTGGTAAAAATTTTTTAATCATTACAATTTTTATTTTTGGAAAGATTAGTCGAGCTTTTTTTATAGTGCTATCTTCACTATAATTATCAACCAAAATTATCTCATAATCTTTAATTGTTTGTTCTTTGATTTTTTTTAAACATCTACCTATCCAACGTTCTTCATTTTTAGTTCTTATTATAATTGAAATCATTTATTTGAAATTTTCTGAATTATCTTGAGATTTATATTTTAAGCTTTTTTTTGTGTAGTTCAAATTAAACCATTTACGTGAATTATCACTTAATCCATAATAAATTTCAAATTCATTATTTTTAGTTAATATTATTTGATTAACTAAATGTAAAAAATCTCTTCTAGATTGCCATATACCCATTAATCTATATTTTTGAAAATTATATAATTTTGAATTTTTCTTCCACAACCCATTTTTAATTCCATAATTAGCATAAGCATGTGGATGATCATCTTGAATTGATCTTACGGAGCCTATTCTAATACATTTGAATATTGTTTCATAATTTGAAGAATAAAAATTAGCTAAGTTTTCTCCATATATTTTAGTTACAGCATAATAAGAATCTGGACAAAGAGGAGAATTATGATCAAATTTAATATTTTTTTTCAAATTATAAATGCTTTTAGAATAAATTTTTTCATACATTCCCTGAACTCTAGTAGAACTTGCAAAAATTACTTTATTTACATTTTTTTTAATACATAGATCAAAAAGAGCTTTAGTAATAATAATGTTGTTTTCATTATAACTTTTTATTGATGTATCTTTACTGCCCATCTTAAAATCAGGATAGTAATCAGTAGCAGCTAAATGAATAAGAATATCATTTTTGTTAATTACTTTTTCAATTTTTTTTAATTTATTAAGTTCTGTTTTTAAATAATCAATTCTTTTAAATAATTTAGGTTTATTGATTCTATCAATAAAAATTTTTTCATAATTAAGATTTAAAAGTGCAGAACCACAAACGCCTGCGCCTCCTGTAATAATTATTTTCATTTATTTTGCTTATTTAATAATCTGCATAACTCTAATTCATCATAATTGTCTACATCTATTGACTCTAAAGGCTTCATTATTACATAGCCTATCTTTCCACCAATCCTAACTTTATTTTTTATAAGTAGTTCAGATTTACATGCATAAACAGATTTGTTTTCACGGTATTGAACAAAATCATGGACAGCACTAGGAACTCTGTTTTTATAATCATAATTTATTGGTTTTAAGTTATTTTTTTTATCTTTATGCCAAATGTAACAATGATCTTTAACTAGTGAAAGAACAGAATCATAATTTTCATTTAGAATTTTTTCAATAGCTTCATCAATATATTTTACTTTTCTTAAAGGAGATGTTGGGTAAAGCAAAACAATAATGTCAATATTTTCACCTAATTTTTTTTTAGTGTTTGTAATATCTAATAAAATATTATCTGCTTCGTTAACTGTAACATCATCCCTTAGGTGTTCTGGCCTGTCAAAAACTATTGCTCCAGCTTTTTCAGAAACATTTTTTATGATTTTATCATCCGTACTAACTATAATTTCATTAATATATTTAGACTCTTTTGATTGAAGAATAGCAAGTTCAACAAGTGAAATACCATTAATCTTTTCAAGATTTTTTTTAGGTATTCTTTTTGAGCCGCCTCTAGCTAATATTATCGAGGTTATTTTTTTCATAATTTGTAAATTAAAATAGTATTTTTATAAAAAATTTCATTATATTTTTTTTAAGTTATATAAATACTCACAGTACTTAAATTCATAATGATTATCTATATCTATTGAGAGATCAGAAGGTGTTTCCATTGTAATCATTTTTTCATTTAAAATTTTTTTATTCATAATTAAATTATAGCTATAAATATCAACAACTCCATTTATTCTGTATACTTTTGGCAATAACTGACTTCTACTATATTTTTCTACATTCAATTTTTTTATAAAGTTTTTTGCAACACCTTGATTATTTAAAGTATACATCCAAAAAGGATGATTTGTTCCTTCAGCTTTGGAAACTGTTCTTAATAGTTCAAATTTATTTGATATAAATATCTTAAGAGCTTTTCTAATGATTTTAGCAGTTCTTAATGGTGTTGTTGTTCTTAAATTTAAAATTATATCTGGCTTAAAATCATATTTTTTTTGTAATTTTTCTAATATATATTTTAAAACTGGTTGATCAGGAGTTGTATCTAATGCTAATTGTTTGGGTCTTAAAAAAGGAACATTTGCTCCATATTTAATAGCAATTTTTTTTATTTCTTCACTATCTGTAGATATTATATATTTTTGTATCTCTTTTACTTTTAAAGCCTCTTTAATTGTATAATAGATAAGAGGTTTACCATTAAAATTTTTTATATTTTTATTTTTAATTCTTTTAGAACCACTTCTTGCTAAAGTAACTGCAATTATTTTTGGATTTTTAAATATCGACATTATTAATTAATGAATTCACAAATTTTTAATTTTTGTTTTAAAATTATTGTACAAATTCATTTGTTGTAAATAATATTCCAATTATTTCTTTAATATTTAAATTTATTATAAATTTAATATTTTTATAATTATCTATTATTGTGTTTGCAATTTTTGTATTCATAAGAATTTTTTTTCTTAATTATTGTTCTGATTTTTAGTATACCAATTAATAGTTTCTTCTAAACCCCTTTGCAAACTAATTTCATTTTTAAAATCTAATTTAGAAATTTTTTTAATATCAGGACATCTTCTCTTTGTTCCTCCTTCTCTTAATAAACTTTTTTCTATATTTATTTTAATTTTCAATTTTTCTGAAATTAAATTAACTAAGTCCTTTATAGATATTTCCTCAGTTGAGCCAATATTATAAATTTCTTCAGATTTACCATAATAAGCACATTTCATTATGCCATTTATTGCATCATCAATGTAGCAAAATGATCTTGTTTCATTCCCTGTGCCCTGAATTTTTAAATTAATTTGATTTTTTTTAAAATTTTCAGTTTTAATAACTATTTTATTTATTAATTGAGGAATAACGTGTCCATCACCCATATCTGGTCCATAGAAATTATGAGGGCGACATATTATTGATCTTATATTTTTATTCTTAAAGCAATGAAGAGAGAGTAATTCTGTAATTATTTTTGCACCACTATAGGAAAATCTTGGATTTTTTACATCAGGAATTATTAATCTTTCTTTTTCATCTGTTGGGACTTTAGTCGGTGATTGATAAACCTCAGAAGATGAAGTTACGATAAAGTTTTTAACTTTATTTTTTATTGAACTATCAATTATATTTATTGCCCCCTTAACACCAACTTGCAAAACATTATCAGGATGATTATAAAAATTATCAGTGCCATTTATAAAAGCTAAATGAAAAACTGTGTCTATATCTTTACATGCTTTATCAACATCATTAATGTTGGTTATGTCTCCTTTTATAAAATCAATTTTATCAATATAATCTTTAATTCTTTCAGTTTTACCTCTAGAGTTGTTATCAAAAACTCTGATATTTTTTTCATTTTTTACTAAATATTTAATAAGACTTGCTCCAATAAAACCGCTGCCACCAGTAACTAAGATATTTCCAAGATCAAATTTTTTCATTTTTTAGATCCAACACTTAAATATTTAATATTTTTATTTAGATTAAATTGTTTTTTATCAAAAACACTCCAACCATCAAATAAAAGACAATTATTTTTAGATGATTTTAAAAGTTGATTTATCTTGATCTTCTGAAATGATATGTGATTATTCATTATCAATATTACATCTGAATTTTTAAAACCTTTATCAATTGTTGTATTTTTAAGACCAAGTTTTAAAATATCATTTTTCTTAATCACGGGATCATAAACAAATATATTTTTTAAATTGAAATTTTTTTTTAGTAAATTGATTAATTCTATAGCATTCGAGCCTCTAAAATCTGAAGTTTCAGGATTACCCTTAAAAGCAATTCCCATGAAAAAAAACTTAGCCTTTAAAATATCTTTATTTGTGGATTTAAAATAAGTTTTAATTTCATTAAAAATATTTGGAATAATAGATTCATTTACTTTCCTAGCTATAGAAATTAAATTGGCATGACTTTTAGAATTTTTAATTGAATAAGATAAAATTTTTGAATCTTTTGGTAAACAGGGCCCTCCTACACCTGGGCTTGGAAATGGGATTGAGTCTCTAGGATATCCTTTATTTGCAGCCTTTATCAACTCGGAGACATCTAAATTTAGATTCTTTGAAATCAAAGCAATTTCATTAGCATAAGCAAATTTTACATCTCTAAAAGTGTTATTTATTATTTTTATCATTTCAGCTGATTCTATATTTTCAACTTTAATAATATTTTTTGTAAACTCACTAAAAATTTCATCAGAAAAATTTAAACTTTTTTTATCAAAACTTCCAATAATTTGGGGTAAGCTTGTAATTTCATTCAATGCATCTCCCTCAACTGTTCTTTCTGGAGCAAATGAAAGTGAAAAATCTAATCCACATTTTAATTTAGACCTTTTTTCAATAATATTTTTTACAATTTTTCTAGTTGTTCCAACAGGTACAGTTGATCTAAGAATGACTAAATCATTTTTTTTTATTTTATTTGATATCTCCGTTGAAACTTTTTTAATAGCAGAAATATCAGGTTTTAATCCATTTTTTAACAGGGGTGTGCCAACAGTTATTATATAAACATCTGGATTTATTTTATTCAAATTATTGTGAAAGAATATTTTTTTTTGTGATAATTTTTTTAAATAATCATCTAGACCTTTCTCGTAAAAGGGAGATTTATTTTTTTTTAATTTTGAAATTGTTGATTTGTTTTTATCGTATCCATACACTAGATATCCATTATTTGCCATTACGAGAGATAAAGTTAAACCTACAAATCCCATCCCAATTATACATATTTTTTTATCTAAAATATTTGTGGATTTTTTTTGCTCTTCTAAATCTAGGATATCATAAATGTTTTTATTATTATCAATAACTGGAATGTAACGATATTTTTCATTAAAATTTAAAACTGAAATATTTTTGAGATTATCAATGTGTACAAACTTTGGTTTTTTATTCATAATTGTAGCAATTTTTTTATCAATATCAATCTTATTGATTAATGATCTTCTTAAATCACCATCAGTAATTATTCCCATTAATTGATTTTTTTTATTAACTAATATAGCATAATGAGAACCTCTATCTGTCATTTGTTTCATTACTTGCTTAATTGTTTTAAGATAATTTAATTTAAGAAAATTTTTTTTATACATTATCTTTCTCAATCATTTTATTTTTAATAAATTCAGCATAGTTTTTAAGTAAATTTTTTTTATCACCAGAATTATATACTATTTCATTTATAAATTTTTCAACATTTTCTTTTTTTATATGATCATAAAAATTAACTTTATTTTCAATAAAATAATTAATAATTTCTTTCATTTTTTGAAAACTATCTGCATTAATGCTTGCTTTATATTCGTCAAAAATCATTTTCTTATCTAATAAATAACTAGCAGAAATATAAATTTTTTTCATCTGAATAACATTTATCATTATGCTTGAGGTTGATCCTATAACTATATCTGCCCAATTAATTAAATTAATAGAATTAATTTTGCCAACAAAATTAATTTTTGAATCATAATAGTGCATTTTATTGTTTCTTGTATGAGGTTTATATAAAAAAGAAATTTTATTATTAGAATTTAAATATTCTATTGTTTTATAAAATTCATTAATATTTGATGTATAATTATTTGGTCCAGAATCCATATATACAATTTTTAAATTATTTATACTATTTGTATTTGGCAATTTTTCTTTTGGAACAATTTTGTCAAGAATCTCTAACCATTCATAAGAAAATCTAGGTAAACCCAATACAAAAACATTTTTTCTATCTAATCCAAAATTTGAACATTCATTTTTCCAGTATTTGTGTTGTAAAACTAAAATATCACTTTTATCATTCTTTATATTATTTTTAACTACATCATATCGTGCTGGATGATCTTTAAATAGGGGGACGCCATGAGGAAGAGAGACTACAGGGATTTTTTTAAGATTTGCAATTTTTATAATGTTTATATTCGGTGAAAATGTTGCTAATTTACCTGTAGTAATTCCATGATCATAAATAAGTATTGATGGATTGAAAAATTTAAAAAAATATTCTGCCCATAAATTTTTACAAAATATGGAAACAATAAAATTATAGAAGTTTAACTTATAAATAATAGTAAATAATAAAGAAAAAATTATTTTTTTAAGTGATCTCAAAGTAAATACAAATTTAAAAATATTTAATAATTTTTTTTTATTTATTTTTTTCTTTTTTATTGATCCAGCTTCTATTATTAATTTTAAAAAAGTATTAGATAGACTTCTATTAGCAACATCAGTAAAATTATAAAAATCAATATTTTTATCTTTAATTAAAAATTTAATTCTAAAATCACCCCTATGTTGTTTGAAGGGTAAAAGTGACACAATTTTTATATTAGCTTTAGCATATTTTGATAGTGAATAAGCTATGGGAGATAGATGATCAATATCATTAAATTTATGAATAAAAATTAGTATATTTTTCATTAATATATGGTGATTAATTTTTAACTATTTAGTTCATTAAGATTTTTCTACAAGTTATTTTATTTATAGAATTTATATTTTAATATAAATATTCTAAACTTAGATTTTTACCAGCTTCAAATTTTTATATGATGTTACCAAAATAAAAAAAAGCAAATAATTTGGTCTAGGGATTTAAGTATATCATTATTTTTTAGCTTTTGCAGGAATGCCTACTAAAGTTTGATTACTATTTATTGTATTACTTATTAAAACAGAACCAGCACCTAAAATTGTACCCTTTTTAATATTTAAATTCTCTAAAACTGTTGAATTGGCTCCTATTAAACATAACTCGTCTAATTTAACTCTTCCACAAATAACACAACCAGGATTAAAATTTGAATGACTATTAACATATACTTCATGCTCAATATTTGCAAAATTATTGATTAAGTTATTATCTTTTATTGATGCATAAGGTCCTATTTTTGAGAAGGAAAGTATTATATTTCCAATTCCAATAGTTGATGTATTATCTACAACTGCTTCTTTTGAAATTAGATTTGGAAGATTGGCTCCTAATCTAATTAGTTTATTAAAAATTTTTTTTCTTTTACTTATATCA
>MDTB01040720.1_pt1 | contig 11425 bp, 7 predicted proteins | sample 811161 | NCBI WGS metagenome assembly MDTB01 (sample SAMN05326650, study PRJNA326480) | marine metagenome | isolation source: seawater | place: Mediterranean Sea | collected 2009
GCGTATGTTAAAAGATAGCGCCAAAAGTAAGGTCTTGGAACTAAAGAACTTAAAAACTCAGGCCCAAAAGTTTTCAATTATAGATATCTTTATTTTGTTTGTTTAAAAAGGAAGGTCATCTGAGTCTTCTTCGTTTATAGGACTGGCTTCTTGAGCGTTTTTAGCAGTACCAACATCAGACCTCCTTCCAAGCATTGTAAAATTATCACATCTTATTTCTGTTGTTTTTCTCTTGTTTTTATTTTGGTCTTCCCATTCATTGGTTTGCAACCTACCCTCAACATAAACCATTTGGCCTTTTTGCATATACTGACTCGCAGTTTCTGCCATTTTTCCATAAATAACAACTCTGTGCCATTCGGTTCTGTCTTGAATTTCTCCGTTTTGATTCTTCCAAGACTCATTTGTTGCAACACTGAGATTTGTTACCGCAGTACCCTGCGGTGTAAATCGAGCTTCGGGGTCTTGCCCTAAGTTTCCAACGATTATAACTTTATTTACACTGTTTTTTTGCATAATAAATCTCCTAATTTTTTAAAAGTATAATACACCTACATATCAGCAGTATTTATTTTGGATAGAAAGTCAAGATGTTACAAGATATTTGTTTTCCGTTATACGGGGTTTGTTAACTCTCTTCTTAAAGATTTAATTGTGTTGTTTAGGCCTGTGTTGTTTTCGCATTTGTTTGTTATTTTTTTTATAGCGTGAAGAACTGTCGTGTGGTCTCTACCGCCAAAATAAACCCCTATATTGTTTAAAGATATCCCCATAATCTCACGACATAGATACATAGACATCTGTCTTGCTTCAGCAATTTCCATTTTTCTACTTTTACCAACAATGTCTTTTTCTTTAATAAACGATTCCATAGAAACTTTTTTAACTATGTCTTCAATTGTTATGTTTGTTTTAAGCCTGCCCCTTGTTCTTTCTCGAACAACACCCCTAACCAAGTCTGAATCAATTTCTTTATTTAATAAAGAGGACTTGGCTAATATCCTTATAATCGTTCCTTCAAGATCCCTAATGTTATCGGTAATATTCCTAGCTATAAACTCTATAATATCGTAATCGAGCAATATTCCATTTTGCTCTGCTTTTTCTAATAAGATAGCTACTCTAACCTCAAAATTAGGTGGTTGTACATCAACAGATAAACCTGATTGAAACCTTGATAAAAGTCGGGTTTGTAGCCCTTTCATTTCACCCGGATATTTGTCGGTTGTCATAACAATTTGCTTGCCCGATTGATGTAATACATTAAAAGTATGAAAGAACTGTTCTTGGGTTTGTTCCTTGCCGCGGAAGAATTGAATATCGTCAACCATTAATATATCTGCAGATCTATATCGTTGTGTAAATTCAATTGTTTTATTTTTTCGGAGGCTATTTACAAAATCCAGGGTGAATTTCTCACTTGTTACGATTACAATATTTAAATTGGGATTGTGGATCGTGGCTTGATTACCTATTGCGTGCATTAAATGTGTTTTTCCAAGACCAACGCCACCATAAATAATTAGCGGATTGAATGTGTTTTGACCTGGGTTTTGAGATACAGACAAAGCAGCGCTTTTAGCAAATTCATTATTAGAACCCTCAATGAAGTTATCAAAATTATATTGTTTGTTAATGTTGTTGAAATTTCTATTTGTGTTTTTACTTTGTTGTTGTAAAAAAGGCTCTGGTTTGATTTTTTTACTGTTGCTATTAACAATAAATCTATAAGAGGAGTTTTTGTTGTTAGGTTTTTGATTAAGAGCCGTTAATAAATGTTTTTTATAGTGAGAATCTATCCATTCACAGAAAAACTGATTTGGAACCTCGAGAATCAACTCGTTACCAGATAACTCAACTGGTTTTAAAGGCTCAAACCATGCACCTATCGCATGTTCTGGTAGATTTTTTTTTAAATGACTATAAGCAACTTCCCAGGCAGCTAAATAATTAGTTTTTTTGTTTTCCACAAGTTATCCACAGGTTCTAATTAACAAAAATTACCCAGACAAACACAAACAATAAAGACTTTTGTTGGCTAACCGAACAGAAAAAAGAAAGTTATTATGATTTTGAAAAGGTGGTAATGTGTTTGTATTTTTCGGTCTTATAAAACTAGAAATCTTACAAAATGAAAAGAACATATCAACCAAGCAAAAGAAAAAGACGAAACAAACATGGTTTTAGGGCCAGAAAGTCCACTGTTGGGGGCCGATCTGTGCTAAGAAGGCGGCGAAAGAAAGGTCGGAAGCGATTGGCGCTATAATCTTCACGTGTCTATATTCAACTTTTTGGGGAGGGTGCTTACACTCCTACTTACTTTTATCATTAGAATATACCAAACCGCAATATCTCCCATCTTGGGGAAAAATTGTCGGTTTAGCCCAACGTGTTCTGAATATGCAATTCAGTCCCTGAGCAAGAAAGGTTTTTTTGTAGGTTTTTTTTCATCAATATATAGAGTTTCCCGCTGTAACCCCTTTTTTAAAGGCGGAGATGACCCGGTTGTATAACCATGGATAGAAACACACTTCTTGCTTTTTTTCTTATCTCTTTAGTTTTGGTCTTTACCCCGAAGTACATGGAGTTGGTTTCACCTCCTCCCCCTGTGGCTGCTGAGAATGATTCTTCATCCACCGACTCTCTTGTTGTAAAAAGTGAAAAAACAGTAGAGACCCAGGAAAGAAGATATATAAAACCAACTCAAGTAGTTTCAAAAAACACAAAGGAAACACTTACAAACGTCAATACCTCACTGTATTCTCTTCAGATGTCTTCTCTTTTTGGGGGAACGGTCAAATCGTATCTACTAAATGAATACATGACCAGTGACAGTCAACTTGTAAACATTATTAACCCCGGTTCTTATAAGAATATTTTTATTTCTGGAAAAGATTTAGACGGAAAAGACCTGCCGTTGTCAGAAAACTGGATCCTTCAAAGTTTTTCTAGAGACCCTGCTTCAAACAGCCAAGCGATTGTATACAAATACGAAGTTTTTCCAGATAAATATATTTACAAAAGTTTTACATTTTACGATAATAGCTATATAATAGACTTGGCGCTAGACTTAACCTCTATATCGCAAGACATTTACAGAGATGTCTTTTTTGGTTGGACAGGGGGGTTGCCAACCACAGAAGCAAATACCAAAGATGATCTTAGTTATTTTAATTCATATGTTTACCAAGGTGGCGAGTTAGAAAACTTTAAAACCGGGTCTAAACAAAGAGAAGAATATAAATACAATGGGCAGTCTGAGTGGGTTGCTATGAGAACTAAATACTTTACCACGGCAATAATTCCAGACTCACCTCAAAAAATACGTAGTGCTGTCCTCAGTGGACAGATAGACCCACTGGAGACATATGATATGTCTGTGTTAGTTGACCCTTTTGATGTACAAACCTTTCGTTTATACATAGGGCCTCTTGAGTTTGAGAGGATAAAAAAAATTAACGTGGGACTAGAGTCAATAATGGACTTTGGGTGGAGTTTTATTAGACCCATATCTAAGGGCGTCTTGTTTGCCTTAAAAGAGCTGCACAAATTCGTTCCAAACTATGGGGTGGTTCTTATAATCTTTTCAGTTCTTGTAAAGTTACTGGTTTATCCCTTGACTAAAAAAAGCTACCAATCAACAGCTGCAATGCAGGCGGTTGCACCCGAAATAAACGCTCTTAAAGAAAAATATCAATCAAACCCTCAGAAACTAAACCAGGCTACAATGGAGCTATATAAAAAGAAAGGGGTTAACCCCTTAGGTGGTTGTCTACCGATGCTTTTGCAAATGCCTCTTTTATTAGCCCTGTTTCAGGTCTTTAGGTCCACCATCGAGCTTAGAGCAGAGCCATTCGTTTGGTGGATTAAAGACCTATCATCACCGGACACTATATTCTATTTACCATTTAACGTACCGATTTACGGAGACCAGGTAGCCGTCCTACCGGTGATAATGGTTTTTTCGATGTTTATACAACAAAAAATGATGACTGGGGCAAACCAACAACCCCAACAAAAAATGATGCAATCCTTTATGATGGGTTTTTTCTTTTTACTTTTTAATACTTTTCCGTCTGGCCTCAATTTGTATTACACGCTTTTTAATTTGCTGACCATAGCACAACAGAAACTTATTCCAAAAGAAGACGCCGCAACAAATAATAAGCAGTGAAAAACCACACCATTGTTTCTTTGGCAACGCCCTTTGGGTATTCGAGCATAGCAACTATAAGGCTAAGCGGAAGTCTTTCGTTTTTTATTGCACTAAAACTTTCAAGGTCCAAAAAAAACCCAAAACACCTCCTAACAAAAATTCGTTCTGTTTTTTCTAATAGCGGTAAAAAAATAGACAAGTGTGTTTTTACCTTTTTTAAGGGTCCTTTTTCATATACCGGTGAAGACGTTGTTGAAATATCGTGCCACGGAAACCCAACAATAACCCAAATGATAATCAATCGGTCTATTGACCTTGGTGCTTCCCTAGCCGAACCGGGAGAGTACACAAAAAGAGCCTTCTTAAATGGCAAAATGTCCCTTTCGCAGGCGGAGTCTGTTGCTCTTTTAATTTCTTCAAGGTCTAAGAAAGCCGTTTATAGCAACTCTAAAAACATTGAGGGTGGCTCTGCTAAAAAAATTAAAGAGATAAAAAACGACCTGCTAAGCGCTTTATCTATACTAGAATATGAGCTTGATGTATCCGAAGATGACCACCTAACAAAAAAATCGATAAAGAAATCTACTAAAGTATTAAAAAACAACAGTTTAGAACTTGCTTCTTTGTGTGATTCATATGCTCTTGGCTCTGCATATAACAACGGTTTTAGGGTTGTAATAGTTGGTCAACCCAACGTAGGAAAGTCAACACTGATGAACGCACTACTAGGCTTAGACAGGAGCATTACCAGCAAAACACCAGGAACAACAAGAGACACAATAACACAAAGTATTGTCTTGGGGGGGTGCCCTATCACACTGGTTGACACAGCGGGATTTAGAAAATCGAAAGACCTCATTGAACAGGAGGGGGTGCGCAGGGGAGAGATTGAAATAGAAAGAGCAGACCTTGTTTTGTCCGTTTTCTGTCAAGGTGCAGAACCAGTTGAAAATAAAGAACTTAGAAAACAAATTTTAGTTTACAACAAAACAGATAAACATAAAAAGAAAATAAAAAAAGATAACGCCGTTCTTGTTTCAGCTTTAAAAAACAAGGGGATAAAAGAGTTGCTCAGCAAAATTCAATTGTCTCTTTTTAAACCATCTGAACACACTGGCGACCTATTAATAAACACAGAACGGCAACTTCAAGCCATAAAAACATCCTTAGGTCACAACCAAAAAGCTGTTAAACTCCTTAAACAAAAACACGTCTTAATAGAACTTGTATCTTACGAAACGAGAAAGGCTGTAGACTCTCTAGATGTTTTTCTTGGAAAAAGTACAACAGAGGATATACTTGATCAGGTTTTTTCAAATTTTTGTGTTGGGAAATAGTTTCACGTGAAACAAACAATATACGACCTTTTAGTTGTTGGTGGTGGACATGCTGGAATTGAAGCTGCAAACATAGGGTCTTATATGGGACTAAGCACACTTGTTGTGACAATGGACCCCCTTGCATTGGGGAGAATGTCTTGCAACCCCGCAATTGGCGGTCTAGCGAAAGGACAAATGGTAAGAGAAATTGATGTTTTAGGTGGGGCGATGGGTTGGTTTGCAGACCAATGCGGTCTCCAGTTTAAAGTTTTAAACAAAACAAAAGGTCGTGCAGTCTGGTCCCCAAGGGCACAAATAGATAAAAGACAATATGAAAAACTTGTGGTTAGTCAAATAAACAAAAGCCCCATTAAGGTTTTTGCTGGCGAAGTTGTTTCTCTTTTATATGTTAATTCAGAAGTATCTGGAGCCGTATTAAGAAGCGGTGAAAAAATAAACAGTAAAAACGTAGTTCTTACAGCTGGTACGTTTTTATCAGGCCTTATTCATATTGGAGAAAGAAAAATTAACGCAGGTAGGATGGGCGAAGAAAGGGCACAAGGGCTAACCGAACATCTTTGTTCTGTTGGTTTTAAGTCTGGAAGGTTAAAAACAGGAACGCCACCAAGAATAAATAAAAACTCAGTTGACTGGAGTAAAACAAGTGTTACTATGGGAGACAGCCAACCGATTCCCTTCTCGTATTCAACAAAACAATTTAACCCGCCAAATGAGCCTTGCCACATTGTTAGTTCAAACAAGAAATGCCACGATATTATATCAGAAAACAAATTTAGGTCACCTATGTTTTCAGGAGAAATATCAGGGAAAGGACCGCGATACTGCCCCTCGATTGAAGACAAAGTAGAAAGGTTTCCAGATAGAGAGTCACATCTTTTTTTTCTAGAACCAGAATGGAAAAACTCTGACCAAATATATTTGAACGGTTTTTCAACAAGCCTTCCTGAGTCTGTTCAGCGCAACTCGCTTAGGGCCATTCCTGGATTAGAGAAGGTAGAGTTTTTTAGGCCAGGGTATGCAATAGAGTATGATTTTTTTCCACCATCACAACTTAAAAACACCCTCGAAACAAAAGATGTTGGTGGTTTGTTTTTTGCAGGACAAATGAATGGCACCTCGGGCTATGAAGAGGCGGCAGCCCAAGGTTTAGTTTGCGGTATAAACGCAGCTTTAAGAACAATGAACAAAGACCCACTGGTTTTAACAAGAAGTTCATCTTATATAGGGGTAATGATTGACGACCTAATTACAAAAGATACCGTTGAGCCATACAGAATGTTCACATCAAGGGCAGAACACAGATTGGTGTTAAGGTATTCCAATACCATTGACCGCCTATTAGACAGCGCTATGAGTTGTGGTAGCCTTGACGCTAAAAAAGCAACTTTTTTAAACAAGGTTTTAAACAAAAAAAATGACGGTTTTAACCTTTTGAGCGGCTCAATTTTACCAAACGAAATAGAGGAGCTAACAAAACTAAAACAGTCAATGAAGGCGCGAGATGTCTTAAAAAGAAATGAAGTTGCGATATCATACCTTCCCGCCCGCTTAACCCCAAACCTCTCTGGTTTTCCCGCCTGGTTAAAAGATGATGTTTTATACGATATTGAAACCGAGATAAAATATGAAGGTTATGTTAAAAGAAGCATGAAAGAAATAAAGTCTATTAAAAAAAGAGAAAATATAGAGCTCTCAAAGAACACTATATATGGCGAAGTTCCAGGTCTTTCAAGTGAGGCTATAGAAAAACTCTCTTCCGTTAGACCGCAAAACCTTGGTCAGGCCATGCGAATTTCTGGTATAACCCCAGCGGACATATCTGTTTTGTCTATTTATATATCAAAAAACAAAGGTTTCACGTGAAACAAAAATTAGACGGTAGTGTTTTTTCAAAAAAACACCTTAGTGGGGTTTTGTCAGGATTAAAGATATCTGGATTAACTAGGGACGCTGCGGTTTTGTTTATAACAGAGTTTTTAACTTTTTCGAATAAAAGCTTTTTTTTAGAGCTTGAAAACGAAGAAGAAGCCCAAGGTTTTTATAACTCCTGCGCCGAACACAATGAAAGCCTCTTTGTATATTTCCCGCCAAAAGGGAAAGGGTTTATACCTGGTTTTGGGCTTGAAAACTCCAGGTATCGCAGAGAGGCCACCCTAAGACTTGAATCAGATAGGGTGTGTTGTTGTGTTGGGACAACAGATTCTTTTTTAGAAAAGAGCACTCCAAAAAACATTAAACTAAAAACAAAAGATTTTGTTTTTAGAACCGGTGAAGAGGTAGAGATAGGTGGCTCTATTGAAAATTTGATAAGTTTGGGTTATTCTAAAAATAGCGTGGCTGAAGAACCGCGGTCTTTTGCACACAGGGGAGACATTTTAGATATTTTCCCGATTCACTTTAAATACCCGGTTAGACTATCTTTTGGTTTTGAGGTTCTAGAAAAAATAACAACATACAACCCTATCACACAGTTATCAATTAAGAAGCTTGAAAAATTGCATATCCAAGACTATAAAAAAAACAATCAAGTGATTGATAATATTAGTCTTATAAAACAAAATAGCCACCTAGATAAGTTGTTAGTTGAAGTAAAAAGAGGATCTTTTTCTGTTTTTTTGGATAATTGGTCTGACAAACATCTATTTGCTTTTGCTAATCAAAAGAACACGGGTCGAAACCCAAAAGAGAAAGCGGGTTACATTGTTGCCACACATAAAAATACGAAATCTAAGTTTTTAGTTGCTCGGGACAAAGAAAAGGCTAGCGCCTTTTTTCCTAGTGGTTTTTTTACTATGGTCATTTTTGGTTCTATTAATAAAAGTTTTTATTCCAAAAAAGATTCTTTTTTGTGTGTTTCTGAAAATGATCTTTTGTCCAAGATACCATACTTTAAAAAATGGTCTTTTAATGGTTCCGCAAAAAACTTAAGTCCTGAGTCTATATCAACATTGAGGATTGGAGAATATATTGTTCATAAAAGTTTTGGAATAGGAATATATCAAGGTATTAAAATTAAAAATGAAAAAGAAAGCGTTGAAATTGAATACGCTAAAAACACTCGTGTTCTTGTTTCTCTTGATCAAAGTCACTATATCCACAAGTATGTTGGTTCTGGAAAAAAACCAAAGATTTCTACATTGGGTTCAAAAAAGTGGGGGCTTGAGGTTCAAAAAACAACAAAAGTGGTTGAGGTTGTGGCGCAAGATGTTTTAAAAAATATTTCTAACAAAGACAACAATAGGACATTTAGTTTTGTAGAAGAAAACGACCTAGACAAACTTCTTTCAAGTTCTTTTTCTTTTGTTGAAACACCAGATCAAAAAAAAGCAATAAAAGAAATTTATAAAGACATGAACTCCAAAACCCCTATGGATAGACTGGTTTGTGGTGATGTTGGTTTTGGAAAAACAGAAGTTGCTGTTCGGGCTATTTTTAAATCTTTTTTATCTGATAAGCTCTCTGTTTTTTTATGTCCAACTACTATTCTTGCAGACCAACATCTTTTAACGTGTAAAAAAAGGTTAGCTTCTTTTGGTGTAAGGATAGCTGTGTTGTCGCGGTTTGTTTCAAAAAAAGAACAAGGTTTTATTCTTGAAAAATTAAAAGATAAAAAGATAGATCTTCTTATAGGAACCCACCGCGCTTTATCAAAGGATGTTCTTCTTCCCAACCTTGGATTGTTAATAATTGATGAGGAGCACAGATTTGGTGTTATCCATAAAGAAAAAATTAAAACATTTTTTGGGGCAACGGACACCCTAACCCTAACCGCAACCCCTATACCAAGAACGCTTCAACAGTCGCTAGTTGGTTTGAAATCTGTTAGTACAATGCTCTCTGCCCCAGAAATGAGAAAGCCAATTTTAACATCTGTTCGGTTTTTTGATTGGGCTGTTATTTTTTCTAAAATCGAATACGAGCTTTATCGGGGCGGACAGGTTTACTTTTTAAGTAACGACATTAAAAGTCTTCCAGGGTTAATAAAAAGAATTCAAGAAAGATTTCCCAACAGTTCTGTTGCGGGCGCCAGTGGCAAGATGCCCTCCAAGGAGTTAGAAAAAATAGTGTCGGCTTTTTTTAATGGTTTTGTTGATGTTTTAGTCTGTACTACAATTGTTGAATCTGGGTTAGATGTCACAAATGCTAACACTATAATAATTAACAACTCTCAAAATCTTGGTCTTGCTCAGCTTTACCAAATAAGGGGCCGGGTTGGCCGAGGAGAGAAACAAGCGCATTGTTTATTGTTGGTTCCAAAAAAGGAACTACCTAAGGATGCTATAAAAAGACTTCAGTCTATAGAAAAAAACTCTAGCCTTGGTTCTGGTTATAATGTTTCAATGGAAGACTTAGAAATAAGAGGATCGGGATCAGTTTTTGGATACAAACAAAGTGGACATGTTTCTGCTGTTGGGTTCCATCTTTATTGTGATTTATTGGGTTTTGAAATTCAAAAAAATAAGAATGTTTTTACCCAGCCCCAGGTAAAAACCTATTTACAGATGAAAATTGATGAAGGGTATATTGAAGATATGTCTACAAGAATAGATTTTTACTACAAAATAGGAAGAGCTTCAAAAATTAGTTCTATTAAAAACATCAACAGTGAACTTGTTGATGTTTTTGGAGCTTTGCCAATGTCAACTAAAAACCTTTTAGATTGCGCCGGCGTTCGAGTGCTTTACACCCGAACACCGGTAAGAAAAATAGAACACGTAGGAAATAAGGTTAGGTTGTTTGTTGAGCTTGTTGATGAAGAAAGTCTTGGTTTTTTTCTAAAAAATATAGAAAAATATAAAAGTAAAACCCTTATTGGGGTCCGCTTTTCAGAGGACCACTCTTTTTTTATAATTACCCTTACTCTTCTTTATCCTGAGAGTGCTTTAGATTTTCTTTCTTCGTTTGTTTCGGTCTTTAAATGATGATTAATTTATAAGGTTATTATGTACAATATGTTAATTTTTTTATTTGTTTTTATTTTCTCTTGTTCTCCAGAAGAAGAACAAAAACCTCTTGTTTATGCCCGTGTAGGCAATGAAGAATTAAACCAAAAAAACATTTCCATACCCTCTTTTCCAAATACGCCAAACTATGATGGTTTTTCTTCTTTTGTTGATAGTTGGGTTGACGAAACTATACTTTTTATTTCTGCTAAAAGAACGGGGTTGTTAAAAGACGCTAGTTTAACAAAAAAAAGAGATTCTTTTTATAGAAGTTTAATTATCTCATCTTTTGTTGAAAGTGAAACTTCAAAAAAGATTATAATTACCAATGAAGAAATAAAAGATTACTACAAAGACAACTCTGTTGATTTTTTACGAAACGGTGATGTCGTTTTTGCTGAACAATATGTTTTAAACAACAAAGATAGCGCTAATATTTTACTATCGTTACTTTTATCTAATAAACTAAAAAAAGTAAACAGTTTTTCGTATCAGCTTGAATCTGGATATATTAAAAAGGGTGTTTTTTCTTCTGATATAGACTCTCAAATTTTTATAAAAAACAATAAGTTTGTTGGTCCAATCAAAAACAAAGGTTTGTATTATGTTATAAAAGTTTTAAGTAAACACAAAAAAGGTTCTTTGCGCGGCCTTGAAGAGGTTTATGATGAAATATATCAACGTATTTACAAGAGAAAACAATCTATTGAATATTATTTTTTGATGGATAGTCTCAAACAATCTGTAGATTTTTATATAAATAAGGATTTTTAATTTATGAAGGTTTTATCTTTTTTTATTTTCAGCTTTTATCTTTTTTGTCAAAACAACAACCAATATATTGATGGTGTAGCTGCTATTATTGAAGAGAGGGTTGTATTAAAAAGCGACCTCCTGCAAATGGTAAATATGGCTGCTGTTCAAAACAACATTAACCCCGAATTAAATCCAAGCGGCTTTTTAAAACTACAAGAGTCTGTTTTACA
>MDTB01069758.1_pt1 | contig 11425 bp, 7 predicted proteins | sample 811161 | NCBI WGS metagenome assembly MDTB01 (sample SAMN05326650, study PRJNA326480) | marine metagenome | isolation source: seawater | place: Mediterranean Sea | collected 2009
CCCTGTGTTCTTTCCAGCGAGTCGCGAAACCATCGAGTATCCAAGAGTATGACTCTGACTCTCTTTTCTGGCGGTCCATAGTCGTAACTTCGATAGGCCCCGGCTCGGAAGCGGGACGGATCATTCTTCGGTACATTAAGAAACCGATACATCTCCTGCTTCGCGAGATGCTTTTGTGGATACTCTGCACCGCCGTCGTTGACGCCGTAATCATGGTCGTCCCAAATGCCCGTCAAGAATGGGATTGAATTTACAAACTTTGCGTAATCTGCGTTAGCAAGTTGGCGCTCATACGTGTCACGAAACACTTCAGGATCCTCAGTGTCTGCGTAGACATTGTCGCCTGTCCAAATCCACAGATCGGGGTTTTCCTGTTGAATAGACGCCCACAACGGTTGCGGCTTGTCTTGTGAATTACACGAGCCAAAAGCGATGCGAGTGACGACATGATCAGTAACGATCTCATCTGCCTCACCCCCAAGAGTGCTGGTTGACCAAAAAAACAGCACCCCGCTAAGTAACAAATATTTTTTGAACATCCGCATCGCCCTTTCTACCTTCCTTTGACTCTTAAAGTACCGCGCTAAGCTTCGCTTATGAACGCCGTTTGCGATTGCTGAGCGCCTCGCCCTTATCCTGACTATGGCTATAGAGCGTTTCAATTTTGTTATCTCTCGGTTGATCACCAAGCGGCTGTGGCTAAAGAGGTTTTGCAGTCTTGCTGCAAAGTCTTCGGGCGATTGCTGATGATGATCTAACATTCATCTGTGCACTCATGCCCTGTAACGCTATTCGAACAGTCGCGCAGACTTCTTGTGGTTTTGTCGAACCTTGGGCTTGAAGACCACAACCGCCATATCACCACAAGCCTTCAGTCCGGACGCCACCTGCTATAAAGTCGCTAGCAGTCCCCAACGATAACTGCCTACGGAACACGCAATGGCACAAACAGCAACCGATCGACTGAACAAGGCCAAATCCCCCAAAGTCGTGGTGTTAGAAAAAGACTTTGCTGGCATCCGCGCCGGCAGCACAATGTTTGTGGCCACGCCAAAGATCGTAGACGAGTGTGTCAATAAAATTCCTGCTGGACGATTTATTACCATGCCCGAGCTGCGCGCGGATCTGGCCATAGAATACGATTGCGACGCCACCTGCCCGGTATCTACGGCAATTTTCCTTCGCGTAGCGGCAGAGGCGGCGCTCGAAAAGTTAGCGACCGGTGCAGAGGTACGAGACATCACACCGTTCTGGCGCGTGGTCGCTCCGGGCGACAAGATCGGCTCGCGATTACCAATAGATCGACAATGGCTGGAGCAGCGGCGAGCTGAGGAGTTGCAGTTGTCCAGCTAGCTTGGTGCGGCTGGCCCCGCACTGCTAGCACCTGACCAGACCCACCGGCTCAAGTCTGTGTCTTGACGAGCCCTACTTCTTACCAAAGTTTGCCAATCGTTCGGCCATATCTGGGCCGCGACCTGGACTGTTTTCACGCTCCCAGGCCAAGCCTTGTTGCAAGGTATTGTCGAGGCCGCCGTTAATGAGCATTTTATCGGCGCGCAGGGTAAACCATGAGTTCTGCAAAAAACTCTTTGCCATGGCAATGGCTTCTTCTTGCAGCGCCTCCGCCGGAACGCATTTGTTAGCAAGCCCCATAGCCACGGCCTCATCGCCACCCACAACTCTGCCCGAGAACATCATCTCTTTAGCCGCCAATAACCCTACCCGCCGTGGCAGGCGTTGACTCATACCCCATGTTGGCGACATGCCCCACTTGCCGTGGGTATCGCAAAACTTTGCATCGTGCGTAGCAATCAGCAGATCGCACGCAATGGCCAGCTCTAACGAGCCGGTATAGCAGTGTCCTTGTACCGCGGCGATCACAGGCTGGGGTAAGCGCTCGATGGCGTCCAGAGTTTCAGCCTGAAAATGCACTGACGGTGCTTTTTCTCCAGCCTGTATGGCACTAAGGTCGTTGCCCGCCGAGAACGATCGGCCTTCGCCGCGCAATATTACGCAGCCTATTTGCTCCGTTTGTTCGGCTATGGTGTCTATGTGATCGCGCAGTTCAACGAATAGTTTTGGGCTTAATGCGTTGAGCGCATCTGGCCGATTCAAACTCAATATGGCAATGCCTGATACGTCAGTTCGGGTTACTAGGGTCATCTTGTTCGCTCCTCTGGTCTATCTTTGTGCAGCAACTGGTTTGCCGTCATATCACACCGGCTGACTTTAGTTGTTGGAGTTCATCCGCGCTTATATTGAGCGCCGCGTAAACTTCTTCGTTATGCGCGCCTACCTCAGGAAAGAATTCGGGTTCGGTCAGTGCGTAATCCGAATAGCGGATGGGGCTGGTGGGCAGTACGATCTCGCCCAACAGCTCATGGGTTTTGTACCGCAACATGCCGCGCTCGTGCAGATGCGGGTCGTCGCGTACTTCGTCAATAGTGCGTACGGGGGCAACGGGTACGCGATTTTCGCGCAGTTCTCTGTAGGCTTCGTCGCGGGTGCGCTCGACACTCCAAGCATTAATCATGGCGTCGACCAGGTGTTCGCGTTTTTTCCGCGCTCTGGAATTGCGAAAACCGTGATTATCGAGTTCGTCGGTACGACCCACTACCTGCAAAACACTGTGCCAATGCGCCTCGGCCACGCAGATAATAACAATCCATCCGTCCTTACAAGGATAGCGGCCATAGGGGCATACATTAGACGGCGACCGCGCGCTGTTGCGTGGTGGCAGTTCGCCGGTTTCGTGGTGTATGGCGAGCTCCGTGCATAGAGTGAAATACATGGTCTCTAGCATGGAGACTTCTACCCGAGTGCCTTGACCGGTTTTTTCGCGCCCTTGTAGGGCGGCTAAAACACCTGCGTATATGTGTATGCCGCCCATAATGTCGCAGGGCGCGCCTCCTGATCGGCTGGGCGGTGAGTCGGCGTCGCCGGTGGCGCTCATGACTCCGGATGCCGCCTGTATGGTGTGATCCATGGCGAGCAAGTCCATGTCTGGGCCTGACAAACCGTAACCGGTGCCCGACCCATAGATCAGGCGCGGGTTTATTTGTTGCAACGCTTCCCAACCCACGCCTAAGCGGTCCATTACCCCCGGCGCGTAGTTTTCCAACAGAATGTCCGCATCTTTCACCAGCTCGCGCAGCAACTTTTTGCCTGCTGCGTCGCGCAGATTCAGCGTGATGCTCTTTTTATTGGAGTTAAGCATGGCAAACGACAGCGGTGTTTTTGCACCCCCTGCACCGCGCAGACGCTCGCCATTAACTGGCTCGACCTTAATAACTTCAGCGCCAGCCATAGCAAACAGAAACGCCGCATATGGGCCTTGGTAAATCTGCGTCAGATCTATGACTGTTATGCCCGCCAATGGCTTGCTCTGTTGTGTCATTGCTTTCCCACCTTGAACAACGAATTTCGCCTCAGTTACAGACCATAATTGCTGTGTCTAGGTGGGATCAATGGCAACGGCGGTGGCTTGACAGTTTTGCTGGCGCGGTGTTGTTGCCGGTGCAGCCATAAAACAGGCACGCATCAGCTCGCAACTGGTCAGCGTTACCAGTTTCAACAGACGTTGCAGGCCTTAGGGTGTTTGAGTGGCTGGTGTTAGTACCGCGTCAACAGATCGCCAATCGATCATTTTGAAGTTTTGATTCACCGCGGTTTGGTCACTGGCGAAATTGAACCCGTCTTGCACTACCAATATGCCCTTTGGATGGTCGGTCAGGCTGGCATTGGTGACCGCTATGCCGTCGGTGTCTTCCGCGCCGTCAATGGCATTGTCCGACGTCGCCGCAATCGAAAACTTCGCCAACTGCTGCGCGGTCGCCAGATCATAGGCCACAAAGGTGCTGTCGCCTTGGCTAGACGCCAACAATATTCTTCTGTCTGAGTCGGTGTAAATGTCTAAGCCTTCAACATCGCCAACTAGATTGTCGCCATCGACTTCAGCAAACAATGTCGGTTCAGCATCAGACGCTAAATCCACGCGCCAGATGGCGGTCATTTCTTCGCCCACATAAAGGTGGTTGTTTTCAACGTCGACAACGCAGCCTTCTGTTTTGGTCGCAAATTGATAACTCGCCAATGGCCCTTCGCCCTGCCAGGACCAAGCTTGCACCAGTCCCTCGGTATCCCCTACGTAGATCGCCGTTGGCGACACGCACAAGCCATAAGGTTCTTCCATTGGAACGTCGAATGACCGGGACAGCGTTAGCTCAACTGGCCCAGTGGTTACCTCATATACATCGACTTGGACGGTGGTGCGGTTACTGCCAGCGAAGCGAAAACTATTGGTGGCGGAATCAAAGACGCCATCAACGTTATTCACCCTGCCGCTGTCTAGACCAGCCAGTTTGCGGCCTTGCAGGTCGTACAACTCGACACCCCGGCGTTTGTTCGTTCCCGCAATAATTACCTCAGAGCTGCTGACCACCATAATGTAGGGGTCATCGGCAGCATCATCATCATCAACCACTGGTTCTGTTTCAGCAAAGGCGGTGACAGCCGAACCTGTTGTTTGCGGGTTCGGCTGTTGCTCCGCACAGCCTAACAACAGCAGACAGATACTAGATGTTAGCGCCACGCGACTTGATTCGATGCGCACTTCCATAGCTTCCTTAACGGGCTCTCGACCTTTACCCTGGCTGCTTGTTTGACCTAAATCTTGTAGGTGAAACCCAGCGAGTAGCTTGATCCATATTCATCATACTGGCTCAAGCGAGATTTGCGGCCCCAGTAATAGTATTCGGGACGATCACCTATGTTAATCGCCTCAAATTTTACCGTCAGGTAGTCTGAAGCTTTGTACTTGGCGGTCAAATCCCACTGTACATGCTGATCAACAAAGCGCGAGTTATCCACCGATACGGAGTCGATATCATCCTCTTCGTCAGCCAGCCAATCTAAATATTCACTGCGATAGTTCATTGCCAAACGCACATCCCACTGGCCTTTGTCGTATCCAAGGCTTAGGTTCGCGGCGTTTTCTGCCAGTTTGCGGAAGGGTGTCGTAAACGTCTGATCATCGTTAAAGCGGAACGTACTTTCGGAGTCTAACGCCCGAGTAACGTTGGCTGCGGCAAATAAGCCATTGTCTAAGCCATATTGGAGGTTGGCTTCGACTCCCGTAATGGTCGATTCGTCCGCGTTGATCCAAGTCTCTACGCCGTCGTTAAACGTGATGCCGTTCACCGTGGCTGCGCGTTGAATCGTTTTATAGATCGCGTTATCAATGTCTTTATGGAACAGGCCAAGGCTGGCAAAGGTCATGCCTTCGCCATACAGCTCTATCGCCAAATCAAAGTTGTTCGACTCGTAGGGCTTAAGGTCCGGGTTACCTATTTTTCCTGATACCTCATCGCCATCGATTTCTAACTCAAGAGCAGGCGCAGTTGCGGTAAATCCTGGGCGTGCCAACGAGCGCCACACTGCAGCGCGCAATATCAATTCGTCACTGAGGCTGTGCTTGATCGTTAGCGACGGCGCCCAAAACGTATGGTCGCTAGAGGCCGAGGTGCGGTTGCCGTCTTGGTCAAAAGCCTTGCTGTCCAGTTGTGTGTCCTCGTAGCGCAGGCCTGCAACAATGCGGGTATTGTCGAGGGCAAAGGTCCCCATGCCATAAAACGCGAGAATTTTTTCTTCGGTGACAAAATCTTCAACAAAGGTTTCTTGATCGTCCAGTTCCATGCCTTGCGGCAACGCGCGCAATGCATAAATTAAATCCGGATCTGCTTGTTGTGCGAAGGTTTGGTTGGCAAACGGCCATTCCAATGTGCGCGGGTTAAAGTCCGCCATCGTCATGCCGTCAAACACGTAAAAATCTTTATTGATGTCGCGATCCTTTTGTCGACTGCGGTACTTGCCACCGAATTTCAGCGTACCAAAGTCAAACTCTTGTTCTGCGTTGATCGCGAACGCGGTTTCCTCGTCTTTGGAAATAGCGTCCTCGAATTCCGCTTCGTCGAACTCCATGTTGGCTGGATTGCGCAGGTTTGGATCCAAAGCTTCTACGTACGGCTTCTTTGGGTCGTTCCAAAACACGTTGCCGCCGAAGTCTTTGTCATAGTTACGAAATGTCACATCCGCATTGGCGCTGTCGTTTTCCTCGGCGTAAGAAATGCTCAGGTTTGCGTCTGTTATCCAATTAGCCACAACGGTCTCGCCACCCACATTAAATGCAGAGATTGTCCGCACTTCTTCGCGGACACGAGTCTCCGCGTCGTGTCTGATTCGGCTCGTCGTCAGCCCATTCGTCAACTCAGCTGTGCGCTTGAGCTTTCCGTACTCGTCTTTCCAACGCAATTCATCGTCACTGTACTCGTTCCAAAACGCGTTGAAGAAAACCCGCGATTGGTCAGCAAACGCATAGTCGATTTCGTAGGTGACACCGAGCCGCGTGCGCTTGATGTCGTAGTAGCGCATTTCGTAGTCGTCATCCATATAACCGTCTGAGTCCCAACCGTAACCGGTCTCATTGTTGTAGGAGACGATCTCTTTTTCCGAATATGTGACGCCTAATACGTGACCCACGTTGTCGCTGAGTTTGTTTCCGTAGGTTGCGGAAACGCGCGGACTACCAGCACTTTCAGTTTGCTCGTTGTAGGTGGTGTCGACCTTGACTTTGAACAACATGTCTTTTAGTTCAGAAGGACTCTTGGTCTTAAAGTCGATGCGACCACCAATTGAGTCTGCGTCTTGGTCGGGTGTTAAAGACTTAGACACCGTAATTGAATCGAGTAGCTCTGTGGGCACACCATCTAGCAACACCGAGCGATCATTTTCCGGCGCAACCACAGTCGCTCCGTTTACCGCAATGGAGTTAAGGTCCGAAGATAGACCTCGAATCGTTACATAGCGCCCTTCGCCTTGGTCGTTTTCTATTGAAATACCAGATAGTCGGCGAATGGCTTCTGCCGCTGTTGTGTCTGGGAAATCACCCATCGCGTCAGAGTCGACTACTGAAATTAGACCGTCGGCCAACTCTTGCTTGTCGATGGCAGACATAAGCGATGCGCGTGTGCCGATGACTACTGTCTCTTCAACAAGCTCTGTTTCTGCATTGGAATTAGCTGCGGCAACAACGGCCAACAGACACAGGGAGGTTGGTGTCACTTTCATGATGGTCTCGGGTAAATTCAATCCGCGCAAACTAGAGTTGAGAGTTAACGAATTGATGAATGTTTCATTGCGAAATAGTTATTCCTAGTCTGGGTAACTCTTATGTGCTTGCGAAGATTAGCGCCCAAGGCAAATGTAAGATTACGATCACATTTTTGCCTTAACGTCGATGTCATAAAAAGACAACAGTGCTGAGAGGACCACATTGAGCAAAAAATTAGCGATCAACGGCTTTGGCAGAATCGGCCGCTTAGCTATGCGAGCAGCTCAGCGCCTATCCAATGTCGAAGTCGTTCATATCAACGAAATCGCGGGGGATGCCAACACGGCGGCCCATCTTCTAAAGTTTGACTCTGTGCATGGCCGATGGAATACACCGGTCGAGGCCAGCAACAACGCGCTTCTGGTGGGCGAGCAATCTATCTCTTATTCGTCGCACGCTTCTATAGCGGCAATACCCTGGGCGGATTTGGGCGTGGACGTGGTTGTAGATTGCACCGGCCAGTTCAAAACGCGCGCGGCGCTACTGCCTTATTTGCAGCACGGGGTCGCCAGGGTTGTCGTGTCGGCGCCAATCAAGGCCGATGTCCGCAATATAGTGGTTGGCGTGAACGATCACCTATACGACCCTGCGCACGACCATATCGTCAGCGCCGCGTCCTGCACCACCAACTGCATTGCGCCTGTGATTAGTGTTTTGCATAAGCGTTTCACGATAGAGCACGGCGCGGTCACGACGATTCATGACATTACCAATACGCAAAACGTGCTCGATGACTTTCACTCTGATCTGCGTCGTGCTCGCGCTAGCGGCTTGTCGTTGATCCCAACCACTACCGGGTCCGCAACGGCGATCACCGAGATATTCCCAGAACTAAAGGGCAAACTGAACGGCATCGCGGTGCGGGTGCCATTGGCTAACGCATCCCTAGCTGACTGTGTTTTCGAGTTACAGCGCAACACGACGGTTGATGAAGTCAACGCAGTGTTGACGGAGGCGGCGCAGAACCATCTGCGCGGTATCTTGGGTGTTGAAGAGCGTCCGTTGGTGTCAGTGGACTATAAAGGCGATACGCGTTCTGGCATCGTCGACGCAGCGTCAACCCAAGTGATTGACGGCACCCAAGTGAAAGTGCTGATCTGGTACGACAACGAAATAGGTTATGTACAACGCATGATGGAATTGGTGACCAAAGTCGCTAGCGCCTTGTAAACATGCGCCAGTACGCGCTCATAACTGGCAGTTATTGGGGTTTTACGCTCACCGATGGCGCCCTGCGAATGCTCATCGTCTTGTATTTTCATGAGCTGGGGTACGAACCCTTGGATATCGCCCTACTCTTTCTTTTCTACGAATTTTTTGGCGTCGTTACTAACCTTTTCGGCGGTTGGATTGCCGCGCGGGTGGGGCTTACGGCAACACTGATCAGCGGCTTGCTGCTGCAAGTCCTTGCGCTCTCTATGCTCCTGGTGGACGCAGCAACGCTTAGCGTTGCCTATGTGATGCTGGCCCAGGCATTGTCGGGCATCGCCAAAGATCTGAATAAACTCAGTGCCAAAAGCAGCGTCAAATTATTGGTTGGCGACAGCGAGAGCCGGTTGTATCGCTGGGTCGCCTGGCTCACTGGCTCCAAAAACGCGCTGAAGGGACTTGGCTTCTTTGCCGGCGGAGCCGGTTTGAGCGTTATCGGCTTCAAGGGTTCAATCGCTGCCATGGCCGTCGGCCTTGGCGTGTTAACGCTGGCGGCTCTGGCATTGTTGGATTGGCGTATTGGCAAGGCGTCGTTCAAACCAAAATTTTCTGACTTGTGGTCGAAGAGCGAAAAAATAAATCTACTGTCGGCGGCGCGACTGTTTCTATTTGGCTCGCGAGACGTCTGGTTTGTTGTGGCACTGCCCGTGTTTTTGCAAACTCAATTGGGTTGGTCCAGCGTCTTTGTAGGCTCCTTTTTAGCGGCCTGGATTATCGGCTATGGCCTGGTACAAGCCTTGGCGCCGAAGATCACCGGTACTGCAGCAGGCGCCTCTCCCGATGGCCGCACGGCTTTGACCTGGGGCGCAGCACTGTCGGTCGTACCTGCAGCGATCGCCGTTGCACTAATGTTGTCAGCGCATCCAGACACCGTGTTGATTATTGGCCTCGCCTTGTTTGCCGTAGTCTTTGCGGTTAACTCGGCAATCCACTCGTTCTTAATTGTTGCCTACGCAGAGGCAGACGGTGTTGCCCTTGATGTGGGCTTTTACTACATGGCCAACGCTGCCGGTCGACTGTTGGGTACTGTGTGCTCAGGCTGGCTTTACCAGTCCTATGGTTTGCAGACTTGCCTGCTCACGTCATCGGCGTTTATCGCCTGTGTCGTGATGATCTCGATCTTACTACCGCAACACGACCCGCAAAAAGCTCGCCGCTAGCCGCCGCAACGCTGCACTTAATGTGGGCCCTGCAAAAAAAACCCCGACGGCATAACCATCGGGGTTTTTGTTGCAACCACAAGGGCTCTTGTTGCCCTCGCGGTTTACGGCGTCACTAGAACTTGTACGAGAATCCCGCACGTAGTTCCCATGAGGATTTGCCGTCACCGGTGAGCGTGCGCAGATTGTCGTCTGTGTCGACACCGGTGATTATGATTCGGCCGTCGTCGGTAGTGCCTGACGAGTTGAACTGACGACTGTTGTTGTAGCTGTACTCGCGCACGATGCCACTCTCGTCATCTAGTAAATTACCGAAGTTCAGTACGTCGAGGAACACGACCGCTTTGTTCTCGCCGATTGCAGCAGCAAACTCAGGCAAGCGAATCTCTTGGGAAATTCTCAAGTCCATTCGCGTTAGCCAAGGGGCGGTAAACGCGCCCCGAGGCGCATACGTGCCCTTGTACTTGGACAAGTCTGTGCCGTTTACGTGAGCCATAACCGCTGCTGCGACCTCTGGGCTTGAAAACTGCACCACACCGTCGTTGATACCAGTTGGCACGTACGCCAAATCGTAATCCCCATAAGACGGTCCGTTAAGACCACGGCTGGTGTCGATGGTTATCGAATAGGGCTCGCCAGACTGGCGGTTGAAGATCAACGAAAAGCGCGTTTCGTTATCACCTATGAACCGCGCGCTGTAGTCCAATACCGCCAACATTCTGTGTTCAATGCTGTATTGCGACGGCGTTGCGCCGGTTGGGTTGGCGCCCCAGCGTTGCTGATAGCCGTAGTTTGATTCGGCTTGCGACGACGCTAGGTTCCATACGTCCTCGGCGTCCATGTTTGTGTACGCGGCGTATAGACGCAAACCAAAATCCCACTCTTTGTTCAACGACAGGGTGTACGCCTCAGCGCCGCCTTTGTCGATGTTGGTTAAGCCCAGCGAACCAGACCCACGGTAGGTGCCACGACCGTCTGCAAGAGTACCGGTTTTGACAATACCTGGATCTACATAACCCAACGCTTGGTTAACACGATCGTTGTTGTATTCCAAGGTTACTTCGTAGCCATTACCAACAATTAAGTCTAGGGCGATGTTGCCGCGATAGGTAGACGGTGCCTCAAAGCCCTTCTCAACATACTGCGAACGATCGTTCGACCCTGGGGCAGCGATCTCGTAGCTTGAATCAGCGCTATTCAACCAGAAGAACGTTGGGTCGCCTGCCGGTAGTAACCCGATTGTGTCGGAATAGCTGCGGTAACGCGGGTAATGCGAAAGTGGCCCAGGTCGGCTGTAGGCGTTACCCAACCAAACGTTCGGGAATCGGCCCATGAACAAACCGTAACCACCGCGGATGATTGCGCTGGACACAAAGGTTTGATCCGACAAGCCTTCGCTGATGTTGTAGCTGAAGGACGCTCGTGGCTGCACAACGGTGTAATCAAACGCCTGCGCGTTGCTGAAACCGTAGCGCGCTGCGAAAGCTGCGTTCTCTACTGGACGCGTCGGTGTCTTTAAGCTGTCAACACGCACACCAAATTGTAAGTCCAGTACGTCAGACGCTGCCCACTCATCCTGGATGTAGTAGGTGAATTGCTCAACATCAAAGTTTGCAGTGATGCTGTCTAGATCGTTGATGCCGGCGGCAGGCACCTGGAAACGCAGATAAGACCATTCCCCTGCTTCAAAATCCTCGATGGAGTCGAAGTCGATCTCGCCGTTGTAGCGGGCAAGGAATTGGTTGGTAACAGTACCGTCAAAGGACTCGAAACCAGCAGTGATTAAGTGCTGCCCTATCTGATAGTCCGCTTTGAAGGTGAACGTTTGGTTGGCGACTTCAATGAAGTTAGCGCCGCGATACTTTTCACCACCAAATTCGATGTCGTC
>MDTB01144444.1_pt1 | contig 11425 bp, 10 predicted proteins | sample 811161 | NCBI WGS metagenome assembly MDTB01 (sample SAMN05326650, study PRJNA326480) | marine metagenome | isolation source: seawater | place: Mediterranean Sea | collected 2009
ATAAACTCAGTGCGCCAATGAGTGCTGTTTTTAATAAATTAACGTTCATTATTTTTCCTTTAAATTTGAATGATAAGTAGGTACTACCTAGCGCTTACAGTGACAAAGCTTGTTGAAAATTCGTTTTTACCATCAATAGTTATTTTCTCTGATTGGGTTAAATCAAGCTCAATGCGGCTGTAATCACGCCCACCTTCTTCGCGAACAACTTCAACATTAAGTAGATACTTGCCGGGTGTTACGGGGGTACCGTTTAGATCCTTGCCATCCCAGCCAATTGTGTATGTGCCCGCACGCTTGGTAGCGCTACTAACCCCATCGAAGTTTGCATCACTTTTACCTGCTTTGCGCCACCATTGGCGTAGGTCTTTAAACCATTCCGCTTTTTGTACCCAAAGCGCTAAAGTTGTGACATGTTTACGCTCTGGTGTTTCCAGCCATACAGCAACATAAGGGCGGTGGTAGGGTTGCACGCTTAAATCGGTAAGGGTTAATTCAACGTCTAACCTTGGCGATTGTGCATAAGCATTAATTTGAAATAGTGCGGCGACTAACAGCGTGATGCTTAGCCATGGTTTAATTTTAAACATTAAGACACTCCTTTTATTTGTGGCACCCAACACAGGTAAATAACGATAGGTGTTGCTACACCTAAGGCGGTTATCCATATTCCTGCTAAGCGTTTTTTTCTGTTTTGAAATAAAATAATCATGCCGGTGATGGCAAATAGAATCATCAGCACTGCAGATATATCAATAACCCAGCTCCATACATCACCGCTGTAACGACCTTTATGTAAATCGCCAATAACACTTAAAAACCCCCCGGTTTGATAATCGAGTAACAGTTCGCCACTAATAAAATCAAACTCTGCGTAGGCGTAGCCTGCCGGTAATGGGTAGTCGAGCATGACCAGTGAATCTTGCTTTTCCCACTCAATACTTTTTACTTTATTCAGCCCATACTGCTTGGCGAGGTAAGCTTCTATTTGGGGGTAAATAGCAGGTAGGGTGTTTAATTCTGTTTGTGCTTTTGCAAGTAGTTCAGCTGGAATTGCTGCGGTAATTTGGCCGTTGTTTTTATCGTTTTTTAACCAGTCAACATGGTTTAGCACTATGCCGCTTACGCAAAATAGAATAAGTAAAAAAAACAAAGCGGTAGAAATATAGATATGCAAAGCACGACTCGTACTATATAAAGCGCGTTTATTAACAAAGGGCATAAAAGGTGCAGATTTAATTAATTTTTACGGATGATAATGATTTGCATTAGCTGTTACAAATTTATTTACCAAACTTTACACTTTATTTTTTAGGAGGAGCTGAGGGCTTAGAAATTAAGTAAGTTAAAACCAGTACTTCAACAACAGCAACTAAGGCAATAACCCAAAAAGGGGGGCTGCTGGATAATAAAAATATAAAACCTACTAGCATACCTATACCCGCAGCATATTTTGCCTTTACAGGAATTACTTGATGTACCCGCCAATGTTGTAATGTTGTACCAAAGCGAGGGTGGTTTAATAACCAAGATTCAAGCGCGCTAGATGAGCGAGCAAAACACGCTAAGGCTAAAATTAAAAACGGTGTGGTTGGCATAACGGGTAAAATAACGCCAATAATGCCGAGTAACACACACAGTAACCCCAGCAATTTAAAGCCGATATTTTTATAATAAATAAAAACGTTTTTTATGTTCACGCCAGCTCTTTTTCAATAAATTAAACGGTAAAATGAAGAGAAAGTGGCTTAGTTGCATGTTATCAACTAAGCCACTTAGGGTTAGCAAAGGAAAAGTATTTCCCGATTGCATTACCTATTAAAAGTAATAGCCTAAATTAATATTAAAGCGGCGCTCGGTATCGCCATCACCAATAATGGTACCGCCGATGAAAGGTTGGTTTCGAGCTTGTACAAAATCAACATAACTAAAGAACCCGCCAGCAGTAATACTCATGCCGGTTACATTCATCCAAGTGTTGGCGCTATTATCTGATTTGTTGTAGATGATCCCATAGTCGTTATAAAACTGTAGGTTGGTAACTGGACCCCATTCTAGTGCGTAGTCGTATGCAACATTAAAGTTGGTCATTGTAGCTTGGCTCGACACGCTATCGAAGTAATTGTAGGCACCCACTGCAAAGCGGTTGCTGCCATCATCTAAGTCGTAGTCGTATTCGCCGTGTTGAAATTGAATGTTCCAGTTATTAATGTTGCTGTTTAAATGAACAGCCCACGCACTGTAATTACCCGCGCGGTCTTCACCATCATGTAGTCCACCACTGAGTAGCGATACACCTAAATCTGTGGTTATATTTTTACTGTGCTTAAGTTGATAAGTGGCTCGACCAGCAAAAGTGTTGTATTCACCAAGTTGCTTTGCAGGCTCGGCATAGGTTCCTTCATCGGCAGGGCGACTGCCAATAATGTCATAAGAGTAACGGTGGTTTTTATCTGATGCTGAGCCATCAACTCCGCCAAGTTCATCATTTTTAAAAAAGCCAAGATCAAGTGTCCAGTTGTCTTTAAGCTTACGTTTAGCAACTACCCCTAAATCAAAGTCATCTTCTAGGCCAACATAGTAGTTAGTGCTAAAAAAGTAGCTGTGAGAATTGTAAGGGCCATTACCAAACGGTACGGCGGTTATACCAGCTTGACCTTCCCAGCCATCAATAAATTCATACCCTAAGTAAGCGTATTTCACTACTGTCATGTAATCGTAAAAGCGTACTTCACCATTTACTGAAATATCATTAATTTCACCAGAGACATTTAAACGGAAAATATCAAAATCAAAGTCGCCACCGCGATCTTCATTGTCATCATCGTAAGAGTTAATGCCGTAGTTAGCGCGAATGGCACCCCCTACCTTTATTCCAGATGACTGTTGCTCAGGTTTTGCTGCTTCATCAGTTAGTTGCTGAGCTTGTTTTTCAGTGAGTTTACTTTCAAGTTTTTCTACTTGTTGCTTTAACTGCGTTAATTGGCTTTGGAGAGGTTGAAGATTTGATGCATAAGAATTACTAGCAACACCACCTAAAATTAAGGCGAGTGTTAGTTTTGAGAGTTTAGTCATAATAGCCGTTTTGATTGTGATTAAAAAAATAAAGGCGCAACAATGCGCCTCTTAGTGTGGAAAAAGGGAAAATGGCAGACTAGTTTATTATTTTTTTATTACTGCGTTTTATTCTTTGGGAGTTTGAAATAGTGCGCCGACTTCTAAAAGTGGGGAGGCGTCTAGCTTATCAGCATCCATCATTGCGGCAATACGTTGCATTGATGAAAGTAGTAAACTCTGTTCCCATTCAGCAAGTGCTGAAAATTTTTCGATAAAATGCTCTTGTAATGGTTGAGGTGCTTTTTCGAGTAGTTCTTTACCTTGTTCGGTAAGATATAAGCTGACTCGGCGTTTATCCATTTGACTACGAACACGTGTCACTAAGTTTTTACTCTCGATTCGGTCAAGAATATTAGTAACCGTTGCAGGGCTTAAATTGACGTTTTGCGCAATACGACTGGCGGTAATACCATCAGTTTGAGACACTTCCTGCATAATAAGCAGTTGTGGTCCTGTTAAACCCGCTGTTTTATTAAGTTGCTTTGAATGTAAGTCAATCGCACGGATCACCTTACGTAAAGAAACTAGTAATTCGTCATATTTTTGCATTTGCTTGTCTCATGGAAGGCGAATCATTTGCCGTAATCATGAAATGTTACACATCAAATAAATTGAATTCAAATGATATATGTTATTTTAACCCGCTGTTATTAGTTTTTATTGGTTTTTATTAATTTGAGCAGTAATTAAAATAGTATTTATTATCTTTATTTTATTAAATGTTCATAACATTCTGTTTGCTAAGGTTGCGCACCTTACATAGGTTGAAAGCGATACGCAAGCCACAGGTGTAAAACTTTAGTCGTAATTTGGCCGTTGATGTGGCATAAAAATATAGTAACTAACTCAATTTAAATAACTATTCTATGTAGCTTATGCTTTAAGCATGCATTATTGTTTGTGTACAAGTAACCTGAACTCAGGTTAAGTACAAAAAATTAGTCTCAGTGTTAAAGGAAATAAAATGCAATTATCACCCTCAGTATGTATTGAGCGTACACATAGCGGTTTAGAGTTTATTAGTATTAACAGTCGCCAATGTGAGGCGAAAATATTTTTACAAGGTGGGCAAATAACTGAGTTTACACCCAAAGGCAAATTGTCTTTATTATGGGTGTCTGGGGATGAAACCTTTAGCGAAGGGAAAAGTATTCGTGGTGGCATTCCTATTTGCTGGCCTTGGTTTGGTCAACATGAAAATACGGATTTTCCAGCGCATGGCTTTGCCCGTACGCATGTATGGCAAGCCGATGAAGTGCATGAAACCGACAGCGAGGTTACTGTGAGCCTTAAATTACCAATGAAGCAGGTAGATTCTACTTTTTGGCCGCATCAGTCGTCATTACGGGTTGAGTTTATCTTATCAGAGCAATTAGAGGTGCGTTTAACCACCTGTAATTTAGGCAACGTACCATTTAGTTATACACAAGCACTGCATACTTACTTTCCAACAGAAGATATTAATAATACCCGAGTGGCAGGGCTGCAAGGGGCGCAATATATAGAATTTGGTCAAGGGCCTCATCAGCAAAATGACGTGGTCGACTTTTCCCGTGAAACCGATATGGTTTATACCCAAGCCGCAGCAGTTCAAACAATTGATACTCCCCAAGGGATGATCAGTGTTAGCAGAGAAAACTCGCAGTCGTGCGTACTATGGAATCCATGGATTGAAAAATCAAAGCGGCTATCAAATTTTGCCGATGATGATTATAAAAGCATGTTATGCCTAGAAGCAGCGAATGTGCTTGAAGATGCGGTTACGCTTGAGCCTAAACAAAGTCATACCTTAGTGACAACAATAAAGTGGCTTGGCTAAGTCCAATGGAGCAAAGTGTGTTTACTAATCAACAAATAACCGATCTACCGCAACATAAAAGCATAGTGTTTGAGCCGCTTGCCGATAAAGCGTTATTGCATGCACAATTGAATTGGTTGTTATTTTTCATTCCTTTTTGCTTAGTGCTAGCGGTTGTTTGTTATTTTAATACAGATTTTGCTGCCATGGCGCAAGGTTACTTATTGGTTGCTGTTCCGCTATTAATTTTACTTTGTATGCTATACAGCGTGTTCAGTATTAAATTACAAGGCAGTGCATTGCGTACCCACGATATAGCATTTAAAAAGGGTATTATTTGGCAGCAGGTAACTATTTTACCGTTAGCACGAGTGCAGCATATTGAAATACATCGTGGGCCAATAGAGCGAAAACTGGGTTTAGCCAGTTTAAGGCTTTACAGCGCAGGGGGGATGAGTGCTGATTTACAAATTAGCGGTCTGACCCACGAAAAGTGCAAAAATATCCGTCAGTTTGTACAAAGCTATCGCCACGATGAAACCACGAGTGAGGTTGCTGCCAGTGAGTGTTGATGCTACGCAAATGACGCCACCTTCACTTAATTGGCAAAAAGTCTCGCCCTGGGCACTGGCTTATTTTGTGATGCATTTTAGTGTGCGCTTTGTCAAAGACGGCTTATTTAATTTACTGCCTGTGTTAGTGGTATTTGTTACCCAGGTAGAAAATAAATTATTTTGGGGGCAAGTTGCGCTCGCGATTGCTTTGACTTCATTGCTTGCTTATTGTTTTTTGTATTACCGTAGTTTTCGTTTTTGTATTACTGACGAGCATGAAATTTTACTAAATAAAGGTGTATTTAAAAAAGAGCGACTCACCTTAAAGTTTTCTCGAGTGCAAAATGTAAACATAGCTGAGCCCTTTTATTTTACTCCAGTAGGTTTAGTTAATTGCATTTTTGATGCTGCCGGCAGTGTTGCCCAAGAAGCGGTATTGCCGGGAGTAACCAGCGGTTATGCCCAGCAAATGCGCAAACAAGTATTTGACTACAAAGCACAGCAGCAACCATCAGCAGAAGTAGCTGATACAGCGCAATCTCATATTGAAGAGCAGGGCGAAAATAGTTTATTCATTTCAAATAAAGAAATAGCTAAGTTTGGTTTAATGTCGAACATGGCCATTTTAGCGCTTGCCGCTATTGCCCCTTTTATGAATGTGGCTATCGATTTTTTAGAGCAGCAGTTTATAACAAAAATAGAGGGTTTTTATCAGCAAGAGCTGGGTATGATGGCTAATGCAGCGGTATTTGCAGTAATTACTTTGATTTTTATATTGGTATTTATAGCGGTGTTTTTATCGGTGACTATGTCGCTCATTCGTTTTTATAACTATCAGCTTTATTTTAAAAATAAAAAATTTAAACGTATTGCAGGGCTGTTAGAACGCCATCAACTATCAATTAGTTTAGATAAAGTACAATCGATTGTTATTAAGCAAAACCTAGTTGCTAGGCTATTGAAACGTTTTACTGTTGAGTGTTTGCAAGCCAGCAGTGGTGGCGCTGCAAGTATGGCGAAAAAGAATAAACAAACCTTAGTGTTACCAGTGCTCACGCAGGGGCAAGTTGATAATGTGTGTCAGTGGATTTACCCATGGTTTAACAGTAAAAAGCTGGCATTCAAGGCGGTAGAAAGGGCGTTGTTATATAAGAACATGCTGTTTTATGCCTTGCTACCGAGTGTTGCTTCTGGGTTTTTAATTAGCTTTATGCAACTTAATGTATTAATTCCGTTAGCGTTATTTTTGGTATTAGCTACGTTAGTATTTTTGTCTTATAAACGTTATGGGTATTATCTTCATCAACAAGATGGGCGTTTTTATATGGTGGTACGCAAAGGTATGATTGGCGTACATTACCGGGTATTTGAGCTGTACAAAGCACAGAGCGCTCGCAGTGTGAGTACCTTTTTTATGCGTCGCTCTGGCTTAAAAAGCCTGTATATACAACTTGCTGCAGGTGGCGCGTATGTTCCGTATTTAAAACAGCAAGATGCTGACTTTATTATTGATTTTACGCTTATGCAGGCTGAGTCAGACTCCCGTAGTTGGATGTGATTTCCTCCGTTGTAAATAATTAGCGTTCAGGTTAAATAATAAAGCAGGTGTAAATACACATTTGCACATGCTTTATTACACTTTTTTACTGCCCGTTTTTTCCTTTTAATAATAACCTAGGTGTATTAAGGAATTATTTTAGGGAATTTTATGAAACAGACACTGCTGGCATCCGCTTTATTACTTGCCTCACCAAGCTTCGCTGCTAATTGGCAAACCATTCATACCGAGCATTTCAATGTACACTTTAGTAGTGAGCATATTGATTTTGCTAAATCGACCGCAGTAGAGCTGGAGATTGTTCGTACTAAAGTGCTTGATCAACAAAACCGTGCGCTTGATAAAATCGCCGATGTGGTGGTGTTTGATCCTTTAAATGCAGCTAATGGCTTTGCCTTACCAACCTCTAATAATCCTGTTATGGCGCTTTTTACTACGCCACCACAATCGGATACGGTAATCTCAAACTCATCTGGCTGGCAGCAATTACTAGTATTGCATGAGTACATTCACTTAGTGCATTTAGCGCAGCCAACCCGCAGTGAGTGGCAACAAAAAATTAGAGGGGTATGGGATCTTTACGATTTAACCTATGGAGACACACCACGCTGGGTAGCTGAAGGATACGCCACTTTAATTGAGTCTAAAATGACGGGGCGAGGGCGGCTCTTTGATAACTATTCTGAGGCAATACTCAGGGAGTTTGCTCAGCAAGGAGCGCTTCCGACGTATGGACAACTAAATAGTGATGAGGGCTTTATGGCGGGCTCCATGGCTTACTTAATGGGAAGTCGATTTTTATATTGGTTAGAGCAAAATTACTCAGAGCAGCTGGTCGATAATGTATGGGTTCGTATGCGAGCGGTTAAGTCTCGAGATTTTGATGATGCTTTTTCTGGTGTATTTGGGCAAAACGCTGCCAAGCTATATCGTCGATTTATTGCTGAGTACACTTATAAAGCAATGCAACAAGAGCAAACCGAGTCACCACTTAATAGCAAGCTTTGGTTAAAGCTAGATTTATACGCTAGCAACCCCGCTCTTTCTGGCGACGGCAGCAAAATTGCCATAGTGGAGCGTGATAAAAAAAGTAATACCAAGCTCATAATTTATAGCACTGAAGACAACACTAAAGCGCAACAGCAATTTATTAAAGCGCAAAAGCAATTACTTGAGGATGATGCTAAGGATATTCCTGATACTGCGCCGAGTGTATTTAAGCGCGAACAAAAACAAATATTAAATCAAATAAATCGCGCAGGTATTGCCAATCCGCAATGGGTAGGCAACAACACTCTTTATTTTAATGCCTACAGTAGTGAGGAGTCGGGGACTTATAACAAAGTGTCTGACATTTTTAGCTATAACATAGATACTGGCAACGTCGAACAACTCACTGAACTGGCTGGTATTCGTCGTTTTAGTGTTACCCGCGATGGTGAAACACTTTACGGTGAGCGAATAAGAGCTGGGTATTCTGAATTAGTAAAAGTCGATCTTAATACACAAACAATCACGCCACTTTTTACCAAGAGCTTAAAAACGACGTATGATTACCCGACCCTAAGCCCCGATGAAACAGAATTAGCTTATTTATCAGCGTCATTAAACGAAAATTGGCAGTTGTATATACAAGAGTTGGGCGCTGATACTAGGCAGTCAGTCCCAATGCCTAATGGGTATCAATATTTAAGCCAGCCGAGTTTTAGTCAAAATGGCAAATCAATCTATTTTGTAGCTGGTCTAAATAATGCCACTGATATTTATAATTATCATATAAAAAATAACACCCTCACACGCTTAACTAACGGGCAAGAAGCGCTCGCATACCCGATTGAGGCTGAAGATGGCTCACTACTTTATTTCTCTATTAATGCCGATGGCCCTGATGTAAAAACGCTAACAACAAAAAACCGCACAGCCGTGACTGATTTCGCTGTAAACAGTGAAGCTCCATTGTTGATGGTAAATAAGCATACCTTGCCACCGGCAAAAATATATACCGATGAGACAGTAGAGCAAAGCGATTATGCAGTACTTGATCAGCAAGCCACGTTTGCCTTGGGAACACAGTATTATTCAGCGTCAACCAGTTTGCTAAGCGTAGGTATAAAAAGCAGCGACCTATTAAAGCAACTTGATTTACAAGCGGGTTATAATATTGATTTGCATGACGGTGCATTACATGGAGGCTTTGTACAAGCAAAATACAATGCGCTGAATACAAAGTTTAAGCTTGCGCTATTTGATTATAATTTGGATACATCACATCAATATCAACCTAGCTTAAACGTCGATATTGACGCCCGAGGTGGCTTTGCTGCAATAAGCCACCCATTGAAATTTGGTCAATTACAGTTAATCCCAGAATTGGCTTATAACTATACAGATTATAAAAATGGCCATAAAAATTGGACACGGTTGAGTATTAGTCAGCAATGGCAACACGACCGCCAAGCATTTGCCATAGGGCAGAGTATTTATGCCAGTATTTATGATGGGCGGAATCACAGTCGTCATTGGCAAGGTTATGACTTGGCAACAAAAGTATTTGGCAAAGCATTTAATATTCCCATGTTTGTGAGCTTTGAACAAAAACAGCGAGACGATAGTGATTTAGCTTTAGGTGGGTTTAGCTCTAACCTGATTAATCAGCAACAAAGTAGCGAGTTTGTGCTTGCTGCTGAACTGCCTTATTACAGTGCAACTGCAGAGCGTTACCAAGGTTATGGTGGTGGCATCAGCTTTAAAGAAGGCATGCCTTGGCTTTATTACAAGCAACATCAATTAGACAGTAGCGTTTATGCACAAAGTTATGGCTTAAAATACCAAGGTGATTTTAGCTTTGGGATGGGGCCTGCAGGCGTAAACGACCTAACTTTTAATGCTGGGCTGTCGCGTGTTGAAGGCGACAGTTTTGAAGATGAAATGCGCGCGTGGTTAAGCTTTTATTATTCGCTTTAAAAGCTTATTTAGCTAAGTTACTTTCTTGTTTTCATAGATAGTAACTTAGCTTGATATACATTTAATTTTTGCGTGTCTTTTTCTAGCTCCATTGCTTTTTTAAGCAGTGCTTTAGTTTGTTGATAGTGCCCTTGCTGATGGCGAATCTTAGCTAGCTCTAGGTATAACTCAGCAATATAAGGTGCTTTTGTTATAGCTTGAACGATATGCCTTTTAGCTTTGTAAAGTCGACCTGTTTGTAAGTCGTTTTTAGCCAGTGTTAATAGCTCATATGGGTCTTTTTCTTTAAAAAAAAGCTTTGCATCTAATTGCTCTTCTAGCTTTTTATCTCCCATCTTTTTTGCTAAAAATTGATAATTAGTTAGTAAATTAATACTTATCAGCTGCTGATTTATCGCGGCCTTGTATATCTTTTTAGCACTTTGAGAGTCGCCAGTACGCCTATGTAATACTGCAGCTAAGTTAAAAAGCTCAGGATCTGTAGGTGTGTATTTATTGGCTTGTAATATATTTGAATATGCTAAATCATAATCTTTTACAGCTAATGCATCTGCAGCTAAGTTACTATAAAACTTAGAAATTAAATCATTGATGTCAGCACTGCCTGAATACATACTTCCTCGGGTTGGGAAATAGTCAATTAATGAACCTGGCTTGATAAATGAAATTTTATTTGGATCTTTTTTAGTGTCATTTTCTTCTGGGGCATACACTTTAGTTCTAAAGTGTTTTGCTACATAAACTAGGTTGTCTTCTTTTGCGAAAACAGGCTGACTAGTTACTTCTTGAAAGCTTGTTTCTAAATCTAAAAGTGCAGCATAACTTTGTGTTAATACGGCTAAGCTTATACAGTTGCCATGCCCATGATCTAGCGCCTGCATCGAAGTTAATGTATCGCCATGATAACTAAAATCAGAGAGTTTATTTTCTAGGTAGTTATAAACAATGATATCCATGCGCATTTTGGATGCTTGCTGCTTTGCAACGAAAGCTAAAAACTTTGATTTTTCAGCTTCAGGAAGCTTAAAAAGCTCATCCTTAGAGACAGTCTCTTGTGTTTTAAATAAGCTATGGTTTAGCAAAGAGGTAAGTTTTAGTTGAGGCTGCTCTTGAGGTGCTCTTGTGCTTGAGCATCCTGCTACTGATAAAAAACCTATGACTATCAAGATTGTTTTTATTTTCATAAACCACTCCATTGTTTGAATTAACATTATACTGAAGTGGTTTGTTTATCAAGCATTCGCGTTTCGTCGTTGAGTTAAGCGATTTTTTTGTGAGTGCTTTTTACGTTTGCGGCGGGTAAGCCACAAATAAAAACCCGTACCAGCGAGCCAAACAGGGCTAAGGCCAACAATACACCATAGTATTTTACTGATAAGCCCAGCAAAATAACCAAAGTGTAGTTTTCTAAAACTGTCTATTACTTGCCAACCA
>MDTB01188625.1_pt1 | contig 11425 bp, 10 predicted proteins | sample 811161 | NCBI WGS metagenome assembly MDTB01 (sample SAMN05326650, study PRJNA326480) | marine metagenome | isolation source: seawater | place: Mediterranean Sea | collected 2009
ATATGGAATGGTGGGAGGTTCGAAATAGACCACGAATGAAATTATCTTACGAAGATAAAATTAGAGAAATGTCTGATTATGCATTTGCGGTATCTCCTGTTATGCAAAGAGGTGCTTCATTATCTTTTGGTGAAAAAAATACGCAAACACAAATTTTTGGAACAAATGTAGATTATATGGAAACTGTAAATGAAGACATCAAAGTTGGTAGATTTTTTACTGAAGGCGAAGACAGATCGGGGGTTAGAGTCACTATTATTGGTGGCGGCATACAAGATGCTTTTTTTGAATACGAAAATCCAATTGGTAAGTATATAAAAATAGACGGAATAAAATTTAGAGTGATTGGTGTATTGGAAAAGCAGGGAAAGTTTCTTGGGCTATTTAGTGTTGATAATCAGGCCATCCTTCCTTTAGGAGCATATACTAGATTATTTTCAAAAAGGGGGTTCATGCGCTTAAGTGTTAAGGTCAATGAGCAAGAAATTGATGATGCAAAAAGTGAATTACAAGCTGTAATGCGGAGAATAAGAGGATTAAAACCTGGAGAAAAAGATGATTTTGCTATTAATCAAACTAAGGCGTTTGAAACGCAATATAATGCTTTAAAATATGCAATTGGTGGTACCGGTTTATTTATAACAATTCTTTCTCTTATTGTAGGAGGAATAGGAATTATGAATATTATGTTTGTATCAGTAAAGGAAAGAACCCGTGAAATAGGTGTGCGGAAAGCAATTGGAGCTACCCCTAATATGATATTAACTCAATTTTTATTTGAAGCTATCGCGATATGTGTAATTGGCGGACTAATTGGCTTAACTTTAGCTTTTGGTGTAAGCTTTTTCATAAATAAAATCTTTCCATCAACCTTACCTTTGTGGCTATCTATATCTTCTATTATAATGAGTATTTTTGTTGGTGTAATATCTGGTATAGTCCCTTCTTATCAGGCTGCTCAATTGGACCCTATTGAAGCTTTGCGATATGAGTGAAGGATGATTGGCTTAACTAGAACAAAAAATGGTATTAAAGAAAGTTTTCGTATGGCTATTGATTCCATTCGGCAAAATAAATTACGATCAATTCTAACCTTACTTGGAATAAGTATAGGTGTTTTTTCAGTGATTGGAGTAATGACTGCGATACGAACACTTGAATCATCTGTTGAATCAGGCTTAAATGTTTTTGGAACCAATACATTTGTAATTCAAAAATGGCCAGGTATAATGATTAACAATCGTCGAGATGAAAAATACAGGAATCGGAAAAATATTGATTACCCTCAATATGAAGAGTTCAAACGTAGAGCAAGAATGCCTATTATGGTAAGTGTTTCAGAGGGAACAAGCGCTAGAAATGTTAAATATCGTGATAAATCTGTAAAAAGATCTATTGAGCTAGTTGGCGGCGATGAAGGAACTGTTAGGACATATAATACATATATTGCTGATGGACGAAATGTGACTAGAGATGACGTGCATTCTGCTCGTAATGTTTGTTTACTTGGCATGGATGTAGTAGATCGTCTTTTTCCTTTTGAAGATCCTATTGGAAAAACAATTCAAATAAGAGGTCTAGATTATAATGTAATAGGGATTACGGAGAGAAAAGGAGAGGCATTTGGTGGAAGTCAGGATAATTATGTAGCAATTCCAATCACAAATTTCTTACAAAATTTTAAAAATCGCTGGACAACTTTATCAATCAGCGTAGAAGCTCCTTCTGCTAAGGAGTATGATAAAACAATGGATGAAGCGATTGGTTTATTGAGAGCGATAAGAAAAGTGCCTCCAGGGGTTGATAATGATTTTGAAATTGAATCAAATGCAGAAATGATTGAACGTTTTTCAGGTTTTACTAGTGGCATTAAGATGTTTGCTCTATCCATAAGTGTCATTGCATTATTAGTGGCGGGAATAGGAATAATGAATATTATGCTTGTTTCTGTTTCAGATAGAATTAAAGAAATTGGTATACGAAAAGCAATTGGGGCAACACGTACTGATATACTTACACAATTCCTAACGGAAGCAATATTTTTAAGTGAATTTGGTGGAATAGTTGGAGTTATATTGGGTATTGCTGGTGGAAATATTGTGGCTATTATTTTTAAGATTCCAGCTGTAATACCTTTTGATTGGGCGTTATATGGTTTAATTGTATGTTCAATAATTGGTATTGGATTTGGTATATATCCAGCCTGGAGAGCTTCAAATCTTGATCCTATAGAATCCTTACGTTATGAATAAAACTGATTTTCATTCTTTATTGAAATTGTATTTAATAAATTTTATTCCTTGAATTCGAGATTCTTAATATGGATAAAATAAAATATTTTCTATTCCCTTGGATAGGAAAGAAGAATTAATCGTGGTAATTGGTATAATACCCGCAAGGTTACAATCAATACGATTTCCTAATAAGATTCTTACTCCAATTGATGAAAAGCCTATGGTAATGCATGTTTATGATCGTGCAAGAAAATCGGAAAAACTTGATGATGTTATCATTGCTATCGATAGTAATGAAACTGAGGATGCATTGAAACAGTACAAACCAAATATTGTAATGACTCATCCAGATCATCCATCCGGCACTGATCGAGTTGCTGAAGTGGCCAAAGATATTGATGTAGATATTATACTAAATATACAAGGCGATGAGCCTATGCTTGACCCCATAATAATCGATGAATTAGTATCTTGTTTTGATGATGAATTAGTTGAAATGGCAACAATAGGAAGTAGAGTAATTGATAATTCAGATTATCTAAATCCAAATTCTGTAAAGATGATGATAAATGAAAATGGATTTGCTACTTCATTTAGTAGAGAAATAAAAGATTATCAAATTGGAGGATATTATCATCATGTTGGAATATATGGATATCGTAAAGATACTTTACTTCGATTTACTTCGCTTAATCAATCAGTAAATGAAAAAAATTCAAACCTTGAACAATTACGTGCTTTAGATAATGGGATACCAATAAAAGTTGCAATGACAGATTATCCTCACCGTGGAATTGATACTAAAGAAGACCTCCAATATATTCAGTCAACTAAATGAAAAAGAAGAAACCAGTAAAATATATTTTTGTTGTTGGTGGAGTTATTTCTGGTTTAGGAAAAGGAATTGCAGCTTCTTCTATTGGTTATTTATTAAAAAGTGCAGGATTAAAAGTTACTATATTGAAATTAGATCCATATCTTAATGTTGATCCAGGTACAATGAATCCATATCAGCACGGAGAAGTTTTTGTGCTAGATGATGGATCAGAAACGGATCTTGACTTAGGTCATTATGAGCGTTTTATCGATGTTGATATGAGTAAGTACAATAATGCAACAACGGGTCAAGTATATAGCACTGTATTAGATAGAGAACGAAAAGGTGATTATCTTGGTGCGACTATTCAGGTTATTCCGCATATTACCGATGAAATTAAAAGAAGGGTTAAGCTAGTAAATAATAAAAATAAATATGATGTTATTATATGTGAAGTAGGTGGTACTGTTGGCGATATCGAAAGTTTACCCTTTATGGAATCAATTAGACAGATGTCGGTAGAGGTAGGATATCATAACCATCTAATTGTTCATGTAACGCTTGTACCATATATTCATGCGAGTGAAGAATTAAAGACAAAGCCTACGCAACATTCAGTTATGAAATTACGTGAAATAGGTTTAAGCCCTGATATTATTATGTGTAGATCAAACTATCCTTTAACTAATTCTGTAGCAGAAAAGATTGCATTATTTTGTAATGTGCCAAAAGATCATGTTGTCGAAGGGAAAGAGGTAAAAAGTATTTATGAAGTTCCATTAGTCTTTGATAAACAGAAAATGGGTCAGATAATTATGAATAGATTAGAATTAGGAGGTGTTCCAAAAGTTTCCAAATTACATAATTTTATTTCTAAATATAAAAATCCATCTAAAGAAGTAAATATTGCTATGTGTGGAAAATATACTGAATTACCAGATGCATATAAAAGTGTCCTAGAGGCTTTTATTCATGCAGGGGTTGAAAATGATACTCGAGTGAATGTCAATTGGATTTCTACAGAGAAAATAAGGGATGATAAAGGTGCTAAAAAACAGTTTAATAATTGTGATGGAATTTTACTTTTGCCTGGCTTTGGTTCCCGAGGGTCTGAGGGAAAAATTTTATCATGCAAATATGCTAGAGAAAATAAAGTTCCATTTCTAGGTCTTTGTCTAGGATTACAATGCGCTGTAATAGAATTTGCAAGAAATGTATGTGGATTGGTTGGTGCAAATAGTACAGAATTTGAAAAGAACACTCCATACCCTGTCATTGATCTTATGGAATCACAAAGAGCAATAAAAAGAAAAGGTGGTACGATGAGATTAGGAACATATACATGTGAACTATATCCAAATACTAGAGCAGCTAAAGAATATAAGAAAAAACGAATTTCTGAACGTCATCGACACAGGTGGGAGGTAAATAATCGCTATAAAAATCGATTAGAAAAAAATGGATTAGTTATTTCGGGAATAAATAAAGAACTGAACCTTGTTGAGATTATAGAAAACCCCGATCATCCTTGGTTTGTCGCGAGTCAATTTCATCCAGAACTAAAAAGTAGACTTAATAAAGCGCATCCACTATTTAGAGGATTTATTGGCGCCGCCGTTCAATATAATAGGTCTAATATTTAGCTATTAATATGGATATTTATTCAGAAAAAGATTTTCGTAATAAATTTGATAACAATATTATTGAAAGAGTAAAAAAAGTAAAACTTATAATCGCAGATGTTGATGGTGTTTTAACAGATGGTACTATTTATAAAGGTGGAAATGAAATCACTTATAAAAGCTTTAATAATTTTGAATTAAAAAAATTTTCTGTATTGGATGGTGCAGGAGTTGCATTAGCTAGATTATTAGATTTTCGTATAGCATTTATTTCAGGACGTAAATCTTCTGCTACGGAAATACGTGCTAATGAATTGAATATAACTGATGTATATAATGGCACACTAAATAAGATGAAACCTTATAATGAATTAAAATTAAAATATAATTTATCAGATGAAAATTGTGCTTTCATAGGTGATGATATAATTGATATTAGTTTAATGGAAAAAGTTGCTGTACCTATCGCAGTATCAAATGCATATCATTTAGTAAAAGAAAAAGCAATTTATACAACATCATTATGTGGTGGAGATGGTGCATTTCGTGAAGCAGTGGATTGGATTGCGATTTGCCAAGGTCGTTATAAAGAAGGAATTGATTTAATGACTGATTCATTATTATCAAAATAAATTATGAGAAATATTTTATTTCCCTTTTTAGTAATTATAAGTTGTTCGAGTATTGAAAATGAAACAAATATAGATTCTAGGGATGGACTTCCTGATCAAGAAAGTTGGGATGTAGAAATCACACTAACAGATGAGGGAATTATGCGTGCCCTTGTTAAGGCGGGCCACTTAGAAAAATTTAATGATAGAAATTATATTATTTTAAATAAGAATGTTGATGTCGATTTTTTTGATGAGGAAGAAACACATACTACTAATTTAAAATCAATGATTGCAGAAATTGATGAAAAAACAAACTTTATGACCGCAATTGATAATGTAGTTGTAGTTTCAGATAGTGGAGTAACTTTATATACAGATACATTAAAATGGGATTCAAAAGAAGAAATGATTTATACTGCATCTCCAATAATGTTAACCACTAATAAAAATGATACACTTTATGGAAGTGGTTTTGAATCGGATGTTGGATTAAATCATTGGAAAATACTTTATCCATCTGGAGTTGTGAATTAAATAATTATGAATGGTAATCACCATACTTTACGAGCAGAAGGTCTTTATAAGCAATATGGCAAACGTTGGGTAGTATCTGATGTGGATATCGAAGTTAAAAAAGGTGAAATAATTGGTTTACTTGGACCGAATGGCGCAGGTAAAACCACAACTTTTTACATGATAACTGGCATGATAAAACCATCGAAGGGTAATATTTATCTTGATGATAAAGAAATAACTTCAAAGGCCATGTATATGCGAGCTAGAAGTGGTATAGGTTATTTAGCGCAAGAACCATCTATATTTGCAAAATTAAGTGTAGAAAACAATCTAAGATTAGTTCTTGAAATGTCTGGACTATCAAAAAATGAACAAAATGATAAAATAGAAAGCTTATTAGATGAAATGTCTATACAACATATTAGAAATAGTATGGGTTCAAATTTATCAGGCGGAGAGAGACGGAGAGTTGAAATTTGTAGAGCTCTTTCAATGAATCCTGATTTTATATTATTAGATGAACCATTTGCTGGAGTTGATCCAATTGCAGTTGAAGATATTCAATCAATAGTTAAATCTTTGAAAGAAAAAGAAATAGGCGTTTTAATTACTGATCATAATGTTAGAGAAACGCTATCTATTACTGATAGATCATATTTATTATTTAATGGAGTCATTTTAAAATCTGGTACATCTGAATATTTAGCAAACGATGAAGAAGCACGGCAACTCTATCTTGGGAAAAGCTTTCGTTTAAATTAATTAATATGCTTAAACAAGAATTACAACAAAAACAGACGCTTTCACCACAACAAATTTTAGAAGCAACATTATTACAATTAAACAATTCTAGTTTGGAAAAATATATATTAGAGGAATTTGAGAAAAATCCAATTCTTGATCCGACTGAGATCATTAATGATGATGAATCAAATACTAAAGAAGATTTAAATGATGAAGATTTGGACGATATATATGAATACAAAACAGTTTACGATCCAAAAAAACGAAACACTTTTCAAATTTCATCTGAAAAGACCTTGTTAGAATCAATTATTGACCAAATTAATGATTTGGATTTAAAAGATTGGGAAAAATCTGTTGCAGAAGAAATAATCTTTAATTTAGATGATATTGGTTATTTATCCATTGATCTATTTTTAATAGCGGATCGTTTTGGAAAAACAGAAGATGAAATCAATCATATTTTACATAATGTTCAGCATTTAGACCCTGCAGCTCTAGGTTCAAAAGATTTGCAAGAATGCTTAACGATACAATTAGATAATAATAAAAACTCAATGGAATATAAAATTGTGACGAAATATTTTGATGATTTCATTAATAAAAGATATAATCGTATTTGTAAAGTTGAGAATATGACTTTGAAAGACCTTTCAGGATCAATTGAAAAATTATCAAAATTAAACCCCAAACCTGGATTAGGTTTGCAAATTTCGAAAGATGAATCGATAATTCCCGATTTAATTTTGACTAGAAGAAGCAATCAATGGGAGATCACTGTAAACGATAGTTGGATCCCTCCAATTAATGTAAGTAAAACATATAAAAAAATGTTTAATGATTTAAAATCTCAAAATACGAAAACAAAAAATTTTCTAAAAAATAATTTTAATAAAGCAGAATGGGTTATGGGCGCGATTGATCAACGAAGAAAAACTCTTTATAACGTAATGAAACAGATAATTAACAACCAACCAGAGTTCTTTGATGGAAATTTAGATAAACTCATACCAATGAGATTAAAAGACATATCTGATATTCTTGGTTTAGATGTTTCTACGATTAGTCGTTCAACTAGAGGAAAGTATGTGGAAACCCCATATGGTATTTTTGAACTAAAATATTTTTTTACAGATAATCATACATTATTTGATGGTAAAGAAATAAGTGTAAAAGAAGTTAAATTAGCATTGAAAAAAATTATTGATAATGAAGATAAAGATAATCCATTAAATGATGACAATTTAAAAGAGGCATTAAAGCATTCTGGCTATTTAATTGCAAGAAGGACTGTAGCGAAATACCGAGATCAATTAAAGATACCAAATGCTAGATTACGTAGAAAAATTTAATGAAAAGGAGTTAATATGGCAGCTAAGAGAATAATAATTGGAGATAGTGAAATAAGCGTACCTGATAAACTATTATCAATGGGAATATTTCCAATGATTGGAATAGCATTAGTTATTTGGTTGCTTCTAGGCTTGTATTCAGTCGGGCCTGATGAGGTAGGAGTCGTTCAACGATTTGGTGAATACAACCGTGTTGTAGGGTCAGGTTTAAATTATCATTTTCCTTATCCAATAGAGACAGTGCAAACGCCTAAAGTAACAGAAGTTAAAAGAATTGAAATAGGATTCAGAACTGTAGGAAAAAATCAATATAGAACTATAGAACAAGAGAGTTTAATGTTAACTGGTGATGAAAATATTGTAGATGCAGAGTTAATAGTACAGTATAAAATAAAAGACCCAATAGATTATTTATTTAACTTTATTGGACCAGAATTAACTTTACGTGAAGCTTCCGAAGCGTCATTAAGAACTGTCATAGGAAGGCATAATATTGATGAAGCGTTGACATCTGGGAAATTAATGATACAAGAAGAAACAAAAGAATTACTGCAGATAACATTGGATAAATATGAAACTGGTGTGATTGTAGTTGCAGTTCAATTACAAGATGTTAGTCCACCTAAGCAAGTTATAGATGCATTCAAAGACGTTGCCTCAGCCAAAGAAGATAAAAATAGGATGATTAATGAAGCAGAAGGATATAGAAATGACGTGATACCAAAAGCTCGAGGCGAGGCACAGGCTATGATTCGTAAAGCCGAAGGATTTAGAGAATCTCGGATTAAAAGAGCAGAAGGAGATGTCGCTAAGTTTAAAGCCATTGTTAAAGAATACAATAAGGCAAAAGATGTAACAAAGGAAAGATTGTACTTAGAGGCAATGGAAGAAATACTTCCTGGTATAGATAAATATATAGTTCCAAATGGAGAAGATGGAAATTTATTGAATCTTCTTAATCTTAATGGAATGAAAGGAACAAAGTAATGAAAAAAATAATTATTATATTTTTAGCAATATTAGTAGTTGGGGTTTTAAGTACTGTATTTACAATTGATGAGACAGAACAAGTAGTTATATTACAATTTGGACAACCGGTAAGGATAATCAAGGAACCTGGATTGAATTTTAAATTGCCAGCACCGGTACAAGTTGCTCGAGTTTTTGATAACCGCTTGTTAGAATATGATGTTCCACCAGAAGAAATATTAAGTAAGGATAAAAAATCCTTAATCGTTGATAATTATGTTCGATGGAAAATTATAGATCCTCTATTATTTCTACAGACCGTGCAGACGGAACCTATTGCAAAAACACGTATTGATGATATTGTGTATTCTGAGTTGAGAAGAGAATTAGGGACACATTTTATGTCTGAAATAATAACTGAAAATAGAGAAATAATTATGGAGACGGTAACTAAGCAAAGTGCAATAGCAACAAAACCCTATGGAATAGAGGTTGTAGATGTGCGCTTAAAAAGAGTTGATTTGCCTCAAAACAATGAAGAATCTATCTATCGCAGAATGCAGGCAGAAAGAATTCGTCAGGCAAATAAATTTAGATCGGAAGGCGAAGAAGAATCTCAGAAGATCAAGGCCTCCACAGATAAAGACAAAACAATCATATTAGCGAATGCGTATAAAGAAGCAGAAGAAATTAAAGGAGAAGGAGAAGCAAAAGCAGTTGATATCTATGCGCGTGCTTTTTCTAAAGATCCAGAGTTTTATGAATTCTATAGATCTTTAGAAGCATATAAAAAAATAATTGACAAAAAAACAACTTTAGTATTGCCATCAAATTCAAATTTATTTGAGACATTAAATAAATGATGAACAATAATTTTTTGCATATTAGTGATTATTCATCAGATCATTTATTAGAGGTAATGAAGTTGGCAAAAGAATTAAAAATAAAATTTCGAAATCAAGAAGATTATAAGATTTTTCATAATAGATCTCTTGCTATGATTTTTGCTAAACCTTCTGCTAGAACACGAATATCTTTTGAAACTGGATTCGAATGGCTTGGAGGGCATGCGCTATTTCTCGGCCCTAATGATATTGGGATTGGTAAAAGAGAGGCTATAAAAGATATCGGTAGATTATTGAGCAGATATAACGATCTGATTATGGCTAGATTATTTGATCATAATCACATAATTGAACTTGCAGATAGTGCAAGTATTCCTGTTATTAATGGTCTTACAGATTATAACCATCCCTGTCAAATAATGAGTGATTTTTTTACTATTTGGGAGGCTAGAGGGTCATTGGACAATTTGAAAGTTAGCTATATTGGTGATGGCAATAATATCGTCAATTCATGGTTACAGATTGCACAAAAATTCCCTATTGATTTTGTTTGTGCTTGTCCAACAGGTTATGAACCAGATAGTATTACCTTGGATAAGTCACTTAAGGCTGGATTATCGAATATTACTATAACCAATAACCCTAGGGATTCAATTCAAAATTCAGATGTTATTTATACTGATGTGTGGGCTTCTATGGGTCAAAAAGATGAAGCAGAGGCTAGAGAAAAGGTTTTTAAACCTTTTCAAATAAATAAATCTCTTATGTCAGAGGCTGGAAATAAGGCTCTCTTTATGCATTGTTTACCTGCAGAGAGAGGTAAAGAAGTAACAGATGAAGTAATGGAAGCTGGGTATTCAATTGTATTTGATCAAGCAGAAAATCGTTTACATATCCAGAATGCAATTATGGTTAGTCTATTTAACCAAAGCGTTACTTAATTTTTTTTAATCATTGATTGTAGATCAATATTTACAATCAAATTTTTAATATCTCTTAGTGCATTCTGGATATTAAAGACCCAAAAACCCGATGAAGGCTCTTTAATTACTGCAATATATAGTTTTCCATTAATTCTAGGATCTTCAGGATTATTGGAAACCACAATTTTTCTTAAAAGAATATTTTCACTTAAATTTGTAGAAAGTTCTAAAGCTCTTATTAGATCAACCTTATTATCTGCTATAATTCTTAATCTATCAAAAACCAAAAAATTTTGATTTGTCATAGATAAATCTTCTATTTCTGTCTCCATTGGATAATCTTGAAATATTATTTTTAAATCTTCGATAGTTAACCAATTTTTATCGGCTTTTTGATCGTTTGGATACAAGATATATTCATATATATTCTTTTCACCACCACAACATGATAGTTCCTTTTGATAGAACGATATTTCATTTCCATCAATATATGAAACTGGATTAAGTGTATCAGTCTTTACAGTTTCTAAATGTAATGTCATATTCACAACTTTAGCTTTTATTAATGAGCTATCTGGAATCATATCAATAATAGTATTGACCGAATTTGCCATAGAAAACGATTCATTTGATAATTTTAGAATATGATCTCTGTAATTAATTGTTTGTGGATATTCTTTAGAAAAAATCCAATATGCAAACACACCTACTGCAATTGTAAACAATATCCATGTTAGCAGTGAACTTTGAACAGCTGTTCGTTCAATTTTAGAATCTTCTTTTTTATCA
>MDTB01160053.1_pt1 | contig 11424 bp, 10 predicted proteins | sample 811161 | NCBI WGS metagenome assembly MDTB01 (sample SAMN05326650, study PRJNA326480) | marine metagenome | isolation source: seawater | place: Mediterranean Sea | collected 2009
ACCTTATTTGAAAAAGAAAAAAGTTTAAGTCTTTTCCCAATTTTTCTATGATCTCTTTGTTTTGCTTTCTCAATATTTTCTAAATACTCATTTAATAATTTTTGTTTTGGAAAAGATATTCCATAAACTCTTGTCAATTGTTTATTCTTTTGGTTTGCTCTCCAAAAGGCACCTGAAATATTTAATATTTTAACAGCTTTGATTATTGATGTGTTTGGAATATGACCACCTTTACATAGGTCAGTGAAGTTTGAATGATCACAGAATGTAATCTCACCATCTTTCAACTCTTGAATAAGTTCAACTTTGTATTTATTGTTCTCATTCTTATAAAACTTTATAGCATTTTTTTTTGAAACTGCTCTGATTTTAAAATCATGTTTTTCTCTGCATATTTGTAACATTTTAGCTTCAATTTTTTCGAAATCAGACTCCGAAATTTTTTGACCATTTAGATCTATGTCATAATAAAATCCATTATTAATCGCAGGGCCAATTGTTAGTTTGGCATTTGGGAATAACTCTTTTATGGCTTGAGCCATTACATGTGATGTGGAATGCCAGAATGCCTTCTTACCCTTGTTATCATCCCATGTGTAAAATTCTAATTTTCCATTTCCATTTATTTTACTGGATACTTCTATAGTTTCATTATTTAAGCTAGCTGATATAACATTTCTGGCAAATCCCTCACTAATATCCTTTGCAATTTCTAGGGCTGAAGATCCTTTGGGATATTCTTTTATCGATCCATCATTTAAGCAAATTTTAATCACTGAAAAATAAATTTTGGTTAAAATTAGGAATCATTTTTTAAATAGTTCAGATATTATTCTAAATAATGAAGTAAAAATCATTGAAATTGCAATCACACAAAAAGAAATTCCCGAAATTAAAAAAAAAATGGATTCATTTATTCCTCCCAAATGTATAAAAACGGGTCCAATAAATATTGGTATGAAAGACAAAACCAAAAGTTTAATATTTTTAGAAAAATTTTTACTTACCATTTGATTTGTAATTTTCTATTGCTGATCTTATATTTTTGTACTTATCAATTAAATCTTTTGCAATATTTTTATCAATATTAAGAATTGATTTCACGATTCTTATTGCACGATTATAAAGTTTATTATTTGATAATTTCATATCAATCATCTTATTATTTAAAACTCTTCCCAGTTTAATCATAACTGTACTTGAAATCATGTTAAGAATCATTTTTTGAGCTGTTCCAGCTTTCATTCTAGAGCTTCCAGAAATATATTCAGGCCCAACGATTATCTCAATTGGAAAATCAGAGTTTTGTGCTATTTGTGTTCCCTCGTTACAAGTAATACATCCTGTAGTAATTCTGTTTTTCTTACAGCTAATTAGCCCACCTACAACATATGGGGTTGAGCCTGAGGCTGAAATACCGATTACCATATCATTTTGATCTATATTATAATTAAGTAAATCTTTCCATGCGTTGGTTATCGAGTCCTCTGCATGTTCTTGAGACTTTCTTATAGCTATATCTCCACCTGCAATCAAACCAATAATTTTATTTTCAATTCCAAAGGTTGGCAGACATTCTGATGCATCAAGTATACCAAGCCTTCCGCTGGTACCCGAGCCAATATAAAACAGCCTTCCATCGTTTTTTAAGATTTCTAATGCTTTTTGAATTAGCAAATTTATTTGCGGTAAACATTTTCTTACCGAAATTCCTACAGAATTATCCTCATTATTAATTTCGCTTGTAATATTCTCAATAGATTTTTTTTCTATATTAAAATAATGTGATTCCTTTTCTGTTGTTTTTATGGCTTAAAAATATTTTAAATGTTATCAATTATATTATTTAAAGTGACTGAGGGTCTCATTATTTTATTAATAGTAGAAGTTTCAGTTTTATAATAACCTTTTAAGTCTACACTTTTCCCTTGCTTTGAATTAATTTCATTCATTATTTTATCTTCGTTTTTTATAAGATCTTTATAAACTTTTGAAAACTCATTTTTAATTTTTTGATTTTCATTTTGTTCACTTAAAAATTTTGACCAAAATAAAGCTAGATAAAAATGGCTTCCTCTATTATCAATTTCACCAACTTTTCTGGATGGAGATTTATTTTTTTTCAAAAGCTCTTCTATTGCTTTATTTAGACAAATAGAAAGTATTTTAGTGCTTGGTTTATTGATGGATATGTCTTCTAATGCCACAGAAATTGCTAAAAATTCACCTAAAGAGTCCCATCTTAGATGATTTTCTTTCAATAGTTGTTGAACATGTTTCGGAGCAGAACCACCTGCTCCAGTTTCAAATAGTTTGCCTCCATTCATAAGAGGTACAATTGATAACATTTTTGCACTTGTGCCTAATTCTAAAATCGGAAATAAATCAGTTAAATAGTCTCTCAAAACATTTCCAGAAACAGAAATAACACTTTTTCCGTCTTTAACCTTATTTAGTGTAAAAACTGTTGCTTCATAAGGACTCAAAATTTGAATATCAATTTTGGAGGTATTGATTTTTTGTAATTCTTTTTTTACAACCTTAATTATTTCTAAATCATGTGGTCTGTTCTCATCTAACCAGAATATGGTTGGAAAATTTGTTTTTTTTGCTCTAGAAATTGCAAGTTTGATCCAATCCTTGATCGCATCTTTTCTTACAAGGCACATTCGCCAAATATCCCCCTTGCTTACAATATGTGACGCTACAGTCTTCCCATCTTTTGTTTCAACTTTGATTTGTCCAGATTTTTCTATTTCGAATGTTTTGTCATGTGATCCATACTCTTCTGCTTTTTTTGCCATTAACCCTACATTTTGAACTGTTCCCATAGTTGACGGATCAAATGCTCCTTTATCTTTGCAAAAATCAATTGTTGCCTGAAAAATTGAAGCGTATGTACTGTCAGGGATGATAGCTTTAGTGTCTTTTAGTTCTCCTTTTCTATTCCACATTTTTCCTGAACTTTTTATCATTGCGGGCATAGATGCATCAATAATCAAATCGCTTGGAACATGAAAGTTTGATATATTTTTTTCAGAATCAACCATTGCAATTTCAGCACTCTTAAAGAATGTTTCCTCCATTTCCTCAACAATCCTATTTTTTTCATTTTTTTCAAGAGACTCTATTTTTTCATACAAAATTGAGAGACCACTGTTAAAATTTACATTTAAATCAGAAAGAATTTTCTTATTCTTAGCAATGAAATCTTTAAAATAAACCTTTAGCATATGTCCAAAAATGATAGGATCACTTACTTTCATCATTGATGCTTTTAGATGAAGGGATAAGAGAATTTCTTCATCAAGACATTTTTTTATTTGTTTTTCAAAAAATTTATTAAGTTCATTTATATTTAGAAAGCTTGTATCAATAATTGTACCCTTGTGAACAGTTATATTTTCCTTGAGAATTGTTTTTTTATTTTGCTTATCGTAAAAATAAATATTTAACAATTCATGTTTTTTTGATGTTTTCGATTTTTCATTGTTTCTAAAATCTCCTCTACTCATTGTTGAAACATGGGTTTTTGATTTTTTTTCCCATTTTCCTAATTTGTGAGGGTTTGTTTTTATGTAATTTTTTACTGCTGAGGGTACCCGTCTATCTGAATTTCCCTCTCTTAGAATCGGGTTTACTGCACTTCCTTTAATTTTATCATATATTGATTTTATAATTAGTTCATTATCATTGGTTGGCTTTTCTGGATAGTCTGGAAGTGGGAATCCTTTAGATTGTAATTCAATTATTGCTTTCTTTAACTGCGGGATTGATGCACTAATATTAGGTAATTTAATGATATTTGCATTTGGATCTTTTACTACTTTACTTAAAAATTCTAGATCATTTTCATATTTAACTTTACTTCCCATAAAATCATTAAATGTTGCTAAAATCCTTGCAGACAATGAAATATCTCTGGCTTCAAATTTAATTTTTGAAGATTTGGTAAATGCTGATAGAATTGGAAGAAGTGAAACAGTTGCCAGGGCAGGAGCTTCATCAGTTTTGGTATAAATAATCTTCAACATTAATCACTAATTTATAAGTTTCAAATATAAAGAATGCTTATAAAAAAAATGTTAAAAATGGCAATAGTTTATAAAAAAATGAAAGCCACATTTGAGTATTACTACTCTAATATGGCTTTCTGAATCTCGAAAACTGTTTCTGATTTTGAATTGCTTCGTTTTCAGACATATTTTCTCAATTGTTGAACTGACTGGCTTACTCACTTCGCTAGGAAATTTTCTACACTGCAATTCTTGATTACTTATTCAAACATAGTCTAAACTATGTTTGATATAGGCTTATTACTTAATTTCATAATCCTCACTACCAATAAGTTTCCTTATTGGATGAAAAAATATTTCTATTGTGCAGGCACACTATCAATAATTTTTTCGTAGTTGATTTAAGCTAGGCTTAAATCTTTCTAAGTAATCATGTTAAAGAACGTTCTTAGAATTTGACTTGATTAACAAGACGCTTATCCTTTCGGAATCCACCACAAATCCTATACAATTATAAGACACAAATCCGAAACAAGAAAATTATAATTACAAAAGATATTAACTAGTTTTAAACTAAAGTTATTAACAATTGTTAAATAAGTTAAACTCTTTTTTCTTTAATTTTTGCTTTCTTACCTGTCAAATTTCTAAAATAAAAAATTCGTGACCTTCTAACTTTTCCTTTTTTATTTAATTCTATTTTTTGAATAGATGGAGAGTTGATAGGAAATATCCTTTCTACACCAGTATTTCCAGACATTTTTCTTATCGTAAAGGTTTCAGTTGCATCTTGACCTCTTCTTTGTAATACAATTCCTTTAAAAAACTGCGTTCTAGTTTTGGATCCTTCCTTAATTTCATAATAAACGGTAATTGTATCACCTGAGCTGAAGGTAGGATGCTCTTTTACTTCATTTAAATCGTTTTGAATATTTTTGATAACACTATTCATGATCATATGGTGTAATGTATAACGGGTGCAAATATAACTAAAAAAATAAATTGAAAAATTATTTTAAGTATTAATTTAAAGAAGTTCAGGTCTTTTTTTATTTGTCAATTCAATTGCTTTTTTATTTCTCCAATCCTCAATATTTTTTTGGTTTCCACTTAATAAAACATTTGGAACCTCCCAGTCCTTGTACTTTCTAGGTTTTGTATAAACTGGAGGTGCTATTAAGTTGTCCTGGAATGAATCGGTGAGTGCCGACATTTCATTTCCAAGAACCCCAGGCAATAATCGAATAATGCTATCAGCTAAAATTGCTGCTGGTAGTTCACCACCTGTTACCACAAAGTCGCCAATGGAAATTTCCAAACTTATTAGGTGATCTCTTATTCTTTGATCAATTCCTTTATAATGTCCACATAGAATTATTATGTTGTTTAAGCAAGATAATTTATTACATAATTGCTGGCTTAATTTTTCACCATCAGGAGACATATATATGATTTCATCATATTTTGTTTTTTTCTTTAAATCGTTGATACAATTATCAACAGGCTCAATTGAAAGAACCATTCCTGAGCCACCCCCATATTGATAGTCATCAACAGATTTGTAATTATTCTTTGAATAGTTTCTAAGATTGTGAATATTTATTTCAACAATATTTTTTTCTAAACCTTTTTTGATAATAGATGTATCAAAAGGACCTCTTAATATTTCTGGAACAGCAGATATTATATCAATTTTCATTATTATCTGAAATTAAATCTTTCGATTTTGTTATCACTGGTTAATATTTCAATTGAAATAGGATCATAATAATTTCTATATTTCATTATATTTTCAACATCTGTAACTGAAAAAATAATTTTTGAATTGATTTTTTTGATAATATCATTTTCTTTGATTCCATATTCTTTCCAATATGACTTGTATTCTGTGTTAAACTCAGAAATTTTAACACCTTTTTCAACATTTCTTTCGGCTATTTCATTATAGCTTAAATTTTTTAAAATACCAATCAGATAAAAATTTACTCTTTCGTTTCTATTCAGTTTTACTTTAATATAATTTACAGAACCATTTCTCTTTAATTTAACTTCAACTACATCATTTGGTCTTTTGGTGTTGAGATACCCCTTTAAATCAGCAAACTTTGAAATTTTTATTCCATCTATGCTTTTAATAACGTCGCCAATTTTTATACCAGCTGATTTTGCTCCTGAGTCACCATCAATCCCATTTATATAAAATCCCTCAGTATCAGTCACATCTAATTCCTTGGCTTGGAAACTATTAAGTGATGTACCAGTGACGCCAAGAAATCCATACTGAACAATTCCATATTCCAAAATATCTTCTATTACCTTTTTAGCAATATTGCTAGGAACAGCAAAAGAGTATCCTACATATGAGCCAGTTTGGGTCTGAATTGCTGTGTTAATACCAATTAATTCTCCTTTATTATTGATTAATGCTCCTCCGGAATTTCCTGGATTTACAGCTGCATCAGTTTGTATGTAGGATTGTGTTGTCCTTCCAGTTGGATCCAAGTTCCTTGATTTTGCTGAAATAATACCAGCAGTAACAGTTGATGTAAGATTAAAAGGATTACCAACAGCCAAAACCCATTCACCAATTTCTGTTGAATCACTATCTCCAAAAACAGCATATTCAAAATCAGTATTGGAATTAATTTTCAGTAGTGCAATATCATTTTGTTCATCACTTCCTATTACTTCAGCAACATACGATTGATTATCATTCGTAGTAATATCAATTTGGTCAGAATTTTCGATAACGTGATAATTTGTAACAATATAACCATCAGATGAAATTATCACACCAGAACCACTGCCAATTTTAGGTCTAATTTGGGATCTACCAAATAAAAAATCTTCTATACTAAAATCTTCATTGGATGATGAGCTTTTAACATGTACAACAGTATTTATTGCTTTTTTTGCTATTTCAACAAAGTTATTTTCAGTTTTCTGAAGAAAAGAAAAACTATTATTTTTTGTTTTTTTTAAAGTACTTAAGAATACTTCATTATGGGTGTCACTGCTATATTTATCAACAGTACTAATTATACTGTGGTTTATGTATGAATAAGCAACAACAAATAATCCGATTAAAAAAAATGAGAATATAGATTTTTTTAAAAATTTCATAATAATGTTGTAAAACTAACAATTATCAATTTTCGTGCTAATTTTTTTAACTGATATTTAACAATATTTAACTGAGTTAAATATTTTTATCTTTGTTTAAAGATGAATCAAAAATTCTATAAATATGAGGCTGCTGGAAATGACTTTGTAATAATTGATAATCGTCGAAATATTTTTGACTCAAAAAACCCAAAATTAATTCGTAAGATTTGTAATAGATATTCAGGTGTAGGGTCAGATGGTTTGATACTACTTGAAAAGCATAAAAATTTGGATTTTAAAATGATATATTTCAATTCGGATGGCTCCGAGTCTGGATTTTGTGCAAATGGATCAAGGTGTATTACTCATTTTGCATATTATTTAAAAATCATAGCTAACAAAGCAAAATTTGAAGCTTCTGATGGTATTCATGAGTCTGTTATTGATGATCAACAAATTAAAGTTAAAATGAGTGACATAAAATTTAACGAGATTAAAAGCTATAAGGATTCTAAAATGACAACTTTTATTGACTCTGGTTCCCCTCATATAATTTTCAAAACCAGCAATATTAATGAGCTTGATATTTTTTCAGAAACTAGCCAAAATAAACAAAAATTTACTGAATATTCTGAGGGTTTGAATTATAATTATTGGGGCCTTGAAAATAATAAAATAACATTAAGAACTTTTGAAAGAGGCGTTGATTGCGAGACTAAATCTTGTGGCTCAGGATCAGTTGCTCTAGCAGTTTTTTTAAGGTATAACTCTATTACTAAAAACGAGAATGTTTTAATTTCAATGCCAGGAGGTGATTTACAAATTAGTCTAAAGGAAAATGATTCTTCTTTTTATGATATTTGGTTAAGTGGAATGGTAAATCAGGTTTTTTCTGGAAATTTAAAATGTTTATAGAATGTATTTAAAGCGTATTTTTTTCTTAACAATTTTAGTTGGACTTATTCTTATGGGTACTTTTTCATTTTATGTTTTTCAAGTGATGTTCTCATCAAATACTAATTTCTCAGATAACTATAAATATATATACATTAAAACTGGTAGTAATTATGCTGATTTAATTGAGCAAATAAAACCTGAATTAATAAATATTGACCACTTTGATGTTCTTGCAAAAAGAAAAATGTTCAAACCAAAACCTGGGAAGTATGTAATTAAAAAAGATATGAGTAACAATGAAATTATCAATTCTCTTAGATCAAGTAATTTAACAGTTGATGTTGTATTTAATAACATCAAAAATATTAATGAATTAGCAGGAATCATTGGAAAACAAATCGAGCTGGATAGTATTTCATTTGTTGATTATACAAAAGATACTTTTTTTGAGAACAAAGGATTTGACAAGTACAACAAATTAGCGATGTATATCCCAAATAGTTACAATTTTTATTGGAATACAGATATCCAGGAGTTTAATGATAGAATGTTTAAAGAGTATTCTAAATTTTGGGAGTTAAATAACAGAGAAATAAAGGCAAAGAAAATCGGTATGTCTCAGAAAGAAGTAATGATATTGGCATCGATTGTTTATGAAGAATCTAAGGCAAATATAGATCTTCCAAGAATTGCTGGGGTATACATGAATAGATTAAAAAATAATTGGAAATTACAAGCTGATCCAACTGTAAAGTATGCTGCATATCAAACGGAAAAGTACAAGGGATCAGTTATAAAAAGAGTTTTAAATAAGCATCTTAAAATTGTTTCTCCCTACAACACTTATAGATTTTATGGTCTACCACCGGGGTTAATTTCAATGCCTTCAGTTCAAGCAATAGATGCTGTTTTGAACTTTGAAAAACATAATTATTTTTTCTTTGCAGCTGATCCACAAAATCCTGGTAAACATAAATTTGCAAAAACTTTATCTGAACATATAAAAAATGCTAGAAAATTACATCGATATTTAAATAAAAAAGGTATTAAAAAATAGTAAAGCCAGAGTGAAATATAAAGATAGATGGATCTTTTTTGAATTTAATTTTATTTGTTTTCCAATTTCCTATCGTCATCGTTCGGATGATTTGATTTTTTGAACCAATACTTATGGAGATACTCAAAAATGTTTGATTATTGAGAACTTTAATTAAATCATTAAATAGCCTTTGATTTCTGTAGGGCGTCTCAATAAAAATTTGAGTTTGATTATTTTTTTTAGAATTAATTTCAAATTCCTTTATTTTTTTTATCCTTTTATTTTTCTCTACAGGTAGATAACCATTAAAGCTGAAATTATTTCCGTTTAAACCTGAGGCCATCATTGCTAACAGAATTGAAGATGGACCAATTAGGGGAATAACCTTAATTTGATTTTCATGTGCTTGCATAATTAGCTTAGATCCTGGATCTGCAATATTAGGACACCCAGCATCCGTTAATAAACCAATATTTTTTCCGTTCAAACAAGGACTTAATTGCATTGAGGTCACAATTGCGTTTTTTTCCTCTAATAATTTAAAATTTTCATTGTTGATTTTTTTTTTCGGACAGACTCTTTTTATAAAACTTAGTGAAACTTTTATGTTCTCAACAACGAAATTATCAATAGAATTTATTATTTCTAAATTATTATTCGGGATAAAAATTTCTTTAGAAATTGAACTGGGAATTATGTAGAGATTTCCTTTTATATTAAATTTATTAAACTGACAACTTTTTACCTAAGTCTTCTACAAACTTTCTAAATTGTTTATCAGTAGAGGATAAATTATCAACTGTTTTACATGCATGTAAAACAGTTGCATGATCTCTTTTACCAATTTGTGATCCAATACTTGCAAGGGATGCTTTTGTATATTTTTTGGCAAAAAACATCGCAAGTTGTCTGGCTTGTACAATGTGTCTTTTTCTTGTTTTTGATTGTAGTGTTGGTATGTCCATTTGGAAATAATCAGACACTATCTTTTGAATATAGTCAATAGAAATTTCCCTTTTTGAGTTTTTAACAAATTTTTCAATGATTTCAGCAGCGAGTGACAGGTTGATTTCTTTTCTGTTAAAAGAAGCCTGAGCGATTAGAGATATTATTGCACCTTCTAATTCTCTGACATTAGTTTTAATATTTTTTGCAACATAGTGAATTACCTCATCATCCATTTCAATACCATCTCTGAATAATTTATTGTTAAGTATGGAAACTCTTGTTTCGAAATCAGGTTTTTGTAACTCAGCAGAAAGTCCCCATTTGAATCTTGATAAGAGTCTTAGTTCAATATCCTGCACATCCACGGGAGCTTTGTCACTAGTTAGAATAACTTGTTTTCCATTTTGATGTAAGTGATTGAAAATGTGAAAGAATACATCCTGGGTTCCAGGTTTTCCAGAAAAAAACTGAATGTCGTCAATAATCAAAGAATCAATAACTTGGTAAAAGTAAATAAAATCATTTCGGTTGTTCTTTTTTATAGCATCTATGTATTGCTGAGTAAATTTTTCAGCTGTTGTATATAAAACAGTTTTTTCAGGGTATTTTTTTTTAATTTCTATTCCAATAGCATTTGCAAGATGGGTCTTTCCTAGACCCACTCCACCAAAAATCAAAAAAGGATTAAAAGATGTTCCACCAGGCTTATTAGAAACTGCTATTCCAGCATTTCTGGCTAGTCGGTTTGAATCACCTTCAAGAAAATTTTCAAAAGTGTAGTTTGGATTTAATTGAGATTCAACTTTGACATTTTTAATTCCTGGAATAATGAAAGGATTTTTTAATTCTGGAATATTTCTGTTAATGGGGGCGGTAGTATTTTGAGCTAAAATTGAGCTAGTATTTGAACTTGGTATTTTTTCTGTAAAGGCTTGAGAATTTCCAAATTTATTTTCCATTTTTATTACATATACCAACTTAGCCTTTTCCCCTAAAGTTTTTTGTAAAGAAACTTTTAAAATTTTGACATAATGTTCTTCAAGCCATTCATAAAAAAACTTACTTGGAACTTCAATACTTAAAACTTTGTCTGCTAATTTTACAGCCTTTATTGGCTTGAACCAAGTTTTAAATGCCTGTGGTTGAATATTGTCTTTGATAAACTTCAAACAATTTGACCAAACAGAATCAGCAGTAATACTCATTTATATATAATTATAAAATTTTGAAATTAGTCCAATTTAAGATCATCATTGAATAAAGACAATTCTCAAACGTGAGTAACAAATATGTAAACAAATTTTTTAAAAAAAAAATTAAAAAGGGTTGTTTTTTAATTTTTTTTTTTGTCACATTTATTTAGTGATAAATTTGAATTAATCTTTAGTATTCTTTGATCTAGAATTATGAAAAAAACAT
>MDTB01164305.1_pt1 | contig 11424 bp, 11 predicted proteins | sample 811161 | NCBI WGS metagenome assembly MDTB01 (sample SAMN05326650, study PRJNA326480) | marine metagenome | isolation source: seawater | place: Mediterranean Sea | collected 2009
ATTCTCCCCGCAAAAGAACGACTAGATAATAGATTAGGAGGAGAGAAAATAGCAATCCGTATTTTAGCCGACCCCATCGCTAAAAAATTAATTGAAAACACAGGTCCACTAACTGCAACTTCTGCAAATATTAGCGGTTCGGAACCTTTGAGAGACTGTGAAATGGCTGCAAAAACACTTTCTTCTTCGGAGAATATGGTTTCATATCTATCGGGTACTTGTTCGGGAGGAGCACCCAGTACCTTGATAGCATGGTATACGGTCTGTAAATCACCCAACGGTAACGAGATTGAGGTTTTGAGAGAAGGTTTGGTCGGGGAAAAGGAGATTCAAGAATGGTGGAAGAAGCGGACTTAAAGCAATGGAGAGACGCTGGCCACGTTGCAAGAAGAACTTTGGAAGGCATAAAAGATGAGATTCAGGAAGGGAAATCTTGGATAGAAGTAATTGATTCTGCTGAGAGATTTATCAGAAGACATGGGGGGCAAGCAGCATTTCCAGTTACAATTTCTGTAAATGATATTGCTGCTCATTTTACTTCTAGCCATCATGATTTGCCCCCAGAAGGATGGGATAAACCAATGATTTTTGAGAAAGGAGACCTAGTTAAATTGGATGTTGGCGTTCATATCAAAGGTGCTTTGGCAGATAATGCGCTAACGATAGAAATTGGTAATGGAAATAATCATACAGAGCAAATTAAAGCGGCTAGAGAGGCTAGAGACGCTTCTATAGAAAAAATGCATCCTGGAACTTCTTGGCATGAAATAGGTAAAGCGGCAGAACAAGTAACCAAAGATGCTGGATTTCAACCTATCAGAAATTTATGTGGTCATCAACTAGAAAGATGGAATTTACATTCAGGGACTTCGATACCCTCATTTGCCTGTGGACCAAACTCAGGTTTCAAAGGAAATGCAGAAATTGGAGGTGTTTATGCTATTGAACCATTTAATACGACCGGAGAGTCAGGTATGGTAGAAAATATACCTCCTTCCGGATCATCGAACATCTTGAGAGTGACAGGGGACGTCTCAATACGTAAAGCACTTTCAAAAGGAAAATTAAAACCACTAGGTGCAACGATGGCTAGATATATCGAAGAGCGTTATAATACGCTACCATTCGCTGCTAGATGGGCATATCCATTACTGGAAAAACCATTTCCGAATGAGGACGAAGAATCTTTACAGAAGAAATGGAAGGCTATGACTAAAAAATTGACTTCAATAAGATTCTTAGAAGTTTACGAAGCTCTGAGGGATGTAGATGGAGGAAATATAGGTCAATTCGAGCACACTGTAATCGTCACAGATGGTGGTCCAGAAGTATTAACAGTACTTTGAGGGAGAAAATCCTTATTTGTGACTCTTTTACACTTTAACCTAAGAAGGATTATGAATTACCAACCCACATCAAACACCGTACAGGTCGTAAGGTTCTGCTGAGTGCATCCCATCCCCTCGCTAATATCTCTCGCCCTGTACACCTTATTATGAATCAGTGTTAACTCTAGTATTACCAAATATTGTTACACAAATTACTGACCCTAAAATTAATAATATCCCCATAGATTGTTGGAAAGATGGTTCTTCATCTAAAATTAATAATCCCCAAATTATTGTTAAAACCGGCTGTAAAAGTACAGCAAAAGAGGTCTTAGCACCGGGTAATCTTGGTAATGCATAAGTTATTGCGATCCATCCAGCTACCTGACAACAAATTGCCAAAAGAATTAACCAAGCGTGATTCGGCCATTCGGGTTGTAGATTAATTGGTTCAACACCGAGGGAATTCAGAGGCATCATTCCAATCAGAAAAATCCCTACAGCAGCACCGGCGGTAGCATCGAACTGAAGATTTTGTGCTGGGGCCATTTCTCTATTTGAGTATCTATACACAATCAAAAACGAAGAATAGAAAATTGCTGCAAAAACACCAGCAATCACTCCTTTAAGTGGGTCTTCACCATACGGCTGATCGTCCCATATTCCAGATATTAGAACCAAACCTAACACTACAACAGGTAAAGCTAAAAGTATAGATTTGTTTGGTTTTTCTCCGAGAAATTTCCAACTAACTAACGTAACAATAATCACTTGTGAATTACCGATCATTGTCGCTATTCCAGTCCCTATGTAATCAATAGCGGTGTGGTAACCTACAAAATCTAATGAAATCAATAATCCAGCAAATAATGTCAAAAAACGTGATTCTGGGCTACGAGTATCTTCGGAATTAAGAAGAAAAATTATCAAAATCAAAACAGGAAGAGCGTACGCCATACGGAAAAAGGCTCCTGTGACAGGATTGGTTTCTGAATATTGATACAATAATGGCGCGAAAGAAATTAATGTCGAGCCGAATAGAGCGATAAACATATTTTTTCGGTCTTCATTGACCGACATTGGTTCCAGCTCACTCAGTAGATGTTTCAGATATCATCTTTTGAAGTTCGCCACTTTCATACATTTCCAATGCGATATCGGAGCCACCAATTAGTTCTCCATTAATGAAAATCTGAGGCATTGTTGGAAAATCGGACCAGGCGCAAATAGATGGAATTGCCCTTGAATCGGAAAGAACATCTATACTGGCCCATTTTTGTTCGAGCTGCCCCAGAACTGTAGCGGCTCTATTACTAAAACCACATCTTGGTTGTTCAGGAGTACCTTTCATGAACAACACTATTGGGTTATTATCTACTATTTCTTGCAATTCATCTGGGGTCCAGTTAAAACTCATTTTATTCACTCCTTTTTTTCTCTACGAATATGCACTCCAAAAAATTCTGTTTTTTTCTCAGAGTGAGGATCAAAAGCAGTATCAAGTATTGACTCTGCTTGTTCGATAGTCATACATTTCAAATCTAATGCATGAACGATATTTTGAGCGATAAATGGCTTAAAGTGGTTCAATATCGGTTTCTGTCTTTGTAATGGCCTGACTCCTTCGTAAGAATCTGAAACTACACGTACGTGGAAATGATCGCCACTACCGTGTAAATCTGTAGCTTCAATTTTTGCATCGGGAACTACTTTTTGTATCTCTGAGGCCATCCAGGCTTCGGTCACCATGTATACTCTCTAGCGTCCGTCCTCTTTGAACCTCGCTGAAGAAATACTTCAATTTTGTAATGCTGAAGTGATTTCTTTTAGATTCTCTTTGATAGTCGCGTCATCATTTATAATCCCGCTACCAATTACTGCTACATCTATTCCCCAACTCTTGACTAAAGCGGCATTATAGTGTTTTATTCCTCCATCTATCATTAATTTTGTAGGTATTCCTCCGGAGTCAATCTGATTATTTATCGCTGTTCGGAACTCACGAATCTTTGATTGCATTTCAGGCATGAATGATTGGCCTCCTTTCCCTGGAACTACACTCATTACAAGCACTAAATCAAGTTTTGATAAATATGGGAGTACTTCGGATGCGGGTGTATCTGGATTAAGTACAATCCCTGCTTGACATCCGCATGAATGGAGATTTTCAATAAGGGCGTTGACATCACTTACGGCTTCGACATGAAAAATCACTAAATTTACACCTGCATCCACATATTGCCTCCATGTCTCTTCAGCATTGGTAATCATTAAGTGACAATCAATAAAAATTTCTGAACCTAGTCTTTGGCGTATGCTACGTACTAAAGAAGGTCCAAAAGTGATTGTCTTATTGATGACCCAATTGCCATCCATTACATCGAGATGAATCCAATCAATCCCTTCAGATACTAGTTCTTGCATCAGTTTTCCTAACTCACAAAAGTCAGCTGTAAGTATACTAGGAGCTATCTGCATAACCTATCCTCTGGTCAATACGATAAGCCCAAGGTACTCAATAGTTACTACTAAAGTTATGATTTAAAATAACAAATTATTATTAGGGGTAATTAGAACTCGAAGTTTGTTGGTTGTGAGTATGGGCCGGGTAGTAGACGCGAGTGATGCAGAGTTTGATATGGTGACGAAAAGTAGTGAATGGGTGCTAGTGGATTTCTGGGCTCCTTGGTGTGGGCCGTGTAAGATGATTGCACCAATTCTAAATCAAATTGCTGAAGAAAGAGATATTACAATCGCTAAAGTAAATACAGATATGAATCCTCTATCAATGGGTAAATTTGGTTTCAGAGGAATTCCTGCTTTGGTCTTATTCCATAATGGGCAAGTTGTAGACCAGATGACTGGAGCGAGGCCGAAGCCAATGTTCGATCAGTGGCTAGGAAAATATATGAGTTAATTTAGGCCTAGTTTTTTAGCCCTATCCTCTAGAGGAGTCCCTACTTCTCTTAGTAATCTAGAACGAAGAGCTTCATGTAACCACATTCCTTCCTCTAATTCTAACATTAGACCTCTTTCAATTAAATTCCTTGGAGGCTTTCCATTAAAATTAGATGCTTTGGCTAAAATTTTCCAGGGAACTGGCGTGTCTGAAACTGCTAAAAAAGCCAATAATTCTCTGTGATCATTTGGTAAAACATCGAGAATTTCTTCGTCTAGGAATCTAAGCCAATCTTCATGTAAAGTGTTACCATATATTTCTAATAATTCTAGAGCTAGAGGATGTCCACCAGTTACTGAGAAAATTTCCTCAACTGGTGCATTGTTTGGGATTTCTAAATCCTCTATCCAATCTTTGATTTCTTCTAAATTTAGGCCGGATAAAATTAATTCTTCAACTTTACCTCTTGTATGTACATCACGACGATCATAAAAAGCAAGATTTGCCCTTGAAATAAGTAATAAGCGCATTTTAGTTGATTCTGAGACTTGTAGTAATGAACCAAAAAAGTTAGCACCATCTGTACCTATATTATGCACATCATCAAGAATAACAAGTATTTCTGAAAGGTTATTTTCTAATAAATTCTTTTCATCCAACAAATGAGCAGTCAATCTTCTTCGAAATAAATCAATATTAAAAATTGCTCCTGGTTTAAGCGGAAGGGTTTCCAATATGTCATAAGGGTCTGAAGAGGCATCGTCAGAACCAACTCCTATACGATGTAATAGACTAGTTGCTATTCCTAACGAAGTATCCCAAGGTTGACAAGGATAGTACATAGCCTGAATTTTATCATTCGAGGAAATTATATCCCTCATCCAAAATGATACTAGGGTAGTTTTTCCACAACCAGCAATACCTGAAAGAACAAACATTGGAGTCTTTGATTTATACCATTTATTGATTATTTCCTTCTCCAATGAACGGCCATGAACCTCCCTAGTTTCTGGCGGTCTAGTATGATAAGTTGAATGGGCCCCCGAAAGTAATGAGATAGATCCGGGCGTGATTTTTTCTTCTGAGCGTATGATTGCGCCAAATCTTATATCTCCGAAATTCAATACACCTTCGTGTTGAGCATGCATCAAAACTTGTAATAGTGTGAGTTCTGTTTGTAGTTTTTTAGATGCTTCATCTGCTCTAATCTCCAATAGCTTGCCTTTTTTATCTCGGAGTAAAATTTTCATTGAACGTAGTCTCTCGATACTGTTTCTAGCGTTCTTACGACCTTCGTCCGTTAATTGCCATGTTTTTTGCCGTCGTTCCTCACCTCGAACTGCTCTAGTGTGTTCTGAAACTAAACCATCTGAAATTAGCTCCCTCATGGTACGTGAGACGTTAGGCAAATGAAGTGCACATACTTCTGCAATTCCTGGCCTCGTCATTTCAAATGTTACAAGATAATGGTCGGCTTGGTGATCTTGTTCCCATAAGTGAGCTAATATACGATCTGAAACGGACACATTGACCCGTGCATCAGTAGTCACCATAGTATTCCGGAATCGATAGTTGGCATCAAGAGTTCGGATTATAGATCAAAAAAATATTACTATTGTATCGTTATCAGACATTGAGGATAAGGTTCTTGCATCGGGGGAAGAAATAATTCGTCGCAGTCTGTTTGTGAGACAGGCAATGTCAAGATACTACTAGTACCTAATCCTAAAGTTACTGCCATTGTTGAAACAGGACTTGGAATATAATCTTCACCAGTTTGAGTGACCAGAAGATGTATTCCGTCCCCTTCTGGAATCACTACATCCATACCAAAAAATTCCATTTTAGCAATTACTGTCTCTCCGGGAGAAAGAGATTCTCCGTCTTTTCCTCCATTATGGAATCTTAAATCCATAACTGCATGACCTAAATGCATACCATTACTTGCTTGAACCATTTCTACGAATAAGTGACCACTTGTAGAAAGTAAAGATATTGTAGCTTCGACATGGAATGTGGGAGTGCCTATAATTCTAGTTTCATAATCAAAAAACGGGCATTCAATAGATAATTGAGAACTTGAAGTGATAGTTTCCCCACCTCCAATTATATTACAATCATCCATATCATACTGTAGTAATTCTTGATCTAAAGGAGGATAGGTTTGTTCAACTCTCCAACCACCAATATTATCTTGGATTTCAGCAATAAGTCTTGGCTCAGGGCCTTGTTCTTTAAGATAATAATCAAACCATTCTAATAAGTCATCAGCCCAATCCCATCTAAGAGTAAATGGGAATGCTTCGGCGCCTCTACCACTAGATAACCCCTCATGGCCACTTTTTCTATCAGGATAATCATGACCCCATTGGCCGTAAAGTCCCTTCACATCAAACCCCGCATCGCGAAAAATATTATGAGTTGGAAATGCCATATGAGGATCGACGTTCCAATCTTGCATTCCATGAATAATATAAATTGAGCCGTTATAATTTTCTAACGCTCTTTCAAGAAAAGTTCGCTCCGACCAATAATCGCTTCCAAGCCATGCAAGATTGTCTCCAGATAAATATGCAGCAGGTCCAGCATAATATCCTTCTAAATATCCTTCACATGCATTTTCAGCATCTTCTAAATCGCCGTCTAAACCAAAGCTACCATAGACTCCATTATGCATTATCGCTCCTCTTGCCTCCATACTGCCATTTCGCCACATTAAATCATGCGCACCAATTAATCCAGACATTGGAATTATTGTCTTTAGATATTCGGAACCCATTGCTGCAGCTTCCCAAGGAGTAGAGCCATCATATGATTTTCCAATAATGCCGACCGCTCCATTAGAAAAAGGAGCTGTACCTAAATATTCAACAGCTGCATCGATACCTCTTTGTTCGTCTAGACCCATTAGATCCATGCAGTGATTACTCTCTCCGGTACCAAAAACACTAACCTGGGCAACACCATATCCATGAGGTACGAAATTTTCTATTAAAAATCGACCTAACCTATCTGCTGGAGTCAGAGCATCGACATCTCCATCATCATAATATGGCCCGATTTCTGCGATTATAGGTACTTGGCAATTTTCAGATATCTCTGCAGAATCATAGTCGCATCCTTCAATTATTGGTAACCACAATCCAAGATGAACTTCAGCATCTCCTGTTAATCCCGCCCCACCATCACTTACAGTAATCGACGGTACGGAAACATAAACAGACTTTACTGGACCAATATCGAATGAGCCGTTAGATGATACTCGACTAAATACATCATCAATTTGATATTGCATATCTGATCTTTCTTCAACGGGAGGTAACCAATGAGAATTATCAATTTCAGAATTTGATATTGCTTTATCCATACAGCTAGATAATAATGGACTGATCACTAAAAGTGCCAAGCACAAACTCAGCATCCTCTTAGACATATATCGGGCGCTAATCAAATCGCTCAAGAGTTTTTTCCATCATAGTTCATTTATTTTTTAAATTAGTCAAATGTTAAAATGAAAATTTAGATACATTAGTTGATATAACTCCTGCCTAAGTAGGGTTATTGTGAATAAGTCAGAACGGGGACGATTAATTCGACTTCAGAGAATGGAAAGGACCGAAATGGAAGTCTACAGAAGGCTTGCCAATAGAGAGAAAAAGGCAGAGAATAAAATTATCTTACAGAAAATTTCTAAACAAGAAAGTAATCATTACAACATACTCAAGGAAAAAACTGGAGAAGATGTTAATTTTTCAAAGATTAGAGTATATCTTCATCTAATAACTTCGATATTTCTAGGACTCACTTTTTCTCTGAAACTAATGGAAAAAACTGAGCAAAATGCTGCTCGGGAATATCGAGATTTAGGTTATGAAAATATAGCAAAAGAAGAAGATGAACATGAAAAAGAACTTTTGTCATTATTGGAAGAAGACAGTTTAAATTATCTGAGTAGCATTATACTGGGTTTATCCGATGCATTAGTTGAACTTACAGGGGCTTTAGCAGGACTTACTTTTGCATTTCAAGAGCTAAGAATTGTAGCATTGGCAGGACTAGTGACAGGTATTTCTGCTTCTTTCAGCATGGCTGCTTCAGAATTTTTAGCAACTAAGGAAGAGAATTCAAATCGTTCACCAATTAAAGCCGCTTTATACACAGGAACAGCGTATATAATTACAGTATTTGTATTAGTTATTCCTTACTTATTGTTGAGTGATAGTAGTGAGATAATTTGGGGCTTAGAACCGCACATTCAAGCACTCATTATTACTTTTATAATTGGATTGTTGATTATTGCATTATTTAATTTATATGTATCTATTGCTCAGGATAAATCTTTCAATAGGAGATTTTTTGAAATGGTTTTTATCCTATTGATAGTTACATTAATTTCTTTCTTAATAGGTGTGATACTAAGAGAATCCTTTGGTTTGTGAGGTATTTTTGGTTATCAATTCAGAGAATACCAATCAAAGGGTTTGATTTAACATAGTTATTCCCGATAAATATGAATGCTTATGATGAACTATTGGAAAGGTTGAAGGATATTGACTTGGTAAATCAAATTGGAGGATTATTAGGATGGGATCAGGAAGTTCTAATGCCACCAAAAGCAGCAAAATTAAGAGCAGAGCAACTGTCTTGGATTTCAAGAACAGGGCATGAAAAATTGACAGATTCAAGGATTGGCGAATTACTTGAAATGTTAGAACGAGATGAAAATCTGAATGAGGTTCAGAAAGGAAATATTAGATTAGCAAGAGATTCGTACAATAAAGCAACCAAATTACCCACTGATTTTGTAGCAGAAATGGCTTTACATAAATCAAAATCTCAAATTTCTTGGACCGAAGCAAGAGCAAAAAATGATTTTTCTATCTTCAGAGATGATTTGGCTAAGATGGTAGAGATGTCCAGAAAAAAGGCAGATTTTTTAGGATTTCAAGAAGTGCGATATGATGCATTACTAGACTTGTATGAATCAGGATTAACGGTATCGAAAGTTGATCCATTGTTTGCTGGACTAAGAGAAAACGTTGCACCATTAGTAAAGAAAGTGATAGAGAATGGAAAGAAACCAAAAATGTCTTGGGTTCATGAGAATAATTGGAGTAAAGAAGGTCAAGAGAAGCTCTCACAGTCTATTTCTGAATCCATAGGTTTTGATTTTGATGCTGGAAGAAGAGATGCATCAACTCATCCATTCTGTGGCGGCCCTAATCCAGATGATGTTCGGTGGACAACCAGGTACGATGAAACTGATCCATTTGGTTCATTATACGGGTCACTACATGAAACTGGTCATGGACTATATGAGCAAGGAAGACCTAGGAATCTAGATTTTCAACCAGCAGGTTCTGCTAATGGATTAGGAATACATGAAAGTCAAAGTCGTCTATGGGAAAATCAAGTAGGTAGATCAAAAGAATTTTGCGAATGGGCACTTCCTACATGGAAGAAAAATTTTCCTGAACAAATGAAAAATGTGTCTGCTGATGAATTATGGCGCTCAGTAAATTTGGTAGAGCCGAGTTTAATCAGAGTTGAAGCGGATGAAGCAACTTATAATTTGCATATTATGATAAGATATGAAATAGAAAAGAAGCTAATTGCTGGAGAAATAGAAGTAGATGACCTGCCTGATGTATGGGATGATATGTATGAAGAATATTTAGGAATTAGAGCACCTAACAGAACGCTAGGAGTTCTGCAAGATATTCATTGGTCGTTTGGTGCATTTGGATACTTCCCTACGTACACATTAGGAAATTTATATTCAGCTCAGTTACTTACTGCTGCAAGAGAAGATTTACCTAATCATGACGAAGACATGCGGAATGGTAACTTTATTCCATTACTAAAATGGATGCGAGAAAATGTACATTCAAGAGGGAGTATAATCTCTCCAGCAGAATTGATTGAAGAAGCTACAGGACGACCCCCTTCTCCAAATGATTTTGTTGAATATCTAAAGCAAAAAGTAGAAACATTATACAATTTAACTACTTGAATACGAAAATAAAGATGGTTTTACAATGAGTATGCAAATGTGTCCAATAGAAGATTTAGCGTCATTTGTGAGAGACTTAGGTAGTGAATGTACTACGCTGAATATAGGTCACAACTATTTAGTGGCCGGGTCAAAAACAGGAAGAATCATACTTTGGAATACTAATACTGGTCAAGAGGGGTGGAATGTAGAGGTTGAAGGACCTATTTCTGATTTAGAAATCGATGAAAAAATTTATGTTACTGCTTCTGCAGAATTACATGCAATAAATAAAGAGAATGGCGTTTTAGAATGGTCTGTAGATATAGAAGGCTCCAGTGATTTGATTGAAATTGACGAAGACAAGATATTTGTTACTTCTTCATTATATGAAATTGAAGTTCAAGATTACACTGAAACAACATTTTTCGCATTTGACAAAAATGGACAATTACTTGGAAGTGTTAACTTTGAGGAAAAACCCTGGTTTATGAAAAAGCAAAATCAGAAAATAATCCTAGGTATTGGAAGGCCAAGATGCGGGATCTTGACAATAGATGATAAATACAATATATCGCATAGTAGAACTGATGGAAATAGTCCTGTAAATATGGGAATAAAAAGCAATAAGAGATTTTTATTGGGCCATAGTGATGGAACAATAACTGAAATTAATGATAGTGGTAGAAAATATATTCAGTGTGGAAATGATTCAATTACTGCCATTAGCTCAAAGGATATTTCATGGCAAGCAGGAGATAAAAATGGGAACTTATTTTCCTCTGATGGTTGGAGTAAAAAACTTGGCGATAGAATTAACTGTATAGTAGAAACTAAACATCATATTTGGGTATCTGTAACTTCTAAAAATAATGTAGTATACTTATTAGACAAAGGGAGCGGTTCTATTAAACATCAATTTTCCCATGATTATAAAATTCAATTAATGAAATTATTAGATAATAATTTAGCAATATCTGATGAAGAAGGTAAGGTAATGTTCTTTGATACTAAAACATTGGAAAAAAGGATTGGAACAAAGAGCGTGATTAGTGAAGATTTAGAAAGAAGAAATTTGTTAAAAAAGCGATTGAGGGCCTTGAGAGAGTGAAAATTTTGCATAAGAAATATACCCCTAATAACCCTTATTTCCGGTGCACTGCAAGGCTATGAGAGAAAGGTTTAAGAGCCGCGGCCGTCCCTGA
>MDTB01196189.1_pt1 | contig 11423 bp, 12 predicted proteins | sample 811161 | NCBI WGS metagenome assembly MDTB01 (sample SAMN05326650, study PRJNA326480) | marine metagenome | isolation source: seawater | place: Mediterranean Sea | collected 2009
GCAAAAAGAGATTTTATATTTTCTACAGATTGTTCCATAGGAATTATTAACGCATGTATTTATGGTTTCAATTGTGGCCCAATAAATTTAGGCTCTGGAAAAGCTTTAAAAATCTCTAAATTAATTTCTAATCTTAATGAAATAAATAATTTTCAGTATATGTATGATAATTCAAAACCTGCAGGATATCCCGTTAGGGTTATGGATATCGATTTAGCAAAAAAAAAATTAGGATTTAAAAATTATTTTAGTTTAAAAAAAGGTTTAGAAATAACATTTAACTGGTATGTTAAAAATCAAAAAGAATTTAAAAAAAGAAAAAACTATTTTAATGAAAAATTTTAATAAAAATCTTAAAATTATTAAATCAGATATTATAAGCGCAGTTTATAGAGCAAAAAAAGGCCATCTTGGTGGATCTCTTAGTTCCGCAGATATTATTTACTACCTTTATTCAAAAAAGATAGTCGAAACTTTTTTGGGAAAACCTACAAAAAACTCTTTTATTTTAAGTAAAGGACACTCCTCACTTGCGCTTTTATCTGTTGTAAACTTTGTAAATAAAAATAAATATAAAAGTTACCTAAATAAATTTAATTTAGACGGCTCACTATCTGGCAATAATTGTTCTGAAAAGGTTCCTGGATTTGAATTTCATACTGGATCTTTGGGACATGGAGTTGGCTTAGCTTGTGGAGTAGCTTTAGCCAAAAAAAAAAAGAACGTAAAAGGCAAAACAATTGTACTGATTAGCGACGGAGAATTACATGAAGGATCTATATTTGAAGGATTACTCTTTGCCGATCAGCACAAACTTGATTTGACAGTAATAATTGATAATAATTCTCAAATTTGTGAGGGTTACACAAAAAATATTATACATACAAAAAAGTTTATAAGATTTTTAAAAAACAATTTTCAGTCAATTCAGATCGATGGCCATAAATTAAACGAATTAAAAAAAATCGATAACCTTTTAAAAAAAAAAGGTCTCAAGATTGCAATATTAAATACCATTAAAGGCAAGGGAATTAAATTTATGGAAAATGTTATTAGATGGCATCATTCTGTGCCTAACAAAAAAGAATATATAAACGCCTTAAAGGATTTGAGTTAAATGGATTTAAGAGACCTATTTTTTTTAAATCTAATTCAAAAGATGAAAAAAAATAAAAAAATTATCTTATTAAGTGTAGATATGGGCTCTCAGGTGATAAATAAAAATCTTAAATATTTAAAAGAGCAATACATTAATGTTGGCGTATCAGAGTCTAATGCAATTTCTGTTGCAGCAGGTATGGCTTCAAGAGGTTTCATAGTTTATGTATATGGAATAAGTACGTTCATATTTAATAGACCCAGAGCTCAGATTAGACATGATGTAATTATAGGCAATAATCATATTAATATAATTGGTTCTGGTGTAGGATTGACCTATTCTCAAGACGGGCCGAGCCATCATCCTGTAGAAGACTATACTGGATTATGTTCTTTACCAAATTCAAAATTAATCATACCTTTCGATGAAAAAAGTGCAGAACTTGCAGTAAAAGAAACATTAAATAAAAAATTTTCAACATTTATAAAACTAGATAAAGGGAACACTGAGAATAAATATTTAAAATATGAAAATGGATTTTATTATAAAATAAAAAATAAAAAAAAATGGGTTATTACTACAGGAATGGAAGCTAGTTCTATATTGAATGATAAAAGTTACAGTGACTATTCAGTTGGAGTTCTATTTGCATCTTATAAAAATAATTTAAATTTTATAAAAAAGTTTATTCCAAAAAATTCAGAAATTATAGTTTCAGATGAGAGTTTTGCGATAGGAGGATTGTATTCATATATAACGACACTATTATCTCTTGCAAAATCTTACAATGTTGTTAACAAATGTTTAAATAATAAATTTATACAAAAAAAATATAATAGACTCTCGTTAAGAAAAAAATATGCTGTTATTTGATTTTAAAAAGATTGAGAGAATATATTCTAATTTAGTTTTAACTGATCAATGGAAGCAAGCTTGTAATAAATTCAAGGAAAGTAATATCATTCTTTATTACGGCCACGGAGGTAACCTAGGTGTAGCTGATCATGCGGCAATAGATACTTCAAGGCTAACAAATTTTCAAAAAACTGCATTTTCTCTTGGCTCTTCAATACAAACAACATCCATAGCAAACGACAGTGGGTATGATCAACTTTTTAAGGAATGGATAAAGATGCACACTGCAGCTTTCTCTAGAGAAAAAAAAAATAAAATTTGTCTAATTGGAATAACAGCAACTGCAAAATCAAAAAACTTTCAAAACGCTCTTGATTATATCGAAGAACAAAATTTGTCTAGTATTTATATAACTGGGAAAAAACAAGAAAAAAGGAGCAATTATCATTCGGAAATATTTTTAGATGTAAATTCAAAACAAGATATCGAAGTGATAAGTTTAGCTTTAACTTATGAAATTCTTCAAGAGTGTGGATACGACTGTAATCAAATTAACGCTATTTGATTTATGTTTTCTAAAAAAATAATTCAAAAATTATTTAAGAAAATATTAATCACAAAATTTTGTGAAGATTTAATTATTAAAGAATATCCTAATGATCAAATGAAAACCCCAATGCATATGTCTAAAGGAGAAGAAATTATTATATCTTCTATAGTTTCAATTTTTGGTGAAAATAATGATTATTTTGGCTATTACAGATCTCATTCTTTATACCTATCAGTAACTGAAAATATTAAAGGTTTCCTAGGTGAACTTTATGGAAAAAAAATTGGACAAAACGAAGGTCTTACAGGATCTATGCATATTTTTACTCCGGAGAGCAATATTAAACTAATGTCTGCGATTGTTTCAGGGACTATTGCCCCTTCACTTGGAAATGCATATGGAAATTTAATTAACAAAAAAAAAAAATACACGATATGTTTTTTTGGAGATGGAGCTACCGAGGAAGGAGTTTTTTGGGAGACTTTAAATTTTGCTAAAAAAAAGAAAATACCAGTTTTGTTTGTTTGTTTAAACAATGGTCTTGCGGTAGATTTAAAAATAAAAGAACGTCAATCTTATTCTTTATCGGACGTAGGAAATTGTTTTAAATTAAAGTGCTTTAATATTGATTCTTCAAATGTTAAAGAAGTCCTCAAAAAATCAAAGTCTATCAAAGATTATTTACAAAAATTTAAAGAGCCAGTGTTAGTTAATGCCAATTATTTTAGGTTCTTGCAGCATTTAGGCATAGATAGAGACCCGAGATTGACAAAGAAAGAATATGAAAAAAATTTAAAAAAATATGAATCCTATAATTTAGTAAAAAATTTTGTACTAAAAAAAAAATATATAAACAAAAAAATTGTAATTAAATTAGAGAAACTAGTATCTAAGAGAATTGAAATAATTATGAAATTAATTAACAAAAGTAAATTTTCAAACTCATTAAAAAAATATAAAGCGTTTTATGAGTAGAAATATAACTTTTAGAGAAGCGATTAATGAAGCTCTGTATTCACAGATGAAAAAAAATAAAAGAATAATAAATTTTGGAGTTGAAACCAATATGTTTGGTTCAAATTATAAATTAGAAAAATTTGGCAAGAGTCGGTTTTTTATTTGCCCATTGTCTGAAGATATGTTGACAGGGTTTGCCCTTGGATATGCTATCAATGGAGGTTTTTCAGTTCTTAATCACGCTAGACCTGATTTTTTACTTTTAGGTATGAATCAGTTGATAAATATGATTTCAACATACTCTTTTTCTACAAACAATAAAAAAGGTGCTGGGATTTTAATAAGAGCTGTTATCGGACGTAGTTGGGGACAGGGTTTCCAGCATAGCAAATCTATGCAATCAATTTTCTCACATATTCCTGGTATTCATGTAATTATGCCCACTACCCCTAAAGATGCTAAAGGAATGATAATTAGTGCGCTAAATCAAAAAAATCCTGTTGTTTGTCTTGAGCATAGACTTTTATACTTTCAAAAAGGTCATGTTCCAAAATATGAATATAAAATACCAATTGGCAAAGCTAACATTTTAAAAAAAGGAAAAGATTTAACAATAATTTGTTCATCTTGGATGAATGTTGAAGCAGTTCAGGCAGCTAATTTTTTAGAAAAAGTTGGCATCTCCTGTGAAGTGATTGATCTAAGAACAGTAAGTTCATTAGATGAAAAGACTATGTTTGATTCAATAAAAAAAACAAAAAGATGCTTAGTTTTAGATTATGATTGGTTAAATTGCGGTGTAAGTGGTGAAGTAAGTTCAAGGATTTATAGTAAATTTTATAAAATTTTGAAATCTCCTATATACAGAATGGGTTTTGCAGATACTCACTGTCCAACTGTAAGACATTTAGAAAACAAATTTTACCCTAATGCCAAAGATATTGTGAAACAAATATCTATAATTTTTCAAAAAAAAATAAATACAAAAAAAATAGTTCTATATTCACATGAAAACAAATTTAAAGGGCCATTTTAAATTAAAATTAATTAATAGTAGATTAATTTCAAAACTTTTCAAAACTAGTGAAAAGGAAATTAAAAAGTATTGTGGAAAAACTTTAAGTTTTTATAATTTAAATTACAGAGAAATATCATCAGATGAATATAAAAGAGCAATTATAGAAATTATTAAAAAAGTTGAAAACGATAGGCAAAATGTTTTGTCTAAAACTAGAAAAAAGATATGGACATCTGGATGGTCAGAAAATCTGTCGGAATACAAAAAAACAAATTCTTTTTTAAGTCTTATTCCAAAATATTATATTAACAGACCAAATAAAATTTTTAGATTAGGAGCTCAACTTGTAAAATCTAACCAAAAATACTTTGAATGGAGAATGTTGGAAATCTATAGACTTTGGTTTTATAAAAAGTTTTTTAAAGATATTCAAAATATTTATGAATTTGGAGTAGGATCTGCCTCAAACCTAAATCACCTTTTTAAGATTTTTCCTGAAAAAAATCTTTATGGACTTGATTTCGTTAAACCATCAGTTGATTTAGTTAATTTAATTGCAAAAAGATCACAAAATAAAAAATTAAAAGGCATATTATTCGATATGCTTAAACCTAATATGAATATTAAAATTAACAATGATGCTGCCTTTTTTTCCATTGGAGCATTTGAACAATTAGGTAATAAGATTGACAAAATTCTGAATTTTTGGATTAAAAAAAAACCAAAGATTTGTTTGAATATAGAACCTGATAAGTATTTTTATAACCTGGATTTACCAGAGGATTATTTAGCCCTCAAATTTCACACCCAAAGAAACTATACCTCAACTCTTTACGATAAATTAAAAAAACTTGAGAAAAAAAGAAAAATAAAAATCTTAAAAAAATTTAGAGCCCCATTTGGAAATTATGTTTTTGATGCTTACAATTTTTTTTTATGGAGAGTAATTTAGGGCGTTTTAAAATTTTTAATTTTATATTTTGATCTATTAAAAAAAGCTTCAAGTATTGTAATTACTTCTGAAAAACCATTTATTATTACGCTTACGCTTGATTCACCCCCAACTCTGGGTGGCTCATCTCCAGCTATATCAGCATAAGGCAAATTATTTCTTAAACAGCCGATTGCTAATTGAGTATGTATTGAAACTCTAAAATTTTTGGGATTATCAAGCTCTAGTCTATTAAATAGATCTCTTTTAATACATTTATACCCACCTAAGACATCTGTAAATTTACCTTTAAATAAAATATTTACTGCTGTTGTAAACATCCAATTTCCAAAGCCTGATACTAAAGTGTCGTCAAAACTTTTTGCATTATCCTTATATCTAGACACGCAAACATATTCATAACCTTCTTTAGCCTTATTGATCAATTCAGGAAGTTTTTCAGGTAGCATGTTATTATCTGGTGTGAATGGCATTACTACGTAGTCACCTTTAGCTTCTTTAACACCCATTAAATATGCATCGCAAATTTTTCTTTGTTTTTTAGCAAATTTTACATGATCATAATTTTTATTTTGAACTATAACTTTTATGCCATGCGCCCGAAGATATTCAATGGTTCCATCTGTTGAACCTCCGTCAATACACAAAATTTCAAAAAACAGGGATTTATCTATTTTAGGCACCACTAATTCGCAACCTTTTATTTCATTTAAAGTAAGTAAAACTAATGAAAATTTCATATAGTCGAAATATTATCTTTTACTTGTTAAGTCAATAATAATATATGAAATAAAAGATGATTAAAAATAAAAACCAAAATTTAGCTAAATTTTATAATAAAAAAAAAATCTTAGTTATTGGAGGGTCTGGTTTTATAGGTACAAATTTAATTTTAAGGCTAGCTGATTTTAAATGTCAAATTTTAGGAACCTTTAATAAAAAAAAACCAATAATTAATTTTAATAAAAAAAAAATAAAATTTAAAAAATTAAACTTATTAGTACATAATAATAAAAATATAAATTTTTTTAAAAACTTTGATTATGTTTTTATGTGTGCCGCTAACACTTCCGGAGCTAAAATAATTGAAAAAAAACCTCTTGATCATCTAACACCTAATATAATTATGAATACAAGAGCATTAGAATTAGCTTATCAATCTAACGTTAAAAAATTTTGTTTTATTAGCAGTAGTACAGTTTACCCAAATAAAAAAAAGATTTTTAAAGAAACAGATGTAAATTATAAGTTTTATGAAAAATATTTTATTGTAGGATGGATGAAATTATTTTCTGAAAAAATGTGTAAAATGTACTCAGAAAAAATTAAAAATGTCATGGAGACTTTAGTTGTAAGACCAAGTAATTTATATGGTCCTTATGATAAATTTGAGCCTAAACTATCAAAAGTGATACCTTCTTTAATTGTTAAGGGGTTAAGTTCTGAAAGATATTTGAATGTTTGGGGAGACGGAAAAGACGTAAAGGATTTCCTTTATATTGAAGATTTTATAGAGGGTTTGCTTTATTCTTTTACAAAAAAAAAACTTAAAATTGTTAATATATCATCAGGTATATCAGTAAGCCTTCGGAGAATAATAAAAATTATAATTTCTAATACTAATAGAAAATTAATACCAAAATTTCAAAAAAATCAGCCATCTATGATTCAATATAGAAAAATATCAAATAAATTAATAAAAAAAAGTACAAAATGGATGCCCAAAGTTTCATTAAAAGATGGAATAATCCATACAATTAATTGGTATAAAAACAACCATTAGTTTACATATCTAAATAAGATCCATTATAAACTATTTGGCTACCAGCATGATCAATTTTAAAATCGATTAAATTTTTTAAGTTAATATATTTTTTTATTCTTTGAATTTTTTTTCGGTCAGCATGAAATAAAATAAATCCACCATTTCCTGATCCCACTAACTTAGTTGAGTTTGCTCCATTTTTTTTTAATTTTTGAATAATTTTATCTATTTTTTGATTAGAAATTTCTGGGTTTATTTTTTTTTTTATCTCCCAAGATTGATTAATTAAATAATTTAACTTTTTTATAGAAAAATTATTATATATTAACTTTAAAGCTTCACTACCGATATTAGATAATTCATCTAAATTCTTTTGTTTTTTTTTTTTTTTAATTCTATCTATTTTCAATAATTCAATTTTTTTTGATTTTCTTTGAACCCCAGTAAAATAAATATAAAAATTATTGTTTAATTCATTAATAAATTTTTTATTAGCTATTGGGGTAACATCAAAATTTTTATTGAATAATTTAATATGATTAAGGCCACCAAATGAAGCTGCTATTTGATCTTGATATCCAACTGGTTCATTTAACATTTCTCTTTCAATTTCTAATGCTTTAAACGCTAGATTCCTTTTTCCAATATTTTTATTTTTAAGCGCATGTATGGCATTTATTACTCCTACTGTATTAGAACTGCTACTTCCCAAACCAGACAAAGCAGGCAAGTCTGCTGAATAAATAAGCTCTATGGATAGATTTTTATCTAAATATTTTTCCAATACCTTTCTATACACGCTATGATTAATATTTTTTTTTTCTTTAACTTCCTCAGTTTTAAAATATCTAAGTTTATAATTATAATTATGAATATTTTTAATTTTTTTAATTAGTATGTAAATGTATTGATTAATCGCAAAATTTATTACGTTAGTACTATTATTATTAAACCATTCTGGATAATCCAATCCACCACCAAATAGAGATACCCTTAAAGGCGTTCTGGAAATTATCATTAGTTATTTATCTCTTTTGGTAGTGATCGGTTTGAATTTAATTGGCCACTTAAAATTAAATTCTTTATCATACCATTTAATTGTGAATTGAGATTTTCTATCATAAAAGGTTGATTGTTTGTAATAAAATATTGTTTTTTTTGATAAAACATAATGAGAATTTCCAAAACCAGGTGGAATTAGAATTTGTATGTTATTTTTATCACTTAAATAAAAGAATTGATATTTTTTATATTCGTTATCTTTTTTTTTATTATTTACAACTAATAATAAAAATCTTCCCTCTAAGCATGTTACCAGTTTCCAAGTTTTGTAATCACCATGGATACCTCTCAATACATTTTTTTTAGAGACCGAAATATCGTCTTGTATAAACTGAATTTTTTGTCCTATTTTTTTAAATAATTTTTTGTTAAAAAGCTCTAAATACCTTCCTCTTTTATCTTTATGATCTTTTAATTTAATTTTTAGAACACCTTTAAGTTTTGTTTTAAAAATTATCATCTATTTATATAATCTTTTTGAGAAACTTGATTTCTCCAGTAATTTAATAAATCAATCATTGTGCTTTTAAAATTATAAATAGGTTTCCACTTAGTATGTTTTACAAACTTTTTAGTATCTGGAATTTGTAGGTCCGCATCAATAGGTCTTAGACGATTTTTATCTATAACAATTTTAATATTTTTAACATTACTATTTTTTAATAAAAAAAATAAAATATCTTTCACTTTACATACATATTTACCTCCAATATTGTAACACTCACCAAATTTAGGCTTTTTTGTTACTAAAAAATAATATGCTCTCACAGCGTCTCTAACATCTGCAATAGTTCTTAGTGAGTTAAGATTACCCACAAATATTTTTTTTTCTTGATATCCATTTTCTATCAAAGCGATTTGTTTAGCAAAGCTAGACTCGGCAAAAAAATCACCTCGACGAGGTCCTGTATGAGTAAACATTCTTGTTATTAAAGTTTTAAGACCATAAGCTTCATAATAAAATCTTCCAATTAAATCTGTACCAATTTTTGAAATTGCATAAGGAGAAGCTGGATGAAAAGTATTATCTTCTTTAATCGGAAGATCTTTTTTTTTTACTCTCCCAAAAACTTCCGAAGAAGAACATATGTGTATTATTGGTGAAATTTTTAATTTCGATACAGCATATAACAATCTGTCAGTGCCTAAAATATTAGTATTAAATGTGGTTTCCCTTAGACTAAAACTAGCTTTAGGAAAACTTTGAGCTGCCAGATGAAAAATATAATCTGGTTTAGTTTTTTTTAAACATTCATAAATTGATGTGTAGTCTCCTAAATCCAGATATTCTAATGATAATCTTTTTTTTTTATTAATTAATTTGACCAAATGATCTATATTATTAGTAGGACTTCTCCATCTACAAGCACCAAATACTTTCCAATTAGTGTTATCCAAAATAAAGTCGGTTAGATGAGAGCCAACCATACCAGTTATGCCAGTAATTAAAGCTTTTTTCATAAGTTTTTAGATGTTTGATTTTTAATTAAATAGTATAAATCAGAATTATTATCTACATTAATATACTCTAACTTAATATTTTTTGCTGCAATTTTGTCAGAATTTTTATCACCAATGTAAAAGGATCCCTTTTTTTCTATATTGAACTCTTTAAATGCTTTTTTGAACATACCAATGTTAGGCTTACGATCTTTTTTTGCTAATCTGTATTTTTTTTTTTTAGACAAAGAATAATATGGAGCATAATAAAATTTATCAATGTGAGCTCCTATACGTTTTAATCTTAGATTTATCCATTCGTGAAGTAAGTCCACATCTTTTTCAGTATAATAACCACGTCCTACTCCAGACTGGTTTGAAACAACAATTACATAAAAGTTATTTTTATTTAAAAAATTAATTGCTTTAAATACATTTTTTTTAAATTTAAAATTTTGTTTTCTTGAAACATAACCATAATCGTAATTTATAACCCCATCTCTATCTAAAAAAACACATTTTTTTTTTACATTTCTATTTAAAAACTTATTAGATTTTTTTAAATCTTGAAATGTTCCAATATCAATAAATTTATTTTTAAAAGTTATTAATTTAAATTTATTTTTTGGTAATTTTTTAAGCACTTCATTCTCTAAAGAGCCTTTTTTAACTAAGTAGTTTGAAATTTTATCTCTATTAAATAAATATATGCCAGAAGAAACTACTTTTTTTTTATTATAATAATAAGTTGAATATCTACTCTCGTTTTTTTGATTTTCAGAGCAAGCCAAGATACCAATTAAATTATTTTTCAACTTTATTTTAAATTTGCTAAGATTTATATTAAAAAAAGTATCTCCATTACAATATAGAAACTTTTTATCTAAAATATTAATTACATTTTTCAACGCACCGGAAGTGCCAAGAAAACTATTTTCTTTAACGCATCTAATTTTAACATTTTTAATTTTTTTATTATGATATTTTTTATGAAAAATAGTATGTTTATATTTAGTTAAAAGAACTATTTTATTAATATTATTTGCAGAGTAAAAATCAATTAAATAATCTAAAAATGGTTTCCCACTTATTTTAATTAATGGCTTAGGAATTTTTTTTGTTAAATTTTTTAATCTGGTACCACGTCCCCCAACAAGAATAACAACTTGTTTTAAATTCATTTAGATATATTAAACTCATTTTTTATATTTAAAAAGTTAAATTTATGAAATACAATAATGTAATTTTATGTCTCTCTTAAATAACTTAATGATTAAAAAATTAAATATTTCTATAAAAAAAGATTTTTGTTTTTTATTTTTAATTTCAGGTATTTATTTTTTACCTACATTTTTATTAGGAAACAATATTATTGAAGATTATTATCTAAATCATTTTAGTTTACTAATAAGTTTAGAGAATTTTTTTTCCCCATTCTTATTTTACTATGATTTAATTGGGCCAGGAACAAAAATGCCTCTAGGATCAGGGCTTAATTATTTTTTTCCTCCGAGTTTATTAATTGGAAAATTTGGTTTATTTTTTTATGTAACTTTACTGATTTGTTTTTATTTGCAAATAAATTTTCTAAAAAAAATTTTCAATCTTTTTTCAATAGAAAAATATAAGTATATTTTAATTTTTTTTTTTATATTTTCTACAGAATTTTTATTTCAGATATATTTAAGCGACTCTATTAAAACTATTTTTTTATACTCTTGTTTA
>MDTB01071875.1_pt1 | contig 11422 bp, 9 predicted proteins | sample 811161 | NCBI WGS metagenome assembly MDTB01 (sample SAMN05326650, study PRJNA326480) | marine metagenome | isolation source: seawater | place: Mediterranean Sea | collected 2009
GACCGAAATCGAGGGATCGTCGGGCGTACTTGGAACCTTTAGAACAATATCTTCGTGGCTCTCTCGGCGACAGATCACGTCGGTGAACGTACCTCCGGTGTCAACACCAATTTCCATGACTGTTTTTATCCCTCCCCAGACTCCGAATGGGACTCCTCGATCGCCCGTTTGACCTGACGCAAACAACGGTCGTCTAGCTTAGTTAACCCTATAAGTTTAGCTACTGGTCAGCCAGCGGGCAAAACCGGAATGTCGCCTATTAGACATTCAATGGATGAGGCTGGAGAAATCAAACCTTAATTCAATAGCCAATAATGCACAGGTTAGGCAGTTGAGATTAAGTAAAGCACGTACCATGGGTCTAAAAGAGTGTTTTGGTTGCATGCAGAGACTTTTTCATGACTAATTGAAGTTCCGTTATTCCGCCGAAAACTTAACATCACCAAGAGGAAGACCTAAAAATGGAAAAATCAGCCGCCGACGATGTTCAGGTAAGCGAGCGACTTCAACCCATCTCTGTAGAAACTGAGTACTTGGGGGGCTACAAGAGCAAAGTATCTATAAGGGATCTTGAGCCCTATTATCTTGATGAGCCGAAGGATCTTGGAGGTAAAAATACCGGTCCCACGCCGTTGGAGAATGTATTGGCGTCTTTGTGCGCATGCACATCCATGATTGTCCACATCATGAAGCGAGAGATGGGGTTTGTTTTTACTGACATGCGCTGCACTGCTAACGCGATGACTGATATGCGCCGTGTTGAGATGAAGCGTACCGGGAAAAAATATTCCGAGGTTGTGCCCTTAAGTTACCATTTCTACGAGGTCGAACAGATCGTTTACATCTCGACCGACGAATCTGATGAGCGATTAGATGAACTAAGGAATCACGTCTCAAGACTTTGCCCCGTAAGTCGCCTCCTTGAGGATGCTGGCGTCCCCTTCAAAGTCTCGTGGGTGAAGCAATAGTCAACCTGGGGCAGCGAGCCTTCTATTTCTTCAAAGACATAACCTCACGGGGCAACCAGTGCTGTGACTAAAACAGGCATATGGAGTGATCGGTTTGCTTTCCTGTAGCTCTACATGGAAAGCATTTCTCTGGATGCTGGTTGCCGGGGCCTGCGCAATTCTGATGGGAATCTCAGGACGGGAACTATCGTCAGAGATGGGTCTCTTCCAGGTCATGTTCTGTCGTAATGTCATCGCCCTATCCATCACCCTCGTTGCGCTTTTCTTGACCGGTCTTTCGGGTGTTCGGACTCGATTTATCAAACGACATGTTTTTCGTAACCTAGTGCATTTCGCAGCCACCTATCTTTGGTTTGTCGGAATTGTCTCAATTCCCATGGCCGCGGTTTTTGCTCTGGAATTCACCACTCCCCTCTGGACTGCCATACTGGCAGCGCTCTGGTTAAAGGAGCGCTTAAGTTTATCCCGGGTATTTGGAATTGTTATTGGGTTCATAGGGATCCTTATCATCTTACGACCAGGGATAGCGGTGGTTCATCCCGCATCTTTAGCCGTCGTCGCCTCAGCCATGGGTTTGAGCGTAGCCTATGTCATAACCAAAAGCGTTGTGCATGAGGATTCCGCTTGGACAATACTGTTTTGGATGAATCTGATCCAGATTCCGTTGTCGCTAGGCTTGTCACTGCCGTATTGGGTGTGGCCCTCTGACGCTCTAATCCCTTGGGTATTTGGGATTGGTATCGCCGGATTCGGGCTGCATCTTGCGATATCGCAAGCTATGACCCACGCGGATGCATCTGTGGTGGTTCCGTTTGATTTCTTGCGTCTACCATTAATTACCGTGGTTGCGTGGTTCATGTATCAAGAGTCACTGGACATCTTTATCTTTATCGGCGCTGGTATTATCGTTTTCGGAAACGCTATTATCCTGAACAGCGAGGCACCCAAGAAAGCGCGCTTTACCTGAGACATCACAAATGTAATCTTTTTTACCATTTTTGATCTAAATCTAATGCAAGATTCACTATATAAATACAAGCCTGCACAACGAAAAAATAAGGAACACGCATGACATACCGGGTTGGAGTTGATATCGGCGGCACATTTACAGATTTTTGCGCGTTTGATAACGAAACCAATAGTGTGCTCACTTTGAAAGTTTTATCAGAGCCTTTAAACCCCGGCGCCGAAGTAATGCGGGGCATCAAGGAGCTTGAGTCACGCTACGGAGTAAAACCCCAAGAAATTACATATTTCACGCACGGAACCACTGTTGGCGTAAACACCTTGATCCAACGGAAAGGGATCAAGCTTGCTTTATTTGTTACTGAGAATTTTGAAGATGTCTTGGAGGTAGCTCGCCTCAAGATGCCGGACCCATATAACCTTTTGTCAACACCGCCGAAGCCCTTGATCCCGCGTGAGCGGGTCGTGTCGGTGAGTGAGCGTACCCTCCATGACGGCACGGTCGAGAAAGCACCAGGAGCAGAAGGCATTGCGCACGCTCTCGAGGAGGCAAAGTCGCTAGGCGCAGAAGGCGTAATAATTGCGCTAATAAATTCCTACCGGAATCCAGAAAATGAGCTTCAGACAAAAAAGATTCTTCAAGAGATCGATCCTGACTTCCCGGCTTTCTGTTCATCTGACGTCTGGCCGATTATTCGTGAATACGAAAGGACCATAACTGCAGCGGTTCATGGTTACGTTCAACCGAGAGTCAGTTTCTACCTGGAGTCGCTCCAAAACGCGTTGCTGGAGGCAGGTGTAGAAGCTCCTCCCAAAGTGACGAAGTCGAATGGTGGCGTTATGTCTGCAGAATCGGGAAAAACCGAGTGTGTCCAGATGCTGTTATCCGGTACCGCAGCGGGCGTCATCGGTGCCAGTTTCATATCAAACCTCTCTGGTTTTGATAACACAATGAGCCTTGATATCGGCGGGACAAGCGCTGATGTCGCTTTCATTCGGGGCGGGTTGCCTCAGTACGGTATTGGAGAGGTGGTGGGAGAGTTTCCAATATATGTTCCCAGTGTCGCTGTCACCTCGATTGGAGCTGGTGGCGGATCCATTGCATGGGTTGATGACCTTGGCGTCCTTCGGGTCGGACCGGAAAGCGCAGGCTCCACGCCAGGACCCGCCTGCTATAACAGAGGCGGCAACCGGCCTACGACTACCGATGCGTTCGCTGTCCTTGGCTACATCGGACAATTTGAAATCGGCTACAGCGCTATTGAGGTAGATATTGATAAGGCCCGCAATGCAATTGAATCGGTCGCAAAAATGGTATCGCTCTCGATCGAGGAGACTGCCCAAGCCATCATCGATATCGCGGTCTCGGGTATGTATATGGAAGTGAGCAAGTTGGTTTCTCGCTACGCGATTGATCCGCGTGACTTTGTGATGCAGGCGTTTGGTGGTGCGGGACCAATGATGGCGTGTTTCCTGGCCAAAGAATTAGGTCTTCAGCGTGTCATCATTCCGGCGACCCCCGGCGTGCTGAGCGCATTGGGGGGCTTGATCGCCGACATCAAGAATGACTTCATATCGACAGTTTTCCTGGATGTTGATGATTCTCAGGTGACGAAGATCCAGAGTCGATTTAGGGAGCTGAAGAAAAGCGCGCTAACGTGGCTCAAAGACGACCAAGGGTACTCCGATGAATTTACCCTAATCTACTCGGCAGACATGCGTTACCGCGGGCAATCATTTGAAATCGAGACTTTGCTCAATGTCGCTGATATCGAAGCGGGAAATCTGTCCTCACTTGAAGAGGCATTTCATGTGCAGCATGAAAAGATTTATGAACACTGTGACCGCGAGGCACCTATTCAAATCGTGAATCTTCGACTGGTTATCGCGGGCACTAGCCCAAAACCTCACTTTGTAGAACAAAGCCTATCCCCTAGGCAAGCGGAACCCATAAATAAGATTGAGGTTTTTGTTGCTGGCAAAAAACAATCAGTAAACTTATATCAGCGAGAACAATTGGCCGCCGGCGCTTTCTTCAAAGGACCCGCTGTGGTTGCACAAAATGATACGACTACCTGCATTCCTGACGGAATATCTGGGGAAGTCGACACGCATGGAAATCTGGTGCTGAGCATCGAGAACACCCAAGCTTAACGCGGAGTAAATTGGAGAAAGAACAATGATAGATCCTATAACGTTGCAGATTTTAGCCAATCACTGTGCAGCCGCAACAGAGAGCATGGGCCATACTTTAATTAGAACTGCTCACTCGACATTCGTAAAAGAAACTGAGGACTTCACAACAGGGCTTGCGACTCTCGATGGGAAAACATTCGCCTCTCCATTTGACCTAGGGGCGACATGGTTTGTGGGGCTCGACTATGAAGATGTTATAGGGATGATTGATCATTATGAGGATGGTGACCTATGCATTACTAATGATCCTTACAGCGGGTTCGTGTGCACGCACACTCCGGACATTCATTTATGGCGACCAATTTTTTATGAAGGGGAGTTGGTGTGCTTTTCAGTCGGCCATGTCCACAATACTGATGTCGGTGGCGCAGTACCTGCCAGTCTCTCCCGGGCTAATACCGAGATTTTTCAGGAAGGAATCCGGATACCTCCAAGAAAACTTTACAAGGAAGGAAAGCTTGATGAGGAGTTGCTAGGCCTGATTCTTTCGAATGTCCGAATGCCCGAGCAGAATTGGGGAGACCTAAAAGCCCAGATCGCAGCGATGCGCACGGGTGCTCGTAAGGTTACGGAGATGATAGAACGATTTGGCCTTGAAACGTTTAAAACCGGAATCAACGAACTCCTTGATCATGGTGAGAAGCAGGCGCGTCGGGTTATTAGTCAAATTCCCGATGGAGAATATTTTTTTGCTGATTATATGGATGAAGATTCCGTAGACGGATATCCCTGTCGGCTCGCCACCAATATGGTTGTCAAAGGCGACGAGATTGTTTTCGACCTCTCACAGAGTGATCCCCAGGTAACGGCCTCTTTGAATATACCAACAGGTGGTAATGAACGACACATGCTGCTGATGGTGCCACTCATTTATCTTCTGTACGCAGTAGACAATAATATTTTTCTTAACAGCGGAATCATCAGACCCGCTCGATGCATTCTCCCGGAAGGCTCAATTGTTAACCCGGTATTTCCGGCTGCTGTTGGGATGCGCAGCCTCGGCGTGATGCGATTAACGTCATGCTTCATGGGGGCTTTCGTTCAGGCGCTGCCCGAAATTATGCCAGCAGCATCTGGAGATGGTGGCCCACTTATTAACATCCGAACGTCGGATATTAAGTCGGGACGCAAAGTAATGGCCAACCTTGATCCTATTACCGGCGGGGGTGGTGCTACTGCTCTCAGGGATGGAACCGAAGGGTCGGGGGCAAATTTTGGCTTTCTTAAAAATACTCCTGTGGAGATAAATGAAGCAGAGGTTCCAGTAAAGATTCTTAAATACGGCCTTGAGAAAGACTCAGGCGGCGCAGGACGTTGGCGTGGTGGTGGCGGCACTATTCTTGAATTCAAAACCTACTCTCCTAATACAACCGTCACAGCCCGCAACCGCGATCGCTCTCACTTTACCCCTTGGGGTGCAGATGGGGGTAAAGCCGGCAAACCGTCATCTTTTTTCCTTAATCCCGGAACGGATAAAGAAGTCAATCTTGGAAATACAGATGTCGTCACGATAGAGCCTGGCGACGTCATCCGGATTGCATCTTCCGGTGCGGGCGGCTGGGGCAACCCTCTGGAACGCGAACCCGAAAAGGTGTTGGATGACGTCCTACGGGGTTTCGTGAGTCCAGAAGCAGCTCGGGATGAGTACGGAGTAGTTATCCGAGGAAAAGAAGTTTCTATCGACGAAACTAAAGCTCTTCGCCAAGCTCTTAATGATGAAGAATCTCAATGTCTCGAGAGTAACGGTCAATCATTCCAATTTGGATTTAATGACCTTCGTCAAGATTTTGAAAATATCTGGACAGAGAGTAATTACTCAGTCCTAATGGACGCCATCTGGCGGCTGCCAGTAGACTGGAGGTTCTTTGTAAAACATCAGGTATTCGCGCGAGTGAGCAGACTCGACAAAGACGAGATTACTGGGAACGGAAATGAAGTCCAACGAATTCTGGAAGAAGTTGCCAGTGAATATCCGGATGTTTCTCGCGCCCTGATCCCTCAATAGTCCCTGCCGGCACCATCATACTGAAGATTCAGGAAAATCATGACTCGCCAAAGCGTCAATCTCAGACTCGAGGGCCTTAGCAAACGCTACGGAGATGTCCAGGCACTGGCGCCTTCCACCCTTGAGATCCCTGCTGGCAAGCTAGTCTCTCTCCTTGGACCCTCAGGCTGCGGCAAGACTACGACCCTACGGGTCGTCGCAGGTTTTGAAGTTCCCGATACGGGCTCTGTGATTATTGGTGACGTGGACGTTACCACGATGCCGACCAACAAGCGTGGGCTGGGAATGGTATTCCAAAATTACAGCCTGTTTCCCCACATGACTGTCTCTGAGAACATAGCTTTTGGCCTAAAGATGCGCAAAGTCTCAGAAAGCGAGATCACACAGCGCGTTGGCGAAATGCTGGATCTGGTGCAACTTCCCGGGGTGGAGAAGAGATTTCCAAATCAATTATCGGGCGGACAACAACAACGCATCGCCTTAGCAAGATCTCTTGTCACCAATCCGTCTATCCTGCTACTTGACGAACCCTTGGGAGCTCTGGATAAGAATCTTCGCGAAACAATGCAATTTGAATTGCGGAGGATACAAAATCAACTTGGCATTACGACGATTCTTGTCACCCATGATCAAGAAGAAGCACTCACTCTAAGTGACCAGGTCGTCGTCATGAAAGATGGGGAATTACTCCAGGTTGGGACACCTAGCGAGGTTTACGAAAGCCCGAAAACTCAGTTTGTTTCCGAGTTCCTGGGCACCGCCAATTTATTTGATGGGGAGACGGTAGGGTCCGGTGCCGGACACAACTGGGATTTCGTTGTCAAATACCACGACAAGGTAACTACCCTTAAGGTACAGCCGAATGACGCTGCTTCCCCTGGTCTCGCAAAAATTGCTATTCGTCCTGAAAAGCTGTCTCTTACCCGGGACGCACCTGAGTCGGTGAACCAACTGAACGGAGTAATCCGTGGCCACGTATTTCGCGGCAGTTATCACGCCTACGAGGTCGAGATATCTGGTCGACCTACAGCAATCTTTGTTTACGACCAGGCTGAGAATCGCTCAACTGATTCCGTTCTGCGATTGAATGAGAATGTTTACATCTCTTGGAAAGTTGAGAATGCGGTATTACTTAACGATTAATAGAATACGTAAATACGTTCTTGGATGCTGGCCGAGACCCTAGCGTCGAAGTATTAGTAAGTAGTAAATGTTTTAACTTGCAACAAACAGGAGTACGACAAATGTCACGAAAAAAACGATGGATTCAAGGATCAGTTATCGGGTCCGCAATGCTTTTCTCAGGAGTAAGTACTGTCTATGCTGAGGAGATCACCGTAACCTCTTTCGGTGGAATTTGGGAAACTGCAATCACCAATTGTTTCGCTGCAGAGTATGAGAAACGAACAGGGCATAAGGCCAATGTGATGATCGGGAGTCCTGCTCAGTGGATGAGCCAGATCGAGGCTAACCCTGACAATCCACCAATTGATGTCATTGTGTCTACCCAAAGTCAGACCGTTGCAGCAGGCGAAGGTGGTCTAATTTCTCGAGCCGGGCCAAATGAAATCCCTAACTTAGCGGATGTTGACCCTCTTTTCATTGACGCTGTCGATGGATGGGGCGGATGTTTTGATTTCGGCGCTTTCGTAATTGCGTACAACAAGGACACAGTCAAAAACCCCCCCGCTTCTATTAAAGAATTTGTCGACAGGACAATTGCCGGTGACTGGGTTGCGAGCTTCCCATCGATTACATACGGCGTCATGCCGGATATTATCTGGTCCTTCGCCGATCTGTATGGTGGTAGCGCCGATAATGTTGATCCCGCGTTCGAAGTTTTCAAAAAAATAAAAGCAAGTGGGAATGCAATCGCGTGGGCCAGTGTGACTGATTTTCTGAATCAGATGTCGACGGGAGATGCTGATATTGGTATGTACTGGGACGGCAGAGCATTTTCGTTCATCGATAAGGGGAATGACTGGATGGGAGTAATTAAACCCACAGATAAGGCCTTCATGAGCTGCGTCGCCATGAACAAATCAAAAGGCGCTCCCGACGCTGCATGGGAATACCTCGACATCGTGTTTGAACCTGGACCACAGTCGTGCTTCTCCGACTACCTCAACTATGGTGTGACTAACCAGAAAGTTCAGTATTCTGAGAAAATGAAGGACAGGATTACTTTCCCTCAAGATCTGAGAGCACCGAGCACCGCAACGTCACGTAAAATTGCTGAAAGTGCGGCCGACTGGATCGAGCGCTGGAATAAGGAAATCGGTCTTTAAGTTTTTTGCAGGCTTCTCAAACCGACACTGACTCTACGAGTCAGTGTCGGATGTTTTCGAGGCAGGCCAATGATTTTTAAGCGAAGCGGTATAACCACAGTCTCTGCTGGGGTTGTAAGTCCGTGGTGGATAGCTTTGACTGGCATTTTCTTAGTTGTGTTTTTCGTACTGCCGATTGTAAATAACCTTCTAAATACGACCGAGCTTGTCACCCTCGCAAAACAGCGGCCAATTAGTTTCTACTACCATAAGTTATTTACCGATCCCTACTACATTCGTATTGTCTTCGACACTGTCGCTTTGAGTGTCGGGGTTACGGTTATTTGCATCATCATTGGCTATCCTGTAGCGATGTTTCTGGTGCGACACTCCGGAAAGTGGTCCGGTTTCATTATTTTTCTTCTCATCGCCCCACTGCTGACTTCCATCATCATGCGGACGTTCGGCTGGCGTGTCCTTTTTGCCCGTCGCGGATTAGTTAACGATTTTCTTATCTGGATTGATGTTCTTGACAAGCCATTTATGTTTCTAAACAGTGCGAGCTCTGCGGTTGTGGGCCTAGTCCATGTACTCGTTCCTTTTATGGTCCTCTCCATCGCATCTGTACTTCGCAGTATTGATTTACAGCTTGAGGAAAGCGCTCGAATTCTTGGAGCCAGCCGAGTTAAGACCTTCCTTAAAGTAACTTTTCCTCTAAGCCTCGATGGTATTGGAACAGGTTTCATTATTGTCTTTTTGTTAGCCAACGGAAGTTTTGTCACGCTTCTTCTCTTAGGCGGAGGGGACCTTAAGACACTACCTCTCTTAATCTATCAACAGTTTACTATTAGCCGTGATTTTCAGTTCGCCGCTGCGATGAGCAATGTCCTCCTTGCGATAGCCGTCGGCTGCCTTTATCTACAACTGCGACTTATCCGGCGAAAAGGGGTCAAAGCAAGCTAATGAACAGTCGGTCTTGGTTCAGATTTAAGCAGAATGCTCCAAAGTTAAGCATGCTGGTCTATATGGTACTGTTTTTTATCTTTTTGCTTGGCCCCATATTAATTGTGGTTGCAATCTCTTTTACTGAAACCGAATATGTGGCGTTTCCGCCAAAGGGCTTCTCTTTGCGTTGGTACGAAAGGTTTTTTGAATACGATGCTTTTGTTGATAGCTTCATCGTCTCGGTCCAACTCGCTATTGCGACGGCGGTCCTTGGCGTAGGCCTAGGTGTGCCGGCTGCTCTTGCGGTTACTCGCGGGCATGTTCCTTTCGCCAATACCATCATGACATTCCTCCTATCGCCCTTATCCATGCCTCTCATAGTGATGGGATTTGCGCTGCTCTTTTATCTTTCGGCGCTGGGATTAGGAGTTTCTTTTCTTTCATTACTTATCGCACATACGGTAATCAGCCTACCCTACGTAGTACGTACCGTCGCTGGCGTTTATCGCGGTATTTCTCCTGATTTTGAGGAGTCTGCTGCAGTACTTGGGGCAAATCGGCTGCAAATCTTCTGGAACATCACATTGCCAATGATTAAACCGGGAATATTCGCAGGAATGCTTTTCGCGATGCTTATCTCTATCGATAATCTCCCGATTTCATTCTTCTTTGGTAGTGCAGATACCAATACGCTCCCCGTAGTGATGCTCTCCTATCTGGAACACCAATTTGACCCGTCAATTGCAGCCGCAAGTTGCATTCAACTAATCGTCGCAGTGATCGGGTTGTTTATTGTTGAGCGCATTTATGGTCTAGATGCGATGACCCCCGCCTCTTAACCCCGCCCTTTTTAGAATGGCGTCCTGATGGTGAAATGCGACTAATCTACTGTTTTTCGAAGATTGAGATAGTCTCGGATTTTGATCGAGCTATAACCGACTTCAATCAGTCCTATCTGCTCTAGTCTCTTTAAAGATTTATTTACGCTTTGTCGAGATAGACCGAGCATAAGAGATAATTCTTGCTGCGTAACGTGAACGACAGAGTCCTGCGGTTGCCCGTCTGCGACCTTGTACCAGCCTGATGCGAGATCGGCAATACACTGCGCAACTTTCTCATAAGAGCTAAAAATCGCCGACCGAGTTTTGTAGGTCGCAAAATAGCGAAACCGATCTGCCAGAAACTCATTAATTCCTTCTTGGAAATCCTTGCGAGTCTCTGTAAGTGTACGAAAGTCTCGAAGCTCTATCGCTAATGCATAAACTTCCATCACGGCTTGAATCTGATGCATGTTTGGCAAGTTATCCAGTGCCGAAACAACACCCTGTACCTGTCCAGGGCCAATTAGCCCATGAAATACCTCTCTTCCATCGGAGGTGAGGCTACTAGCTTTTGCAGAGCCGGAAAGAAAGAAAAGTACATGGGAGGGCAACTCAGTCGTATTAGCAATAATATTTCCGTCCTGAAACGAGCGCCGACTAAAAAAAGAGGCCAGTTCAGTTTTCGTCTCTTCCAAAAGCGTTTGAAAGTATGGGCTAATGCGCAGAAAAGTATCTAGTTCTTCACGCTGTTTTTCACGGTCCATTTTTATAAATTGATCAAACCCGATGGATGACTGCATAAGAAGAATTAACCTTACCTCAACAAGCAGGCCAGAGTCCCTACTGGAATGAAACATTTACCAGCCGAATGATGAGACTCTCGTGTCGGACAGGGCTATTTCTGACCAATTCCTCTACCATTATCAACTATGATTAAAATCGGCGTCATTGGGCTTGGCAAAATCGCAACGGACAGTCTAATCCCTGCAATTGGGCAAGTACGCGGAGCCTGTTTGTGGAGTGTTCTAAGTCGCGATCTTGAAAAAGCTCGTCGAATAGCGGTGGAATTTAGCGCCCATTCTCGAAGTCCTGCCTTCGATAACCTGCAGACTTTTTTATCCGACCCTGAATTAGATGCGGTAGTCGTCGCAAGTCCTGACAAGATTCATGCATCCCATTCGCTCGCTGCCATAGATAAAGGCAAGCATGTTCTAGTGGAGAAGCCAATGGCTACCTCGACTGCGGACGCGAAGA
>MDTB01098640.1_pt1 | contig 11422 bp, 11 predicted proteins | sample 811161 | NCBI WGS metagenome assembly MDTB01 (sample SAMN05326650, study PRJNA326480) | marine metagenome | isolation source: seawater | place: Mediterranean Sea | collected 2009
ATGTCACTAATCGAATAAATAACCCAGAAGGTGAAGTCCATGTCGCAATAGTAGGTAAATACACAAAACTCGAAGATGCGTATAAATCAATTGCGGAAGCTCTAACGCACGGTGGTATGGCCAACAAAACTAAGGTCATTTCAACTTGGATAGACTCTGAAATATTTGAGAAAAAAAATTCGACTGAACTTCTTCAAAAATTTAATGCCATCCTTGTTCCTGGAGGATTTGGTGAGAGAGGAACGGAAGGAAAAATTCTTGCAGCTCATTTTGCTCGTACAAAAAAAGTTCCATATCTTGGTATTTGTCTCGGTATGCAAATGGCAGTTATTGAAGCCGCCAGGAATCTAGTAGGCATTAGCTCCGCAGGTTCGGAAGAATTTACTGACGACGCCGTAAATCAAGGACTCACACCAGTCATCTATCTTTTAAAAGAATGGTTCAAGGATGAAAAAAAATTTAACCGATCATCAAACGACGACAAAGGTGGATCGATGCGATTAGGAGCTTACCATGCAGAATTAATGTTAAATTCTAAAGTTCAAAAAATTTATCAAACAACAAAAATTTCTGAAAGACATAGACATAGGTACGAAGTAGACATAAAATATAAGTCTGACCTAGAAAAATATGGTATGATATTTTCTGGTGTATCGCCAGACGGGCGATTGCCCGAAATAGTTGAGCTTAATGATCATCCTTGGTACATTGGAGTCCAATTTCATCCTGAATTAAAATCAAAACCTTTCGAACCGCACCCACTTTTCAGAGATTTTATAAAGGCGGCACTTGATCAATCACGACTTGTTTAATGGAGGCATATGTTTAAAAACTTGTTAAAAATAATCAAAGAAGAGATCCAACCAGAGGAACTTGATACCAAAGCAACATTTGCAAGTCTCTTGGTGAGAGCAGCGCGCATTGACAACGAATATTTAGACTCTGAAAAGATACAAATTAACAAAATTTTAGAAAAAAAATTTGATGTATCTGCAGAAATTGCTCGAGAAATTAGAATTGCTGGCGAAAAGATAGAGACTGCAATAATTGATACTGTACAAATAACACGAGAAATAAAAAGAGTTATACCGTTCGAATACCGAAAAGAACTTGCGGAAGACCTTTGGTCAATAATTCTGGCAGATACAAAACGAACTGACGATGAAAATAGCTTTATGAGGACTTGCATAAAGCTGATCGGCGTAAACGATGTGGATAGTGCAAAGGCCCGCCAAGCAGTTATAGACAGACTTCGATAAAATAACAACTAATGTATCATAGACGAAGATTAAAAAAGTGATTGATTATCAAAGTACTTCCAAAACCCTTCGAAGGTTGATTGAAAGTTTAGGCCTCAAAAACGACGAGTTTGATAAAATTTTGGCTCTACTTGGTAGGGAACCTTCCATGACTGAATTAGGAATTTTTTCAGCTATGTGGAACGAGCACTGCTCCTATAAATCCTCAAAAAAGTGGCTGAAAACATTACCCACTTCTGGAAAGCAGGTAATATGTGGCCCTGGAGAAAACGCGGGTGTGATAAGTATTGGCGACGGTGAAGCACTTGTTTTTAAAATGGAAAGTCATAATCATCCCAGTTTTATTGAACCGTTCCAAGGAGCAGCAACTGGTATGGGCGGAATACTAAGGGATATTTTTACGATGGGTGCCAGACCCATAGCAACAATGAATGCACTTTCATTTGGTGAAGTGACTCATAAAAAAACAAAGAGCTTACTTAATGGCGTCGTAAGCGGAATTGGTGCATATGGCAATTGCTTTGGAGTTCCAAACGTAGGTGGCGAACTCAGGTTTCATAAGTCTTACAACGGTAACTGCCTTGTAAATGCTTTCGCTGCAGGGGTAGTTGATGAGAACAAAATTTTCTATTCGACCGCGTCTGGCATAGGAATGCCAGTCGTGTATCTTGGCGCTAAAACAGGAAGAGATGGCGTTGGCGGAGCAACAATGGCTTCGGCAGAATTTGACTTAAATCTTGAAAAAAATAGACCCGCCGTACAAGTTGGCGACCCGTTTACCCAAAAATGCCTTATGGAAGCCTGCTTAGAGCTTATGGAAACAGACGCAATTATTTCAATTCAAGATATGGGCGCAGCTGGTCTTACCTGCTCTGCGGTAGAAATGGGTGATAAAGGGAACCTTGGAATAGAGTTAAATTTAGATGAAGTCCCCGTCAGAGAAAAGAATATGACCGCGTTTGAAATGATGCTTTCAGAAAGCCAAGAAAGAATGCTAATGGTACTTAATCCAGACAGGAAGAAGCAGGCACAAAAAATTTTTAAAAAATGGGCACTTGATTTTGCTGTAATTGGAAAGACCATAAAAGAAGATAGATTTAAAGTATACTATAATAATGTTCTGGAAGCTGATATTCCATTAAAAGCACTCTCTGGACAGGCACCAGAATATGACAGACCATGGACCCAACCAATAAAAATGCGTTCTGATTTTGAATTGCCAGATTTAGAACCTCTCGTATGCTTAAAAGAAATGTTAAAATCACCTAACTATTGCTCTAGATCAGCAGTATGGCAACAATATGACAGCACTATTTTAGCCAGAACTGTAAATGGCCCGGGATCAGACTCTGCAATTGTACAACTAAAAAATAGTAAAAAAGCGATAGCTTTTACTAGTGATGTAACACCCCGTTACTGCGTTTCCGATCCATATGAAGGAGGCAAACAAGCGGTGGCAGAGGCATATCGTAATATAATAGCGTCTGGGGCAACTCCTTTGGCCATCACTGATAATTTAAACTTTGGAAACCCAGAAAAACCAGATATCATGGGCCAGCTAGTATTTTGTATAAAAGGTATCAGCAAAGCTTCGAAAGCACTCAAAATGCCCGTCGTATCTGGCAACGTTAGTCTGTACAACGAAACGAATGGTATTGCCATTTTTCCAACTCCCACGATAGGAGGAGTTGGCCTTATAAATGATTACCGCAATCGAATAACAATGTGTCCGGAGGATGGAGAGGAGTTATGGTTGATTGGCAAAACTACTGGTCATCTTGAACAGTCTGCCCTACTTGAAGAAGTATTAAAAGTAACCACTGGGGTTCCGCCAACCGTGGACCTTAAGAATGAGATTATAAATGGAAAGTTTGTGCTCAAATTAAATAATTTTAAACTGATTAAATCATGTCATGATGTCAGTGACGGTGGTTTAATTTTAGCCGCTGCAGAGATGGCAATATTAGCGAACACTGGAATTAAGTTAATAAAAAACTCTATCGAATTTTTATTTGGCGAAGATCAAGGGCGCTACTTGATATCTGTCCATCCAAAAGATGCACCACAACTAATCAGCCTAGGAAAAAAAAGTTTTATTACGCTCAAAAAAGTAGGTCAGGTTGAGGGTAATTCTTTTTGTGTGGGCGAGAGTGAGCTTTCGTTACAAGAATTACAAAATTTACATCAATCAGGTTTAAACTCATTTTTTTAACATTAATTTAATTCAGTTTAAGTTGAATTAGATAAACAATTCGGTATATGATGAGATTTAACATTATTTATCTGGGATCTTGTTATCATGACTATGAAAGCTGAAGAGATTGAAAATCTTCTAAAGGAATCTTTTCCTGAAGCTTCAATAAAGATTGACGATTTAGCAGGTGACGGAAATCACTATGCGGCAACAATAGTTGCCAAAGAATTCAAAGGATTAAACAGAGTTAAACAACACCAATTGGTCTACACAGCTCTCAGGGGAAAGATGGATGGATCCCACGGAGAACTGCACGCGTTGGCGTTGACAACCAAAGTAATGGAGTAAACAATTGGGAAACGACGTAAACATCGAAATTCAAAGCACTATCAAAAATAATGAGGTTGTACTTTTCATGAAAGGAACAGCTACAATGCCACAATGCGGGTTTTCGAGTAAAGTGGCTGGCATACTTAATTATATGGATATAAAATACAAAGATGTAAATGTATTATCTGATGAAAGTATTCGTCAAGGCATTAAAGATTTTTCGGATTGGCCGACAATTCCTCAACTTTACGTTAAAGGGGAGTTTGTGGGTGGTTGCGATATTATCGTTGAAATGACACTGTCTGGCGAGCTGGATACACTACTTTCCGACTCAAATATACAATTTGATGAGTTAGCGGCCAAAAAAATTAGAGACGAAAATAAGTAGGTTTCTTTTAAATTTAAAGCAAAGTAGCTTGACCACCTCCGTCGGTTTTTGATACTACTTCATCGTCCCTTTTATCTTTAAAAGGCGGCTCAAAGTCTTGTATTATAGTATCTAGTAAATCGGAAATACTTTGGAGCGATAGCAGTTTGCTAGTCTCACTATTGCTATTTAAGCTCTTAAACTTTTCGTTATGTGATTCTGGCTCTCGTTTTACCAAACTGTTATCTACTTTGGAATTTAGTGCATTTAGCTTAGACTGGGTCGCTCGCAAATTTTCTTCTAATGCTGTCTTTTCGTGTTTAAGCGCTCTAATTTTGTCTCCTAACAATAATCCAGATAAAAGTAACATTTTTTCTTCTGATAATCGACCTAATTGCGTTTGAATCAATTCAGCCTCTTGATCAAGTAAACTAGCAGACTCGTTGACTGCACCTTCTTCACCTGGGTTGCAAGAAACCTGATAGTTTTTTCCACCAATGAGAACTTTTAAATCAGGCATGGTTATTCTCCAAAAGTTTTGAAAGTCCGTTCACTAACTTATCTAAGTGACGTAGATCATGGCTATGCTCTTCGCCTATCTTATCACATTGAGCTTTCAACTTCGCATTCTCTTTTTCAAGACTGGAGATTGAGTCGAGGTATTTTGGAATATTTTCTAATATCTGTCTGTCGACAGAACTCGACTTTAACAAATGCTTTTGTATCAAAAAGATTTTCTTTTTAATTTCAGATTCTAAAATTTCCACCTGATCCATTTAAATACTTTCATTTTATTTTTTGGGCAATTATAGTGCTACACTTAAACTAAATCGTTTTTCTATACAAATCTACCGTCAGTAAAACAAAATCGCAATAGTCTTGATTATAATGTGATTTTCCCAAAGGCGAAAAACTTATAAAGTGAGAAAAAAGTGATTATCGATAATCTAAAAGAAAACTATTCCGATCATTGGGAAAAAGCATTAGCAGTTCGGATGCTTTGTATTGATGCCGTACAAAAAGCTAACTCAGGGCATCCAGGAATGCCTATGGGTATGGCTGACGTGGCGACTGTATTGTTTGAAAAGCATTTGAAATTTGATAGCTCGACACCGAATTGGCATGATAGAGATAGATTTATTTTGTCAGCTGGACACGGTTCCATGTTACTTTACAGCATTCTCTATTTAACCGGATACTCTGAACCCACACTAGACGAAATAATTAGGTTTCGACAAACGAATTCTAAAACTGCTGGGCACCCCGAGTATGATCATATTGCAGGTGTAGAAACTACCACTGGGCCACTAGGTCAAGGATTAGCAAATGGTGTTGGGTTTGCACTTGCCGAACGTTCTTTAAGTGCTCAGTGGGGTAAAAAAATTTTCAACCACTACACGTATGTAATAGCAGGCGATGGATGCCTTATGGAAGGAATTAGCCAAGAAGCCATTGCATTTGCAGGCAAACAGAATTTAGGAAAGTTAATCGTGCTATGGGATGATAATGGAATAACTATTGATGGCGCAGTAACTAAATCATGTGTAACTGATCAACCTCAACGATTTGCGGCATCTGGCTGGGATGTCTTCAAGTGCGAGGGACATAACCCCGATTCGATTGACATCGCTATCACTAAAGCAAAGAAAAGCAAAAAGCCATCTCTTATTCAGTGTAAGACGCATATTGGGTTTGGGTCTCCAACCAAACAGGACAAAGCATCATCCCATGGTTCTCCATTAGGTGAGAAAGAAATATTAAAAATTAGAGAAATTTACGGTTGGAAATACGCCCCCTTTGAAATACCAAACGGTTTAAAAAATAAATGGGAGAAAATAGGCGGAAGAGGTAAGGCTGTTAGGCTTGATTGGGATCAAAATTTCTCAACGCTCTCAAATTCAAAAAAAATCAAGTTCGAAAGAATTTTCAATAAGCAATTACCTGCCAGTTTTTCAAGAGGTATCACTTCTTTAAAAAAATCAATCTCGCAAAGTCATCCGCAGATGGCTACAAGAAAATCTAGTGAGCTCGCTTTAGAACTAATCAATAAGATTTTACCTGAAACAATAGGAGGCTCCGCCGATTTGACTGGTTCAAATAATACTTTGACGAGTAAGCTTGGAACATTAGAGCCCTCTAACTTAGCTGGTAGATACATTTACTACGGGATTCGAGAGCATGGAATGGCGGCTATAATGAATGGGGTAGCTCTTCATGGAGGTTTAATACCGTACGGAGGAACATTCATGGCGTTTACTGATTATGCCAGAGGGGCTATGCGGTTGTCAGCACTGATGGGTATCAGGGTAATTTACGTAATGACTCATGACTCCATTGGACTTGGCGAAGATGGTCCTACTCACCAACCAGTGGAGCATTTGTCGATGCTGAGAGCTACACCTAACACACTAGTCATAAGACCAGCAGATACAATTGAAACTATCGAATCTTGGGAGATAGCGTTAAACAGCTTGAACGCACCATCAGTCCTCGCTCTCAGTAGACAAAATTTGCCAACAGTTCGTTTAAAACACTCCGTAAAAAACCTGGTATCCAAAGGCGCATATATTCTGAAAGAGTCAACCAATAAAAGGCGTGTTTTATTATTAGCTTCTGGATCAGAATTAGTAATTGCTTTGGACGCGCAAGAAAAATTAGAAGCAAAAGGTATCGGTGTCAGAGTTATCTCGATGCCATGCTGGGAACTGTTTGAGCAGCAAAACCTACAATACAGAAGAAAAATTCTACCCTCTGGGCCAATTCGCATTGCCATCGAAGCGGGTGTCCAACAAGGGTGGGAAAAATGGCTATTTGGAGAAAGAGGTAATCACAAGAAAGCGGCCTTCATTGGAATGGGTAGTTTTGGAGCTTCAGGTCCAGGCCAGGAATTATTTAAAAGGTTCGAAATTACTTCAGACGAGATCCTCAAAAAAGTTGAAAACTTTTTATCAAAAAATTAATCTAAGGACCGTTTTTAATGATCAAATCGATAAGTGAAGCGAAATTATATCAAAAAGACGTGTTACTCCGGGTAGATTTTAACGTTCCATTTGAAAAAGGAACAGTATCTGATGATTCGAGAATTCTGGCCGTTCTACCAACAATACGGTTGATTTTAAAAAAAGGTGGAAGACCGATAATTCTCTCACATTTTGGAAGACCTACAAAACCTCACGATAAGGCTTATAGTTTAAAAAAATTATTGCCAATACTTACAACATTATTCCAAAAAAATATTTTTTTTTGTGAGTCAACCAATATAGACCGTATAAAATCGTTCCTAAGTGAAATTCGAAGAGACGCAATAATTCTGCTTGAAAACACAAGATTTTTTGACGGTGAAGATACCAATTCAAAAACCCTCAGCACGATTTTTTCACAATTTGGAGATTTGTTTTGTAATGATGCATTTTCAGCCTCACATAGATCACACGCGTCAACAGTCGGAATCGCCGAAAGGCTCCCCTCCTACTCTGGACTACATTTGCAAAAAGAATTATCAGCATTAAATCAAGCATTACTTAATCCTAAAAAGCCTTTGACGGCAATAATTGGTGGATCCAAAGTATCAACTAAAATTACGCTTTTAAAAAATTTAATTAAAAAAGTTGATCATCTTATTATTGGGGGTGGCATGGCTAATACGTTTTTATATGCCCAAAAAAGAGAAATTGGCCAGTCGCTGTGTGAAAAAAATCTAACCCAACTTTCTCAAGACATTATAACCACAGCTAACGAGTTCAACTGCGAAATTCATCTGCCATTGGACGCTGTTTGTGCACGAAAACTAAGAGAAGGAGAGGAGGTATCAATTAACGATATAAATTCATGTCCGCCCGACAGGATGATACTTGACTCTGGACCAAAGACGATAGCACACATCAATAATATTCTAAAATCAACAAATACCTTGATTTGGAACGGTCCATTAGGTGCTTTTGAGACACCCCCATTTGATACTGCAACCAAGAAAATTGCTAAAACAGTAGCAAAGATGACGAGAACAGGCCAGCTCGTAAGTGTTGCTGGCGGCGGCGACACAGTCGCAGCCTTGAACAACAGTAATATCACACGAGAACTCAGCTATGTTTCAAATGCAGGCGGCGCATTTCTAGAATGGATGGAAGGCAAAGATCTTCCAGGTCTTTTAGCGTTACACAGGGCAATTACCTAAAATTTTATTCAAATTAAGTGTCACATTATTTTTAAATAATTTAATAGGAAAAATTAAAAAAAAGGGATTCACTTTTCGAATCACATATGACATGATTCAAGGAACTAAACAACGAAAGTACATATGAAACTGAATTATTTTTTACCAGTCGTTTTGACAGCACTTTTGAGCGTTTATTTTAGCTATTCTGCGTTAAATGGCCAATACGGTTTATTTAACCAATTTAATCTCAAGGCTCAAGAGAATGTACTAGTGACAGAATTAAAAGCGATTGAACTTAAGAACTCTATTTTAGAAAAAAGAGTGCTTAGATTATCGAATAAATATTTAGATCTAGATCTTTTAGACCAACAGGCTCGCAAATTCCTGGGGTTGGCAAAGTCCAATGAAATTATTATTAACCTAAATTGAAAATCGACTTTCTTTATTGTTAAAATTAGGTTAGAATTAAGTAGTTTAATATTAAACTAAACAGAGGGGATATGGTAGTAAAAAAGAAAAAATTCGATCTATCTGATGAAGAAGTTACCAAATACTATAGTCAAATGCTTTTAATACGAAGGTTTGAGGAAAAAGCTGGTCAGCTGTACGGTATGGGTCATATAGGTGGCTTTTGTCATCTTTACATTGGTCAAGAAGCTGTGGTCGTTGGTTTAGAGTCTGTTTCTAACGAGGGAGACCAATGTGTAACCTCATACAGAGATCATGGTCATATGATTGCATGTGGAATGGATCCAAAAAATGTTATGGCCGAACTTACTGGGAAGTATACGGGTTATTCGAAGGGAAAAGGTGGGTCTATGCACATGTTTTCCAAAGAAAAAAATTTTTATGGTGGTCATGGGATTGTTGGTGCACAAGTTCCAATCGGTGGAGGACTTGCATTTGCTAACAAGTACCGCAAAAATAACTTATTATCTTTTACATATTTTGGAGATGGAGCCGCCAATCAAGGACAAGTCTATGAAACATTCAATATGGCTGTGCTTTGGAATTTACCTGTCATTTTTGTTATAGAAAACAATCAATATGCGATGGGTACCTCATTAAAAAGATCTTCAGCGACCCCTGCTCTTTACACCAGAGGTGCCGCCTTTGGAATACCTGGTCAAGCAGTAGATGGAATGGATGTATTAAAAGTGAGAGAGGCCGGTTTAATCGCAACGAAGCACTGTCGCTCTGGTAAGGGACCATTTATATTAGAGATGAATACATACAGGTATCGTGGGCATTCAATGTCTGACCCCGCCAAATATCGGACAAGAGACGAAGTCCAGAAAATGCGATCCGAACGCGATCCAATCGACAACCTAAGAAAAATATTATTGAAAGAATATAATAAAAGCGAAGAAGACCTAAAACTGATTGATCGATTTATTAAAGATGAAATTTCAAAAGCCGCAGATTTTGCTATACGAAGTGAAGAACCTCCAATTTCTGAGCTGTTTAAAGATATTTACGCCAATGGCTAATCATTTAATTATGATTTTTTTATTAAAAGTGAGACAAAATGCCTATAGAAATACTAATGCCAGCACTTTCTCCAACTATGGAGGAAGGAACTCTTTCAAAATGGTTAGTCAAAGAAGGTGAGAGAGTAAACCCTGGCGATATTTTAGCTGAAATTGAGACTGATAAGGCGGTAATGGAGTTCGAATCCATTGAAGAAGGTATTATCAGAAAATTATTAGTAACTGATGGTACGGAAGCAATAAAAATTAATTCACCTATCGCAGTCATTGAGATTGAAGAAGGGAAATCAACTGACGATCTAGTGGCTAACAGCCCTGAGTTATTAAGTCAAAATAATCTTTTGTCAGACAATGACAAAAATACTTCAGATCAAAATAAAAAGATTACAAAAACGAAAGAAGTGCAAAAAAAAGTTGATGAAAGCTCTACCTCAAGCACCATTTCGCAATCTGTAAGAGAGGCTATTCGAGATGCTATGGCTGAAGAAATGAGATTAGATAGTGATGTCTTTCTAATGGGCGAAGAAGTCGCAGAATATCAAGGAGCTTACAAAGTAAGTCAAGGTTTAGTGGAGGAATTTGGTAGCGATCGAGTTATAGACACCCCCATTACTGAACATGGTTTTACAGGGGTAGCGATAGGTGCCGCATTCACGGGATTAAAACCAATCGTTGAATTCATGACCTTTAATTTTGCATTGCAAGCAATGGATCAAATTATAAACTCTGCCGCTAAAACGCTCTATATGTCTGGGGGGCAAATGGGTTGTCCAATAGTTTTTAGAGGACCAAACGGTGCTGCGTCAAGGGTCGCCGCACAACACAGCCAAGATCTATCTGCTTGGTTCACATCAATTCCTGGTTTAAAAGTTGTCCATCCTTTTTCGGCGCGAGATGCAAAAGGACTTTTAAAAGCCGCTATTCGAGATCCAAACCCAGTTGTTTTTCTTGAAAACGAATTGCTTTACGGAGATATCTCTGATGTGCCTACAGAGAAGGATTATACTATTCCAATTGGAAAAGCGCGCATTGTTCAATCTGGATCAGATTTAACTCTTGTGAGTTTTGGCATTGGTATAAAACACTGTCTTGCAGCGTCTGAAATATTAGAAAAAAGTGGAGTGTCCATAGAGATAATTGATTTGAGAACATTACGGCCTCTCGATACCGAGACAGTTATCAACTCGGTTAGAAAAACAAATCGATGTGTGACAGTCGAAGAAGGATTTCCAGTCTGCTCAATCGGAAATCATATTTCCTCTATTTTAATGGAATTTGCTTTTGATGATCTGGACGCCCCCGTTCTTAATTGCACAGGCAAGGATGTTCCTATGCCGTACGCTTCAAATTTAGAGAAGAAAGCACTGATTAGTCCAATCGAAATTGTTGAACGAATAAAAGAAATTTTGTAAATTTGGGAGACTGCTCTAATGCCAGTAAAGATTCTTATGCCAGCATTGTCGCCAACAATGGAGACAGGTTCACTTTCAAAATGGCACGTCAAGGAAGGCGATGACATATTTGCTGGCGATATTCTAGCTGAAATTGAAACTGACAAAGCAACAATGGAATTTGAGTCAGTTGAAGATGGAAGAATAACAAAAATTATTGTACCCGAAGGAAGCA
>MDTB01229727.1_pt1 | contig 11422 bp, 11 predicted proteins | sample 811161 | NCBI WGS metagenome assembly MDTB01 (sample SAMN05326650, study PRJNA326480) | marine metagenome | isolation source: seawater | place: Mediterranean Sea | collected 2009
TGATGAAGAAAAAAATCAAGATAATAAATTAACTGGTTTATTAGAACCAGGAAAAATTGAAAAAAATAAAGATTATTGGATTGAAAATGTAAATAATATTTACAAAAACATGAAAAATTTAAATGATATTTCATCAAATTTCAATCAAAATATCTATAATTATAAAAATATTGATCCTGAAATCACAAATTTATGGAGAGCTGGAGGAGTAATGATTTCTAAAGAATTAAAAGAAAGAGATTGGGTTTTATCAACCAACAAAATTAATCAACAAAAAGATAAAATTTCAGATGATATTAGTAATTATATTAAATATAACTTATTTCCTTATTATAATCAAGGTATTTTAGCTGAGATATCTTTTAATAATTTAAGTTATGAATCTGATAATAGAATTCATAAAGATAATTTTTCCATTTTATTTAATCCTAATCCCTCAATTGATGAGACCAGAAATATTATTATTAATAATTCTAAACCTGAAAAACAAGGTTTTGTTAGAATTTATTCAAATTGTTATCAATATGAAAATTATAGTTCTGAAATTAATTCTCGAAATAATCAATTAAAAAGATTAAATAATATTAATACAAATATTTTTGCTTTAATGTTTCATTTAAAATATTGGCCCTTAGAAGAATTAATTGCTGACCAACGATCAGTTTATATTGTTTGTAATAATCAAAATTTTAATAAACAAGATAGTTACAACTTTAAAAATAACTGTGTTGGAGTTCTTAAAAAATCATTAACATATAGAATTTTTTATGATTATTTAGGTGATGATAGATCTACTTTATTTTTAAAATGGAAAATTATACCTTTTCAAAATTTTTATAAACTTTATAATATTGAGTCTAAAACTTATTTAGCATGGGGTATTGGATGTAAAAAAGATACAGATTTAAATCAAGATCCTTTACTTTATACAATTTCAAAAAATATCATGGATAGTATATGTTCATCTAAAGATAAATTATCTGAAGTTCAATTATATAATTGTAATACTTATCACTCTGAATCATTATGGATTATCGAATTTGTTTCAGATAATGAATTTCAAATATTTAATTCAAAAAAAGATCAATTATACTTTTCAAAAGAAAAAATCTATTTTCAAAATGAAAAGAAAAAATTGGGATTAGTAAATTGTTCTACAAAAATATCTTCCAAGAATTCATTAAATAATCCAGAATGGTGTGGTCCAGATTGTTATAATTCTAAATTTATAATTATTCCTTCAAAACCATTAGATATTACATATAAATTTTCTCAGGGAAAAATTGATTCAAAATTATATAATCAATGCAGTACTGAAGGGTATCAATTAGATACCAATTATTGGTTTTCGAAAATTAATCAGGATAATCCTAATATTTATGCTGAAAAAGATTTAAAAGGAATTGATGATTCAAATACATTTAAAAATTTTATTAATGAAAATCCTTTTTCCAATATTTATCAAACATTTGAAAATAAAAATGAAATAATAACTAATTTAGATGGTGGTAAAGGTTATGAATCTTCAATTCCATCATATTGTAAATTTAGGAGGACATTAAAACATTCAAGTAAAACTAAAGAATCAAATGAAACAATTAACTTAAATAATATCCAAAACATGAGTAATAATATTAATATAAAATTTAATGGGAAAGAAAATGAAATTATAAATTGGAAAGAAGTTAAAGCACCTTTGGATAGATTTAATTTCTTTAGTACAAAAATAAATTTTTTAATTTATAAACATAATTTAAAAAATAATCAATTAAATAATAATTCAATGAAAAAGTTAGTAGAATTAAATAATAACACAAATTTTCAAAATAATGAATATTTAATTTTGAATTGTTGGTCATTAGATTCATCATTTATTAATGGTAGAGATTTTGGATTATCACCAACACATAATTATATTTGGTTTAAAAATACTACCAATTCAAATTCAATTAGATATAATTTTGATTTAAAATCTAAAATTGAACAGAATTATAATATATTAAATAATAATAACTCTCTTTTGAATCTTAAAAAAAATAGAAAAACAATATTAATGTGGTTTGATTTATGTAGATACATAAATTATGGATTAAAGATTGATTATTTTGACAAAAGTAAAGTTTTTACTTATGACTAAAATTTTTTTTTATAAATATATATTTTAAAAATCAATCCAATAATCTTTATTTTTTTCAATTTTTCCTGGTTCTAATAAACCAGTTAATTTATTATCTTGATTTTTTTCTTCATCATAAAAAGGATTTTCTTTACAAGAATCAGATTGATATTCTTTAGGAACCCATTCTAAAACATTTCTTTTTGGATCATCAATTTCAGGACAAGTTGGTGTGGTTACATTTTGACTATATTCAAATTCAATATCTTTACCCCAAAAATACCTATTTAATTTTTCTTTAATATATAAAATTTTTTTTCTTTGTAACTCAATATTTTTGGCTAAAGATTCAAAATCAAAATTTTTTAGATCTAAATTATCTGTTTGATAATTAAAATTATTAGAATTTTTAGGAATACATAAATTGGAGTTAGGTTCCATTTCCCATTGTCCATCGATTTTATTAAAATATATATCCCTTATTGATTTAATATTTTTCTTCATCATATTTGTATTACAAGTTTCTAAAGACTGTTCCATTTGATTTTTTATATTTTCTAATTTTTTAAAAGTATTTTCATCTTTTCTAGGTAAATTAATGTTAAAAGAATTAAATACATTTTGACAATTTTTTAAGGTACTATAATTATTTTTATTAGTAGCTTGTGCTGCAATATTAATAGGTAATTGTTTATTTTCGATACTTTCAGAGTTATCTTCAAAACTTCCATCAATAATATATTTATTTCCAGCTAAGGAATTTAAAGATTGAAGTAATATTTGATAAGTAGAATTTGATTCTGTAGGGATTTCAATATAACAACAATCATTTTTAATAAAGGAATTTTTTAAATGATTTAATTGTAATTTAATAAAATAAAGATTATGATTTTTATTATCATTTTTTAAAGTATTTAAAATGTTTAAGTTTTTTCCTATATTAACAAATAGATTTAAAATTTTAATAATATTATTTGAAGGATTAAAAGTCTTTTTAGTTGTCAATGAACCTAAATTATAAGTTTTTGTTAATTTTATTGCTTCTAATTCTAGTGTTATTTCCATTAAAAGATTATTTTCAATTTTTGAGGGAACTTTTTTTTTTATTTCCTCAATAAGTTCATATATTTTCTTTAATTTCGAAATTAATATTAAAACCATTTCTAATTGAAGTAAATAATTAAAGATTTTCTTTTTAATATCATTGCTATTGACACTATTTTGAATATTTTTGGTTGTTAATAGTCCATTTTTAGGATTTACTAATATCACATCAGTTTTACCAATCTCGACTAAAATATTATTCAAACTATTTATTCTAGATTGAGGATCTTTATTAAAATAAAAATCTATATTATATACCAGATTTAAATTACTATCAATCAAGTTAATAATATATTCTGATAAATCATTATTCCATTTATTCCAACAATTCAATTTATCGGGATTACAATCTTTAATTTTACATTCATCAGAAGGCTTAGTAAATTGACAACTACTACATCCTTTTTGAGAACAATTTTCCTCGGGTTCAGCAACCGAACTTGATAAATTATTATTGGTTACATCTTGAAAAACTTTATACCCAGATTTTGCTAAAGATATAATTTTTGTTGGGTCATTAATTGTTAACACTCCATCCTTAATAAATTCTGAAGTATCCTTCAATATTCCAAAATACTCTTTTTTTTTTTCTTTAAATAATTTTAAAAATAAAATTAAAAAAATTATAATTAAAAAAATTATCAAAATTTTTAGGTAGATATTTTTTAATATTGTCATTAAATTAAATAAATAAAAAATTTATCAATTAAATACTATTTAATTTCATTATTAATTAAATTTTTTAATTATTTTTTTCTTTTATTTTTTTTCTTTTTAACCGTTCCCTTGTAAAAGATTCACGGTTATTATTAATATAATTAACTAAATTAAATGCTTGATTTTGATTATTATTAAAAAAATTATTGGCTAGGTTAAAAAGAGTTTCTTTGTTTAAAGGTTTTTTTTGTTTAGATTCAGCTAAAATTAATTTTCCATCATTAATATTGAAAAAAGGAACCTCATTATTTTTCATGAAATTAGTAATTAAACACGAAAGTTCTTTTTTTCTATTTTTTCTTTCTTTTAATGCTTGATTAATTTTTGAAATTTCATCATCAATCATTAACCATTCTTTAACTATTTTTTGTAATTCATTTTGATCTGGTTTATTTTCTAATTCAAGATTATTCATTTAAAATTTTAATTTTAATATATTCATTTATTTAAATATTACATAATTAAAAATAAATATTTAACTATAATTATAATAATAATGAAAAACATAAATATTAAAGCCATTGATTTTGAAAACATTTCTATTTTTATATTGACGACTATAGGTGAATGTTTAAAAATATATAGTCAATTAAATAAAGGTTTTTTAAAAATTTCAGAAGGAGTTAGTTCGATATTTTTATCTAGAAAAAATGTTTATAAAATTACTTACAATTTTATTGAAACATTAGATTCACATATTAAAAATATATTGGTTTAAGTAGTTAATTTAACTTTAAAAAAAAAAAATATGAAATTAAATAAACGTATATAAGAATATATTTATTTTTATATTTAAATGTGTGGTATTTTTGGAGTTATTATTAATTCAAATTCAAAATCATTAGATCATAATTTAATTAAAAAATGTTTTAATAAAATAAAAAATAGAGGACCAGATTATTCTGAGTTAAAATCAATCTTTAAAAATAATGAAAAAGAAATTTTTTTTGGATTTCATAGATTAGCAATTAATGATTTAAGCTCTGATGGTAATCAACCCATGTATTCAAAACAAGAAAATATTTTAATTTGCAATGGTGAGATTTATAATTTTAAATATTTAAAAGATAAATATAATTTTGATTATAAATCTAAATCTGATTGTGAAATCATTCTTCATCTATATGAATCTTTTGGTATAGAATCAACATTAAATCAATTAGAAGGTTATTTTTCATTTCTATTATTCGATAGCAAAAAACAAAAATTAATTGCAGCAAGAGATCATTTTGGTATAAGACCTATGTTTATTGGACAATCAATTGAAAATGATGTTTATTTTGGATCTGAACTAAAAAGTATTTTTGAATTTTGTGATAAAACTGAACAATTTCCACCTGGCCATTATTGGTCAAACAATAAGTTAGTACCTTATTACCATTATACTTATCCTATTCAAGAAATACCTTTAGAAATTTCAATTAATCAAAATGAAAAAAAAAATTTAGTTTTTAATGAAGAAGAAATTTGTAATAATATTCGTTATTATTTAACTGAAGCTGTTAAAAAAAGATTAATGTCAGATAGACCAATTGGATGTTTACTTTCTGGAGGTTTAGATAGTAGTCTAATATCGGCTTTAGTTGCAAAAGAATTTAAAAACCAAAATAAAGGAGAATTAAATACTTTCTCAATTGGAATGGCTGGAAGTACAGATTTATTTTATGCTCAAAAAGTTGCAACACATATTAATTCAACCCATCATCATATAGAATTAACTCCACAAGATTTTTTAAATGCAATTCCCGAAGTTATATATAATATTGAAAGTTATGACACCACTACAGTTAGAGCAAGTGTGGGAAATTATTTAGTAGGAAAATATATTAGTGAAAATACAGAATGTAAAGTTATTTTTAATGGAGATGGTAGTGATGAACAATCTGGTTATTTATACTTAAAAAATGCTCCTAACGCTAATGAATTTCAAAATGAATGTATAAATTTACTAAAGGAAATTCATATGTTTGATGTTTTAAGATCTGATAGAAGTATTTCTAGTAATTGGTCTTTAGAATCTAGAACACCATTTTTAGATCATTTATTCGTTAATTATTATATGTCAATTGATCCAAATTTAAAAATGTATTCAAAGAAAAAAATAGAAAAATATTTATTAAGAAAATCATTTGCTAATGATAATCTATTACCAGATGAAGTTTTATGGAGACCTAAAGAAGCTTTCTCGGATGGATGTAGTTCTCCTGAAAACTCGTGGCATAACATTATAAAAAAATTTGTTGAGGATAAGGTAACTGATCAACAAATGTTAGAAGCTTCTAAAATTTATCCTCATAATACTCCTCAATTAAAAGAATCATATTATTATAGGCAAATATTTGAAAATTTTTATCCTAATCAATCTCATTTAATTAAACATTTTTGGCTTCCCAAATGGTGTGGAAATAAAATCGACCCTTCAGCTCGAGATTTAAATTTGTATCAATCTCACGTTATTGGAGATTGTAATGAAATTGAAACTAACAATTTAATTGCTAATTTGTAGTTTTAAGAAGTAATGGAGATATAATTAATGGATAATAAATTTTTGATAATTAAAAATTAAAGACTAATTTTTTTAAATGCTATTAAAAAACAAAAAAAAACCAAAAAAATATATTTTTTTTTTTATTTTGTTTTTTAAATATTATTTAAAAAAATTAGTATATATTTAATTATTTTCTTAATTATATAAATGGCAACATTTCCTAATATATTTGTACCTATTTTTGTTCCTTTACCAACCATCGATGCTTTGAAAAGAAGATTACAAGAAAATATTAATCTAGATAGAGATTATGCATATGAATTTCAAAATTTTTATTGCAATAAAGAATTATTTGAAGATTCATATAATATTCCTATTGGGATTAAAAAAAATAGAATTATAAATAAATTAAAAGAAATAATCCAAGATGATCAAAAATTAAATGCGGAGTTAGACTTATTTTTTACTTATTGTCAATATATAGATAATAATTTTAGAGCATTAGCTCCTCCATATGGGTCTGGTGCACCTACTTTTGAAGAAGTTTGTAATCATATAAAAAGTAATAATAATGGAATAATAAATCGGCAAGATTTTTTTTAATAATATCAAAAAAAAAAAAAAAAAATTTAAATTTAAATATATTTAAAGATAATTTTTATAGCACATTTATTAAATGACTAATTATTTAATCAACCCATTTGATTTATTAGGAGTAAATTTAAATACTCCAATAAAATTATTAAAAAAAAAATATTATGACTTAGCAATAATTTGTCATCCTGATAAAGGAGGAAATAAAGATGATATGATAATTATTACTAATTGTTATTTATATGTTAAAAAGCAATTAGAAAATCAAAAAATAAATAATAATGATATTTCAACTTGCTATTTAAATTTAGAGGAAGAGTTTAAAAATTTTTGTACAAATCAAACTGAAGATTTACAATCATTTTATGAAATATTTAAAGATACAAATAATTTTTCGAGAAATTTTAACTCAGAATTTGAGAAAAATAGTCAAAATAATGAATTTAATCCATTCTCTGATGGATATCAATATTTAATGGATAAAGAAGAATATTCAAATGAATGTCTAGAAGAAATAATTTATCCTATATCGAACTGTTACCAAAACTCAGAAAATGAGATATCTAAAGAAATTGCCATATATCAAGAACCAGAATGTTTTAAGGACAATTATGGCCAATTTGAAAATATAAATAATCAACCAATTACTGATTTTAGTACAGAAATAAATAAATTATTTTTAACTGATTATAAAAAAGCTCATTCAGTTTTAAATTATAAAGACTTTGAAAATGATGAAGATAAATATTTATATAATCTTGGAATCAATAAAGTCCAATATGAAAAAAAAATTAATTCAGTTTTAAATTTAGAAAATTTTATTGCTGAAAGAGATGAAGAATTAAATAAATTTAAAATTGAGCAAAAAAGAAATAAAATTGATCAAACAAATTTATTTTTAAAAAATTTTAATAATGAAATAAAATTCAATTTAGAATAAAACTAGCTTTCTTTAGAATCGTATTGTAATAAATCATCAAAATGTAATTTATTATTATGTTCTTCTTTTTCAACAATATATCTTTCTTTATCTAATCTAGATAGCTCATTATATTTTTCTTTTTCGGTAGAACTTAAATCCTTCCATAATTCACCTAGTTTTTTTGCAACCTCTCCAAGTTTTAAATTTGGAGTTTCATTCATAATTTTTTCTCTATTTTGATCACTAAATATTATAAAATTTGATTTCCATTTTTTGGGAGCAGTTAAATCTTTTTTGGGTTTCAATTTTAGAGTAGAATCTAATAATTTTTCAATAAATTCTTCTTTTCTTTCTAAACACTTTAATTCTAAACACATTTTTTCGATTAATGAAACATGAGAATCATAAAAAACATCATGTAAATCTTTTAAATGATTATAATAAATTAGATGAGCCATTATATCAATGTATTAATGTATATTCTCTTAAGTATTTTTGTTAAAATTTATGTAAAATTTGAGGAGGATATATTTTTTTTCAATTTTTTTTGATTATTCTTTAAAATAACAAGGTTAAATTTCTCCTTTCTAGCTAAAATATTATAAAATTTAAATTTTTTATTATTAAATGATTATTAAAATTATTGAAAATACTAATAATTCAATTATCTTTTTGAATATTAAATATTAAAAAAAAATGAAATTTTTCTAAATATAAAATTTACTAAAACTTTTAGAAATTTTTAAGTTAGTTAAAATGTCTCAAGATTTTATTGAGAATTTAGAATTTGAACCTGATGAAACGGAAAAAAAATATGTACATAATATCTATTCTAAGATCAGTCAACATTTTAATCTAACAAGAAATGCAACTTGGCCTAAAATTTCAGAATTTATCTCAAGTTTACCATCAGGGTCATTTATTATAGATATTGGTTGTGGAAATGGAAGAAATATGAATCTGAGAAAAGATTGTTTTTTTCAAGGCCTTGATTATAATATGGAATTATTTCAAAAATCAACACATAAAAATTTAAATTTGATTCAAGGAGATAATTTAAATATCCCTTTAAGAGAAGGTATTGCAGATACAGTATTATCTATTGCTGTAATACATCATTTTTGTACTGAGACTAGAAGAATTAAAGCATTGAGAGAATTATTTAAAATATTAAAACCAAATGGTAAAATTTTAATCTCAGTTTGGTCATATGAACAAGAAAAATTTAATCATAATAAACAAGATATTCTTTTAAAATGGCATAATAGAATAAATAATAATATTGTTCATCGATACTATCATTTATTTAAAAAAAATGAATTAGAAAACATCATTACAAATAATTTTAATAATATTAAAATTTTAGAATCTTCGAATCAAGAATTTAATTGGTACGTTATAGCTATAAAATTATTTTAATCTAAAATTAAATTTATAATTTAATAATTATAATTTAAGAAAATTAGTTTTTTATATTTTTAAAAATAAAAAATGATTTATAAAATTTTTTTAATTCTAAAAAGTTTATTTTATTTTTTTATTAAACAGATTGAAAATTTTTTAAATTCAATTAATATTTCTTTAAAATTTAATTACCCAGAATTAATAATAAATAAAAAAAATTATCCTTCAATAAGTGATGAAGATTTGAATATAATTGAAAATATAAATTATATTTCTAACTATCTAGATTCAAAAATTGAAGACAATAATATAGAAAATAATAATAATTTATTTCCAAGAACTAATATTAAAATTATATAATTTTTAAAAAGATAGTTAGTAAAATGGTAAATTTTTAAAATTTACAATTTCTTTATTCTAAAACAACAATAATTATTCTGATTGCCAACATTTAAATCTGATTTATTTGATAGACTTGATAAGTTAAAATTAACAAATATATCTCTATTATCACTATTTTTATTCTCAATTTGTTCACTTAATTTATCATTTATTTTAAAATTATATTTATCTAATTTATTAATATTATTCTCACTTCCGACAACATTCCTGAATTTTAACTTTAAAAAAAATCTTTTTTTTAATATATCTTGCATTTTTTTAATTTTTATAGAATAGTTAATTGCAAACCATATTGTATTAATTGCATACTCTTCGATTGGAGTTTTTATTTTACTATTATTCATTAATCTCTTTATTCTTAGAAATTCATCATCTTTAGGGTAAATAGCAATATATTCTTCAATAATAAAATCAAGAATTTCATCTATTGAAATAAAACCGAAATTATTTAAAATAGTAATTATATCATTATAAGATTTGATTTCATATAATTGAACTCTTAAAGGTTGAATTCTATATATATAGGAAGTATTAAGTTTAAAATTTAAAAAATCATTTAAACAATTTCTAAACGAATTGGAAAATTTAAAAATTAAATTTTTTTTTTGATTTATATTAGTTTGATTATCATTTTTTAATAATAAAAAATAATTAATTTTAATATAAAACATTTTTCTTCTAAAATATTTATATTTTTTTTTTTTTTAAATTAATTTTTTGAATCAAAAACAGTAATTTTTAAGCTATCAATTTTTAAAAAATTAAAAAATTAAATAATAGTATTAAATTTAACTATGAATAAAAAAAAAAAAAATTTTTTAACATTTTTTATTTTATTTATAATTTTACTTTTAATATTATTTCCAATTATATATATGCCAAAATCATTAAAAAAAAAATCATCTTTAGAATTATTTAATAATAATTTTATCATGCCATTTGATCCTAAATTCTTGAATATTATTAATGATGCTAAAAAGAATAAAAGAAATATTAATTTGATAAAAGAATCTTATGATGTTTATTCATGTCCTTGTTTAAATCCTAAATTTATTGATTATTTTTTAAAAGAAACAAAAAAATATAGTTCTCAAGCACCTAATTCAATGAATAATTATGGATTAGTATTAAACGATACACCATTAAAATCATTTATTATTCATTTACAAGAGAATTATTTGGAACCTTTGTTTAAATTTTTATTTCCTAAATATCAAAAAATTAAAAATTTTCATGCCTTTACAGTAAAATATTCTGAAACTGAAGATTCAAATTTAGATCCTCATACTGATGATTCAGATATAACATTTAATATCTGTTTAATTCAACCAGAGAAAGGTTCAGAATTAGTATTTTGTGGAAATATAGATTCAATTAATCATAGGAAAGTTTCAAAAATTTATAATCATCAACAAGGGTTTGCAATTATTCATTTAGGCCACAGGCGGCACACTGCTATTGATATAGGAAAAGGAAAAAGAGAAAATTTAGTAATATGGAATAGATTTTTTATAAAACCTGTCTTGGGAGAAAAAAAAAAAGAAAAGATAAAACCAGATCTCTTTTGTATTTCTTATACACATGATAAAGATTATTTTGATTTTTTTGTAAAACCTCCTAAAGGACATAAGAAAAAAAGTAGAAATCCATGGTGTTGTGAAAAATAAAAAATTAA
>MDTB01111545.1_pt1 | contig 11421 bp, 10 predicted proteins | sample 811161 | NCBI WGS metagenome assembly MDTB01 (sample SAMN05326650, study PRJNA326480) | marine metagenome | isolation source: seawater | place: Mediterranean Sea | collected 2009
ACCTTATGCAACGCAGTGTGGGAATGTTGCTCGCGCCAATCGGTGCCGCATTTCAGACTACCTTTGCAATCATTGTCGGCGCAATAAATTCTGGAATTGAAGCGCTTAATAACTTTTTGGGACTGTCTCCCGAAGCAGCTGTCGATAAAGCTCAGGAAGCACTTGAAGCTAGGCAAAGGGATCTAACAAATGCGATTGCAGGTAGAGGAAAACTGGTTAATTTAGGTATGCAGGGATCTGCGAGACGTCAAACAGAGGCAGAGGCCCGAAAAGAATTTGATTCAGCTCTTACAACCCTTAACGAGGCACGAAAGCGTCTTGGTACTGGTAAGGGCACGATTGAGAAAGGCGAATTAGTAACTGCTGAAGATCTGATCAATAACAGAAAAGGCAAAGGCAAAGGTGTAGACCCGGCCAAGGAAGCCGCAAGGCTTTCCAACATTGCCGCTGAGAACGCTCGAAGGTTACGGAACGAGCAATCAAAGCAGGCGTTGGCGTTACTGAAGCAGCGTTACGACATTGAAAAGCGATTAGAGCAGGAAAAGCAACGTTTGGTTTTAGACGGTTTGTTTGGAGCTGAGAGAGCACAGCAAGAAACGTTCAATGCGTATAAAACGCAGAACTTGGCGATTACTGAGGAGGCCAAACGACTTGAGGACGCGGTAGCTGCTGCCGAAGATCGCGTAGCAGCGGCCCAGGAGCGCCTAGACGCCGCCACATCAGCACCGGACAGGGCAAGGGCGCAGGGAAGACTAGACGTCGCTCAAGCCCAGCAGGTAGGCGCTCAGAGCCGCTTTGATCAATTCTCAAGTAACGCCGTTGCGATGCGAAATAACACGTTTGAGCAGATGATCAATAACTCGACTGCAGCATTCCGTGAGCGTGCTGCTTCTCTTAGGGACGAGACCGAAAACCTCCAACTAAGGAACCGTCTGATGATGGAAGGTTTCTCACCTGAGATGATCGAACAGCAACTGCAGATAGCTCAATTCGACCGTGACCGTGCTGCTCAGATTGGGATTCTGAATCAACTGCGTGAACAGGGAAATTTGAACGAGCTTCAATATGCGGAAGCTTTGAATGCCGTTAATGAGGCTGCGGAAGGAGCAAAGGAGTCAGTTGAGGCATTAACTCAAGCGCAGATTGAAGCTGCAGATCCAATCCGCAACTATATCGAGTCAGCGCAAGAGTATATCGGTAATACCCGCGAGCGTCTAGGTGAGATGCTTTCTACTGTTGATAATGCTTTGTCGTCTTCTATTGAAGGTGTAGTTACTGGAACGATGACAATCCAGGAGGCGTTCCATTCGTTCTTTAAGAATATAGGTCAGGCATTTCTAAAGATGGCATCTCAGATGATTGCTAAGTTGATCATCATTTCACTATTAAAGAAAGCGCTGGGTATGTTCGGTGGTGGCGGTGTTGGTATCGCACCGGACGCAGGTGACGCGATGGACGGCGGAGGTTTCCTACCAATGATCAGTCCTGGAGAGACTCCATTCGCAAATGGAGGAATCGTCACACAACCAACGCGAGCCCTAATTGGTGAAGGAGGTATGAATGAGGCAGTTGTACCACTTCCAAACGGCAAGGCTATCCCGGTCGATCTAAAAGGTGTTGGAGGTGGCGGTGCTGTTACCAGCAATGTGACGGTGAATGTAAGTAATGAGGGTGGTGGAGATAATGAGATGTCTGGTGATAATGCCGGTAAGCTGGGCAAAGCCATTGATGGCGCTATTCGTAAGGTGATTATGGATGAGCGTCGATCCGGCGGTCTTCTTTATATGGGTTGATTATGTCTGACATTGCGCTAGGACTTGATCTACTTCTTGGTGTAGAAGAATCTGCCACGCATCGTGTACGCCGTTTTGGTTTTGGAGACGGTTACGAGGTCATTTCTCCTGATGGTATTAACAGTTTGGTCAGGGAATATAATATCTCTACGAAACCCCTATCCTTTTCTGACTTTGTCACCCTTAAGAGCGATTTAGATAAAGTTTGCAGGGGTGATTTCTTCGTTGCGACTTTGGAGCCATACAGTTCTGAGTCTGTGCGTTATCGTATTGCTGATAGTAAATATAATGTGAAGCATCTACCTGCTTCTGATACCTATATTTTTGTTTTCACTTTGCGTGAAGCCTTTGCTGGTGAGATCATTACTTGATCATGGGACGTTATCCGACTGTTAATGACGAGGGTGAATACTTAGATCCCCGCAATGCTTTTTACCAGCCTCTTCTTACTGCGATTGATGATCTGAAAGATGCAGAGGATAAGTGGTATAAACGCAGGCGCGACATTTTTAATGAATATGACTTCGGGGATTTTAATGAGAGTGACGGCGATGTAGAGAAAAAGTACGACCAATTTTGTGGTGCTGACCCCTGGAATTACCAATCAAGATTTAATTCAATAAATCCCGACAGACTACCAAGCACAGGTGTATTCAGACTCGTTCAAAATACTTTTGACTTGTCGGAAATAAATTCTGGATTCAAATCAGATATTTTCGTAGAAAATGGTGAAGATGATGATGGAGATTACTGTGGTGGTGATCGATATGTAGCACCTGAAAATCGTAAGTCTGATAACGGTGATTGTGACGATGACCCTGCACCGCGTGTGCTGAATTATGAGGTTGGGCGAGGAAAGGCCCGTGTTGATTGCTTGTACTTTAATCTCGCTGCTTTTAAGGATACAAGTACAAAAAGTAGTCTCCGCTATTACGAATCAACAGGCGATGACGACGATCCTTTTGAAGAAGTAGATGTTTTTACTCGCTTTGGAGAAACTCCTTTTAGGTACAGAGCAAAGGATGGTTACGGTCAACAGGCTTTATCTGCAATGGATGCTGCTGGGGACGACTACGAGGATCAGGTGAGACCCTATATCGACGATTACGAGGATGCACTTGATAACTATAGGACCGCAGGTGGCGGAGAGCTTGACTTTGATTACTTAGGCGGAACTCTTGATAGGCCTTGGGATGGGTTTGATGGTGATGAAACCAGCTACAACCGACCTCCGAAACTACCAACGAAGTTAATCCGTCAAGTCCGTTCTATTCCTAAGGCAGGTGAGGCCTGATGCCAGTTCTTAAGTCTGACGCGAACGTCGATCTTTATACGATTGACACAGGTAGTACAAGGACAGTATCCGACTGGCCTGGTGGTATAAACCTTGTTCCTGCTAATCAGGTAGATGGGCGAGTAGTTACTTATTTCAACGTAGTTGGTCGTTCAGGTAGCTCATCAGCCCCTGAGTTTATTGAGTACCGGCCATTTCATCTATCAGTGAACGGGTTCGAGATTTCAGGGTCAAACAAGTTACCACAACCTAAGGCTACGTTTTCAAATATGGATGGTTCGTTTACGGACTTGAACATAGACTTTGATGATCTAGTAGGTTTCAAGCTTATTCGTATCAGAACCTATGCAAAGTTTTTGAAGTCAGTAGATGGAGTAAATCAAGCAAGCTACAACGAAAACGCACATTTTCATCCTGATGTTTGGTACTTCAATCGGAAGATGGAAGAGACTAACCATTTTTGTGTTTACGAACTGGCCTCTGTCTTTGATGTTGAGGGTATTCGTTTTCCTAAGCGTCGTATGTACTCCAACTATTGTCCTTTCGTTTACAAAGGACCGGATTGTAGGTCTCAGTCAAACAGGAGTGAGTGTCCTAAGACCTTAGCCGCTTGTAGGGAGCGTTTCCCTGATAGTGATTTGCGCTTTGGTGGATTTCCTACAGCCAACTAATGACTTCTAAGCTGCATATTGATATTGCCAGGGCTTGTATAGCAGAGTTTCCAAATGAAGCTTGCGGCTTTGTTGATGGGAGCGTTGTCATCCCTCTAGTCAATCATGCAGACGATGTGGAGGAATCTTTTGTGATTAGTGGTGAGGATTTTCTTAAACACGACCCAAACACTATTTATCATTCGCATCCAAAGGGTGATTATGGTTTTAGCGAGCAAGACATTCTTGTAGCCGCCAATATGGGTTTAACGTCTTATTTGTATGTAGTTGAGATGGATCGAATTGAACGATACTCTTCCACTACAGGCGTCGAAGTATTTGAGAAGATTTTAGGAAGCTAATGCGGATCAAATTTGCCGGATTTATAGGTAAGCGCTTCGGGGTGGAGCATCAACTTGCTGTGCATAGCCCAAACGAGGCGATTAGAGCGCTCTGCCAGCTTGTGCCTGGCTTTCGTGCATTCTTGACTTCCGCGCATGAGCGTGGGATTTACTTTCAGATCATTACGTCCAACACCGACGACTTAACTGGGGTTGGGTATGACGAGTTGCAGCTGGGTTGTCAGTCATTCACATTGGTGCCTGTCATTACCGGTAATTTCTTCGGTTTATTTGGCGGTGGCAAGACTGGAGGAATTCTCAGCATTTTGGCTGGCGTTGCTTTGGTTGCTTTTGCAATGACAGGTTTCGGCTTTGTGACTTGGGGAGCCGCCGGTACTATCTCTGCAGGTATTCAGACAGCAACGATGTCTCTAGGCATCGGGCTTATTTTTACGGGTGTAGCGAGTTTATTTGCGCCAGGTTTACCTACTCAAAAGAATAGGCAAGAATCAGCGGGTGCCGATGACGCCATTTCAAGAGGTGCGGCACCAGTTGCTGTAAATGGGCAAGCTGTACCGCTGTTATACGGTGAGTATCTAGTTGACAACATGCCAACCGTAGCTTCATATATTGACAACAACGAAGGTTACTTCCTTGGTTTAGTTTCTGAAGGAGAGATAGCAGGTTTTCCTACCAGCGTTAACGAAGATTTGTATCTTGACGGGATGGTTGCCAAAGCTAGTCTCATTCAGAATGTGCAACTAACAAACGGCAGTCAGACGACCAAAAGTATCGACATCGTCAAGTCAGCCGGTTTCAGTATTCCGATCAATGTCCCTTTTAATCCTCAAGGCGGGGACTATGATGGTGACGATGATGGAACGCCGAATACACAAATTACTAGAACCTTTACTCAAAAAGAGGCAGATACGGTCACGATTCGTTTAAGTATCGGACCTGTCTATCAGACGAAGAATAAGAGTGATAGCGGCGGCAGTGATTCCAATTTTAGAGACTATACAGAATCAGATGATAGCGGAGGCGCTGATAATCCTACTGAAATAGTCATTCAAATTTTGGATGGAAATGCGGATATTTTGCACTCGTCCACGAAGCGGTTTGAGAAGGTAACGTCTACTCAACTAAGAGAGTACGATTTTGATATTCAGGATGCAGTAGAACCGATTTCAATGCGTGTGACTCGTATTGATCGGAAAGGGCCACGGGGACCCGTCACCAAGTCTGGTGAATCATCTCAACGCCAGTACACATGGACGAAGTCCCCTGTAACTTGGATTTCTGCTGATGTGACTTGGGCCGAGCGTCTAGTTTATCCGTACTCGTCCTTGCTAGCGCTTAAGTTTGCAGCCGGTGAATTTGGTCAATTTCCGAAAATACAGGCTCGACTTAAAGGTTTAGTTGTACCTACGCTTAATTCTTCATTACAAGTAAGTTACAGCTACAGCAATAATCCAGCGTATATTCTCCTGGATTTATTGACTAATCCTCGGTATGGAGCGGGGTATAGAACCTACACGATCGAAGATCATGAGCATGTGCAGGCCGGTATTCGTATGCAGGATTGTGATCTGGCTTCTTTCAAGAACGCTGCTCGATATTGTGAAGATAAGGGAATTACATTTAATGGTTATATCAATAAGGATGCCGACGCTCTTGAATTGTTTCGTGGAGTAGCAGCTACATTCCAGGGTCAAATCATTTATGCGGGTGGTTTTATCACTATTGTTGTTGATAAGAAATTAGAAGATACTACTAACATACGTCTTTATTCTTCGGCTAACACGATCGGTAGCGGTGATGCCTCTTCGGCCGGTTCCCATTTCTCTTATGAGGGAACTGGTCGCCGTTCTCGTAGTACAGCAGTCCAGGTTTCATTTGTTGACCCTTCAGAGTTTTACACAGAGCGTAAGACTTTAATTGAGGACGCAGGACTTATTGATCGTTATGGGTACAACCTTACTCAGGTTCGGGCTTTAGGTTGTACTAGCGAGGAACAGGCGATACGGATTGGTCGTTATACGTTGGCTTCAAACACACTGTCAACTGAGACAGTCAGTTTTAAGGTCGGTCCTGATGGAGCAATGTTGTTGCCGGGGGATATTTGTTTAGTTATGGACCCGCTAAAAACTAATCACGAGTCCGGGGGGCGTATCAAAACCGTTGCTGACAATAGGATTATTGCTGACCGCAATCTTACAGCTAGAAGTAGTCCTACTAATTGGTTTTTATATGTATATGGCCCCTCGGGTGTCGCCAATAAATTCTCGATTAGCAGCATCAGATCCGATGGCACTATCAGAATCATCGGGACATTCGGATCTAATAGGCCATCTACGATGGATATGTGGGCGATTGTTAAAGAAAATCCTACTATACAGTTGGCAAAGGAGCCGATGTACCGCGTTCAAACTATTAAGGAGAATGGAGACAATACCTATACTGTGATTGCCATTAAATACGACAAATCAAAGTTTGACTTTGTTGATGGTGGAAGTGGGGCAGAGCTTACTGCAGCTAGTTATACAACCCGTTACTCATCAGGTTCAAATATCACAATCAAAAGGTCTAGCCTTCAATTCCAGCTCCGCACACCAGAAAGATAATGACAATCGATCCTAATGCGATTATCACTATTAGCTGGGAGGCTCCTACAAGGCCTGGTTACGGCACATTAGACGCGATTTTGCCTGGCTTCTTTTTCGGGGGTGACGAGCCTATAAATACAGTTGATCGATATGAAGTTGAACTTTTTAGTCAAACTCTAGATACCTATATTAATAAGGGTTTTTTCTACACGACGGAGGCCGAGTTTACTGCTGGTGATTTAGGTGACGCTAAAATGCGGATACGAGCGATTACCAGATCCGGCACTAAATCGGAGTTCGTAGAATCTGGTACATTCTCTTTGTATGGTTTCACTTCTATTTTTAGTGATACCCGGAACACAATTTTTCTGAGTTTTGTCTGATGACGCTATACGGACGTGACGCTAATGGTAATGACGCCTACATCCGTGGCACGGGTACGGGTTCGACTACTGATGGACATATTACCTTCCACGACACTTTTTCTACAGACATTAGGTTTGTTGCGTCTAATCTGACGGCTTCCGCTGATTTAATCAGCTCTGTTTCAAACACCAAATTAAGAGTTCTTAGTTACGCATTGAGTGCCGATGCTCCCTGCACAGTCAAGTTTCAGAGCCAGGAAACTGATGACATTAGCGGTGATCTGCACCTGACGACTAACCAGTTTGTCAGTCATAGTTCAGATATTGGTCTGTTTGAAACTGACAGTGGTGACAAGTTGAATTTAGTGCTCACCGAGGAGGTTTTGCCCGTCCGTCTGGTGAATGACACATCAGATACGCTGGCCATTGAATCCCACGGATTGAAGTTTCGAGATGCCGTTAAGGTTGCGGCATCGACAACAATCCCGGCCGGTCTTGTCGCAGGAACTGTCTACTACGTCGTAGAGGACACGGCCGATACGATCAAGCTTGCAACGTCGGAGGCTAATGCGTCTACGGATCCCCCTACGGTTGTTGATATTACAAGTGCAGGTGCGGGAACTATTACGGTCACCAAGGCTGTGAATCTTGGCGTCACTATTTCTTATAGGCAGGTTTGACGATGACTAGAGTCTTCGGGCAGCTTTTTGAGGACAGCCGTGACGGGCTCTTAGTTGTGAGGCCCAGTAAGCCATTTTTTGGTTGTGAACGTCATGAGAACCAATATCCTGTAAAGGAGGGTTTTATTGATATTGACTTGCTGCCTACACCGCACGGGGTTGAGTATCTGGTCGGATTCAAAAAACCGGGGGACTACAGACGGGTTGATTACACGTTGAGGTGGCGTGTTCAAAACGTCGCCGAGATCGATGTATCACCAGCCAAAAAGGAGTCACTAAAACCTGAGCAGCGTAATAACCGTTCTGATCTTGTTCAAATCAAGCGCCTAGCATCTGAACTTGCAGCTTCCATGGAGCAGGTCGCTGCTTTGGAAGCGCAGCTCAGTTCGGCACATAAGAAGCTAGCCGATGTATCCACCAAGTTTGAAGCCTATAAAGCGGCTTCTGAGCAATCCTTGGTTGATCGTGATATGACTATTACCGAGCTTCAAACTGATAAGGAGCCCCAGGTTTACACCATCGTGAAAGAGGTTCCAGTTCCTCCTGAGCGTCTTGAGGCCCGGATTAAATTCTTAGAGTCGGAACTCCAACGGACGCAAGAATTAAACTCTCAATACTATTTATCTGTACTTGAACTTCATCAGCTAAAGTTAGATAAAGCGCAGAGTCTATCATCTTCAGCTCCTGTTATTAGTCCTGAAGATACACCCCGTCAGCGCCTAATTAACAAGCTTCTCGCTCAATAAATATGGCTCTGGATAATATCGCTGTAACAGTACGAGAGGGAGATTCCTTCGATGAGCTTCAGCTGAACATTGAAAAGCCATGGGGGTATCCCTATGACTACAGTAATTCAGTGTTAGTTGCAGACATCAGGCGTTTCTTTAATGACTCAACGTCCCCTGCGTCTGCTGTTGATACCTGGGGAATTGTAGAAACAAACCCCACTAAGGGTCAACTACAACTGCGTCTTTCTAGCCGTCAAACCGAGGCACTAGGACGCAACGTCCCGTTGGGTTATGACGAAAGAGGAATCACCCAATCAGGGCTTTCGATTGCAACAGATCCCACTGATGAACAACAGGGTGTGTTTCTCTGGGATTTGCGGGAGTATTTCACTGTAAGTCAGGCAACGATCACCGGTATTTCTGCTGGTGCATCGTTTACTGCGCCAGGTGGTGTTGTTTCCAGCAAAGTCCGGGTCACTACTCTCAAGGATCATCTTCTGACTACGGAAGATCAGATCCTGCTGACTGGTACGGGTCAGGCTGCTTATGACGGTGTCAATTTCAACGCAAATAAGCTGAATATCATCAGCCCCACTGTATTCGAGATTGAGCCAACTACAGCCGGAACACCTGCGTTTTCTGCAACTTCTAATCAAGGCACAGTATCCTTGTATAAGGAAGATACGTTGGCTATCGGTACTTTAGAAGTTATTCCTCGTATCTCAAGAGATTCCACAAGCTAAAGGTCGTATCCAATGGCATCAGTCCAAGAAGGCGTAAATGTAATCACAGTAGGAAAGACTACACCGATTCCTGCTGGTCAAGCCACTAGCGCAAATTCTGTACCGGTTGTCGTTGCATCCGATCAGAGTCCTGTCCCGATTCTCGATAATCTATCTGCCCCATCCCAGGTGCGTGACGACCTGTTGGGCATCCCCCGGGTTCAGACGCCCCTTGCAATTTTCGATGACACGAACCTCATCGATGTTGACCCAGATATTTGGGCCAAGACAGAGGTGACATCTGGTGGATCCAGAGTCACGCAGGTAAACCACCTGTTGCAGCAATCAGCGGCTGAGATCCTGTTGACGCCTGGATCAGCTAACGGCAACGTAGCGAGCTTGATTACGAAGCAGGCATTCCCTTACCAGACGGGACGAATTACCAGCACATCCTTCGGCGTTTCAATGAGCCGGGATTCCAGCGCAAAGATGGAATTCGGGATGTTTGATGCCAGCGATGGTTACCTGCTACGAGTTGTCGGTGATGAGCTGTATTACGTCCGCCGGACAAGCTCCGGTGAACGTCCTAAGGACCACTTAGATGGTTATACGGCTCAGGGAACCGACCCCACTACTTTTACGGTTGATGCTGCGGTGATGACCGCTCAGCCAAACAGGACTGACGCTGGCACTATCTATTCCTTGGTTTCCTCTTCCCCCACCGTGATGGAAGAGATTGTCCCCCGGAAGTATTGGAACGGGGACACGATGGTCGGCGAGCAAGGCACATCGATTATTGGCGAGGACGATACTGACTCTGTTCACAAATTGAGCCTCACAAATCTTGTGATGTGCCGTATTGAGTATGGATGGTACGGGGGCACTGGGTCCCGCCTCTTGTTCTATGTCCCCGTTGATGCGAACTTGGCGTCGGGAGAAGTCGCCAAGAACGCCCGTTGGGTCATAGCAAGTAACCTAAATTGTAGTGATCGGATACCCTACCCCTCGCTCGGCAATCCTACTTTGCCGATGCAATTCCGGTGTGAGAAGACCGGGGCCTTGTCGGCTAATGCTTACCTCCGAAAGTTTGGTGCTCAGATCAGCATTGATGGTGGTGACTACAGCAAGCTTGCTATTTACAGCAAGGACGGTGCCAAAGTTACTGGTATCGGCACAGCTGAATTTAAGCCTTTGATCGCTATTCGCATCAAAGAAAATATCACCAACAATCAGGGTGAAGTTAAGCGCAACCTCATGCGCGTCTTCCCTTTGATTCTTTCAATGGTTAGTTCACATCGGGCTCAATTTGTCCTTGTGAAAAACCCCACAACAATGGAAGACTCGACTTCCATTCCTGTGACTACGTTCACCAGTACAGGTACGCTCTCTGCCATCGAGTTCAACTCACCGGATAGCGCAACTAACGCTATTGATTCATTCACGGGTGGCGCACAGATCACTTCTTTCTATACCGGTGACGCTGAGGCTACCACTGTTGATCTGACTGATATTTTCTCCTTTGCCCGTCAATACCTAACCCGCGAAGCAAACGCAGCCGCTGGTACTGCCGGGGATGTACTCATCATCGGTGCGAAGTCACTAGATAATTCATCCAATACCTGCAAAGCAAGTCTTACTTGGGGACAACGCTGATGACTACGGCCTATCAACTACCCGAAGATATTGGCCAGAAGTCTGTTACTAGAAACGGGGAGGAGGTTCAGCGAGCTGGCACCTTCCCGGCTGGTCAATCCGGTAGCGACAGCAGCATGCCTGTCGTTTTACCGCGATCTGGATATAACCTTCCGATCATTGATAATTATAGGTTTGTAACTGAAACTGATCGAGATCAGCTTGGCTTCCCTCGTCAGTCCCAGCAGTACACATTCCAGTCACTGCATGATCAGTTTGAGCTAAGCAAGGATGACTGGATTTATGACATCACGGGTCTAAATGAGCGTCCGCTGAATGACACGACGCAGTCAGCCCGATGGACTCAACTATCCGGCGCTACTGCTGTTTACAGTCCAGTCCCTGACGGGGAGATCAAGCACAATATCAATGCCGGATCTGCTCAGCTGATACTGAACAGTAACGACGGGGCTTTCCAAAGGATCAGGATTGCGAGTAAGAAGCGTTATCGGTATCAGCCCGGTCGGATCGCCCGTGTGAGCCTGGCAGTCCGTATGTCCACGACTGAAACACCGGTATCGGTGACAAGGCTGTGGGGTGTGGGTGACAC
>MDTB01150060.1_pt1 | contig 11421 bp, 12 predicted proteins | sample 811161 | NCBI WGS metagenome assembly MDTB01 (sample SAMN05326650, study PRJNA326480) | marine metagenome | isolation source: seawater | place: Mediterranean Sea | collected 2009
TATAATTTTTACTAGTTATTAATTTACAAAATTTCTTGACTTCAATGTCACTATTTTTAATTGCATATTTGGAAATATCTACTCCATAAGAGTTTATATCTAATTTTCTAAAAGCTTTAACCAAATATCCTTTAGAACAACCAAAATCTAGAATTCGATTATTATCTTTTAGTCTGAGATATTGAATTATTTTATATGCCATTGGAATTGTTAAATCAGGCAACCATTTATAGTTTGTATAACATGATTTTTTTGACTCCAATCCTCTATTAAAATAAGAAGAATCATAAAAACTTGAGGTTATTCTGTTATTAGAGTTCATTAATATGATATGAAGATATACTTTACCTAATTTGCTATTTCAAATCTTTTTTAATTTCATTGAATACAGTTTTAAAAAATACTTCTAAAGTGAAATTTTCATTAAATTTCTTACTCTGTAAATATGAAAATATATTTTTTTTAAACAAATCCAAATCTTTATCGGTTAAGCTTTGTAAATATAAAATTAGTTTTTTTTTATTTTTAAACATTTTGTAATCAATATAACAATTCTGAGGTATAATATTGGATATATTTTTTGCACCATAATAAATAGGTACACAACCTGAAAAAAAGCAATGGAAAATTTTCTCAGTAACCCAGCCATTATAATTTTTTGAATTTTCAAAACATATTGCAAATTTGTATTTTTTCATTAAGTTTTGTTTGATACCATAATATTCACCTTTGTAATTTTTATATTTTTTAATAAAAAGAAAATTTAAAAATTTAAAAGTCGAAAGAAATTTAAGTAAATATTTATTGTCTGTAAGGTATTTATTCCATCCAAAACCATAAAAATCAAATTCAAAAAAATTATTTTTTTCTGCCCAATTTATGAATGCCAATCGCTCTCTATATAAATCGTTTATATGTGAGTTTTTTTTGTTACTTGAAATAGAGATAAGAAATTTTTTTTTTTTGAAATTGGTTTTATAATTTTTTTCTTTATAACATGGAAAATTAATTTTAATGTATTTATTGCGATCAGAATTAACAAGAGAATCGTCCCAGGTAAAAACCTTTTTAAAATATAAATGATTTGATTTTTTCCAAGTATTCTTATCAATAGTTGGGCCCTCGGTAGCTAACAAATAATTTGGTTTAATTCTTTTTTTTAAAAGCTTTTCTATTTTTTTATTATATGGCCAATTTGAAAATATTATTGCATCATAATCAAAAAAATATTTCAAATCCAAAAACTCAATATTGTAATCAAACGATTTTTTTTTTGAAAACAATGATCTCAAAGTTTCAATTGAATTTTCTCCCAAAATGTCTTCTCGCTTGCTTTTAAAGAAATAATTTTTATTGTTTTGATAATCAATGCAATTCCAAAAGCCTATATTATACATTTAAATCCTACTTCATTTTAATTGGAGATAATTTTATTTTATGATTTTCCAAATTATAAACTTCAATAAATACTTAAAAAATAAAAAATAACACTTATTTAAAAAAAGAGAATATATAACGAATAAGATACTATTTGTAATAGATTTATCTTGAAAATTATAATTTATAAAATATTCCCTCATAATTTTTTTTGCACCAATAATACTAGTTTGTTCTTTTTTCCAATATTTGATGATTAGTTGCTCGAAATAAGTTTTTTTTAATGATTTATTATATTTTAAGTATTGGTCTGTTGAATAATCGCTAAAATAAATTTTTTTTGCCAAAAAACTTTTTTCCAATTGTTTTTCTATTTCAGTAAGTGATAAATTTGTTTTATGTTTTCTGTATTTAATCAGATATTCATCAAGATTTGATATAATTTTTTTATTTTTAAAAAGTATCAACCAAAGGTGATAATCATCTGCGGGCGCCATTCTATTATCAAAACCTCCAATTTTTTTTAAAATATCACTTTTTATCATTACAGATGGATCAAAAACTGGAACTCCTTTTTCAATAATTTTTTTTATTTTATGATAATTTGAAGGAAATTTTTTTTTTCCTATTACATTTCCAACTTCGTCAATTAGTATTGCTCCAGTTCCTAAAACATCTAGCTGAGTCCAATTATTAAACAGATTAATTTGCTTTTCAAATCTTTTTGGAAGAGAAATATCATCAGAGTCCATTCTTGCAATATATTTACCTTTTGAAAACGATAATCCACGATTAAAAGCAGATGTTGCTCCTAAATTTTTTTCATTAGTTAAAATTTTAATTCTATTTTCTTTTTTTGAATAATTTCTAATAATTTCACTTGTATGATCTGTTGAACAATCATCCACGATAATTAATTCAAAATTTTGATAAGTTTGATTTAAAATACTATCAATGCTTTCATTAATAAATTCTTCCCTATTATAAACGGGAATAATTACTGATATTAAAGGCTCTAAATTCACAAAATATTTTTAGATAATTTATTAACATAATATTCAATACTAAAAATTGAAAATTTTTCACTATGTAGAAAACTTTTAATTGAATTTTGATATTTTAAATATTCTTCATCTGTCATAGATTTTAAAAATTGATACATTTGAGAATAATTTTTAAATTTTCTCATGTCTATAAAACAATCAGTTGGAATGTATTTTGAAATTTCAGTTCCAAGGTAGATCGGAACAGTTAAAGAAAAAAAACAATGAAAGATCTTTTCGGTGATATAGCCGTCATAACCCTTGGCATTTTCTATGCAAATAGAAAATTTGTATTTAGATAACAAATCTTTTTTTTTGCCAACAAACTCACCTTTGTAATTATTAAATTTTGGAGCTAATATTTTTGTTAAAAAATTAATTTTATTTAAAATTCTTACGATTCTTGGCCCTTTAAAGACATAATTATTCCAACCGTACCCATAGAAATCTAAATCTTTAGGATAATTTTTTTCAAACCATTTTATTACATCAAGTCTTTTCCAATATAGATCATTTGGGTGATTATTTCTTTTATTACTACCAATAGTAACACAAAATTTTTCTCTTTTTAAATTTGGTAAATTATTAATTTTATCAAATGAATAAGAGGGACAATTTATTTTAAAAAAAATCTTATTATCAATTAATTCTTCTGACCAAGTGAAAACTTTATCAAAAAAACGATAATTATCTTTATTCCAAGTTTCAGGATATATTGTTGGACACTCTAGATTAATCAAATATTTTGGCTTTTTTGAATTTAAAGCATCATTAACTAATTTATTAGATCTTTTAGGAAAATTTATAAAAATAAATGCATCATATTCATCAAAATTTCTGTTGTTAGTGATGATTTCAACTTGGTGTCCTTGTTTTTTTGCTTCCTTAGTGAATTCATAGAACGACAACATCGAGTCCTCACCTAGACAATCTTCGGTAAGATTGGTTAGCATATAATTATTTTTATGAAGAATTTCGTGATAATTCCAAACACCCAAAATCATATCGTTTGTATCTATTTATAATAATCACCATATTCAACCAATATTGTGCTTATATTGTCTTTTCTAGTATAAGCTCTTTTATATTCGTTAAATATTTGAGAAGGTTTTTTTAATTTTACTATATTTAAGTTTGGGCACATGTTTTTAATTGAGCTAGTATAATCTCCAATATGTTGAAATTGAGGATGAAGTGGTTTTTGAGAACCAATACTTGTTCTGATAATACATTTAGATTTATAATGATTGTTTGTCATAATATTGAATTTATCTAAGTGATTTACAAGTTGGTTCATTGCGAGTAATAAAAAATTATACCTAGGATATATAGATATTGGAAAATAGCCTTTCATCATTAATCCAATTGTGATTCCCATTTGCATTTCTTCTGCAACTGGTAATTCTAATTTTTTTTTTATATTTATATTTTTCAAAGTTTCAAACATTGCTGTGCCAGGATACTCTACCGCTTGACCTAAAAAAATTGAATTTCTTTTATTAGATAAATAATCCATGCTTCTCTTTAATTCTGAAAAGTATTTCATTAAAATTCAACTCTCACGCCTGCTCCAGAATGAGGATATTTATTAGAATATTTATAATGCAACAAATATTTATCTTTTTTGATATTTTTATTTTTTAATTTCCATACCTTCTTGGTATCTGTGTAAACAGATAAAGAGTTATCCTCTATTACAAACTGTATAGGTAAGGAATAATTTCTAGCATATTTTAACGCCTCATGCATAATACCAGTTTCTGCTGTCATATCGCCAACAAAACAATAAACTTTGTTTTTATTTTTTTTATTTTTTTTTAAACCAATTGCCACACCTAAAGCAATTGGGATACTTCCTCCTACTATAGCTGATGAATAAATATTTAATTCTGGGAAGCATAATGATATCGATTTTCCACCTAAGATTTCTTCCTTAACTTTTTTTTCTGGAACACCTTTTAATAAACAGTGATAATGCGATCTCCAAGAAGAGAAAACATAATCATTTTTTTTAACTTTTTTGTAAAAATTTATTAAATAACTTTCATTACCATAATGTAAATGTATAGGGGCTCTAATCTTCCCTAAATTAAATAATTTTACTATTTCATTTTCAAAATTTATTAATTTTTTTTTTATCTAACATTTCAAATTAAAAGTTTATTTATGATTGTTGGTATAGTTTATAATTGATCCATTTTCAATTTTGAAAATTTTGTCACAAATTTTTAATGATGCCATTCGATGAGTAATTATAATTATTGTATATTTATCTTTTACATTATTTATTGAATCTATAAAATCTCCTTCTGTTTCTATGTCTAGAGAACTTGTTGCTTCATCAAGAAGTATAATTTTTGGAGATCTATATAATGCTCTTGCAATACCAAGCCTTTGGGCTTGTCCACCTGATATTTTAACACCTCTTTCTCCAACAATAGTGTTCTCTTTATCATCTAAATTTTTTACAAAGTCATATATTCTAGAAATAGTTAAACATCTCCAGAAATTTTCCTCATTAAAATCACTTTCTTCTTCTCCAAAAGTGACATTATTTTTTATCGTATCATCAATTAGAAAGGTTGATTGAGGAATGTAGCCAAACAAATTTTGGTTTAAATTCAATGCATCATTAAGGTTGTGTTTACCATCAAAATTTATATTTCCATTTTCTGGCTTTAAAATTCCAGTTATTAGATTAGCTAAAGTACTTTTTCCAGATCCAGATTTGCCAATTATTCCAACTATCTCGTTTTTATTAATTTTTAAGTTTATATTTTTTAAAACTTTATTTTTATCATAAGAAAAATTTAAATCCTTAATTTCTAAAAAATTTTTAAATATTAAATCATTGGTCTTGCTTTTATTTAAAATTGAAGGTGTAATATTTTTTGTTTTATTTTTATTTAACTCTTCTAAAGTTATATTTATAACAGGTAAAAAATGATTAAAAAATTGCATTGAATTTAAAACTCTGCTTAAACCTGGTAAAATTTTTATTGCTGAAACTCCAAAAACTGCCAAAGAAGTTATGATTATTTCAGATTCGTAATTAAGAATTATGTTAATAATTAATATTGAGGCTAAACAGAACACCCCTAGTACTTCTAATAAAAGCCTTGGAGCAGACTGAAAAGTTTCAAAAGCTCTACTTGTATCACTATAAATGTTCAAAGCCTTACTAAATTTTTTTGAAAAAAATTTTTCTTTAAAAAAAATTTTTATTTCTCTTATTGCATTAAAGGATTCGATTAAACTTTGAATTTTTTTTTGTAAGAATAATTGTCTTTTATTTCCAAGGTCAATTAATTTCTTTTTTGTGAAAATTCTAAAAACAAACAAAGAAATAAAAGTTATTAATATTAGATATATAGTATTAAAAGTATCAATATAAAAAAGTAAAATTAATACGCTAATAAAAAAAACTACATCAATTAAAATATAAAGGAATTGATTTATTCCCTCTGTGAAAACCGAAATATTTTCAACATTTCTTATTGGAACAGATGAATTTGTATTAGTAAAAAAAGAAATATTTTTTCCTATATAATTTGAATAAAGATTTTCAGAAAAATAATTTAATAGATCATATGTAAATTTATATTTGTAATAATTAAAATAAAACGAAATCAAATTTTTTATTAAAAAAACTAAAATCATTAAAAAACAAACAAAAATAACTAGATTTTGTTTATTTATTATAAAAAAACCATCAAATATTTTAAAATAATCAGAATATTTTAAAAAAAAATCTTCACTAATAATAAAACCTAAAACTGGAAAAATAAGTCCAATTCCAATCATCTCTAAAAAAATATTTACTAATATTAAAAAAAATAAAAAAATTAATTTAATTTTGTCTTTTTTTCTTAGAATATTTAGAGTTTTTTTCAAAGTATTCATTTTGATTTAAAATTTTGCAATATATGAAATATTTTTTATCAAATTTAAATTTGATTTTTTACTTAAATTAAATATTTTAATATTATTTTTTTTTGCAATATCTGAGTATAATTTTATATTATTTAAAATTACTTCTTTATCTTTAGAAAACCCTGGAAGATTTTTTTTAAAAAATTTTTTTTTAATTTTTTTAGTAAAAATATATACGAGATAACTCAGAAAATTATTTTTTTCTCTAAAAATTTTATTTGATTTTTTAGTTACAATTTTTTTAGTGTTTAAATTAATTTTATTTAAATATTTATACGTTTTATTATCAAAATTAGTTGCATATTCATATCCAAGATCACTAAATTTATACCTGTCCTTAGTATCTATATGTTTACTATTTTTTTTTTCAAAAGGTAAATCAACACCTTGAATATAAATTTTAGAAAATCCTAATAAAAGTGAAAAAGCCAAAGCATATTCAAATACTGTGGCTCCTATTGTTGCTTTTTTTTTACAATTATACTTATGACTTACCAACTCTTGGATAGTAGAAATTTCTCTATCTTTTTTTATGTACTTGCAACATTGTAATTCTGGCTCACACTTTTGAAATTCAAAATGTCTCTCATCATAAAATGCCCAGTTTACCTTCAATTTGTTTTTTATAATTTTAGTTTTCTTTTTCCACAACAAATCATGCAAAGAACTTTCACAAAATAAAAAAATAGTTTTTTTAAATGAATTAATTACTTCACGATGCAATTTTATATATGGAACTGGAAAATGGTTATTAGAAGCAACCCAATAATCAGGTGTAAATAAATTTCTCCCCCTTATACCCGCATCTCCAATCACAATTATTTTACCTTTAAATTTTTTAAAAGGAAATTCTGTCATTGTTGTTCCAGAACCTAAAATTAAACATGATTTTGATTTCTCTTTATTTATAAAATTTTCTAAATATAATTTCATACAAAAGTATTTTATCATATAAACCTATAAATTAAATTATCAAAGAAAAATATGAATAAGTTAGACTTAGTAATTTTAGTTGGAGGCAAAGGATTGAGACTTGGATCGATCACAAAAAAAATTCCCAAACCTCTTGTGAATGTTAATGGTATTCCATTCTTGCAACATTTAATAAATTTTTACTCAAAATTTAATTTTCAAAATATCTTTTTAATAGCAGGTTACAAAGGAGATAAGATAAAAAAAAAATTTCATAATAAAATTTTTAATCTTATTAAAGTGACCTGCATTATTGAAAAAAAAAGAAAAGATACTGGTGGCGCTTTATATGAAATTAAAAAAAAAATTAAAAATGATTTTATTATTGCAAATGGAGATTCGTTTATTGATATCAATTTGCAACCTTTTTTCATGAAAAAGTTTAAGTATAATTATTTATTTTTAAATAAAAATATAAACTATAAACAAAATAAAAAATTAACCCATTTGGATATTGATAGTAAGGGGTTTTTAGTTGAAAATTCTAATGCAAAATTAATGAACAGTGGGGTTTATTTTTTTAAAAAAAATTTTTTAAAATTAATTCAGAATAAAAAAGTTTCACTTGAAAATAAAATAATAAAAAAATTAATTTCCGAAAAAAAAATAAAGGGAATTGTAACTAGAGAAAATGTTTTTGATATTGGAATAAAAAAAACATTCTTAAAAATGGAAAAATCTCTTTTAAAAAAACTAAAAAAACCTGCAATTTTTTTTGATAGGGATGGAGTTATAAATATTGATAATAAATATGTATATAAGTTTAAAGATTTTATTTTCAAAAAAAATATTTTTTCAAATATAAGCAAATTTAAAAAATATTATTTATTTATTGTTACGAATCAATCTGGAATTGCAAGAGGATACTATAAAGAAAAAGATTTCTTATTACTTCATAAAAAATTAAAAGAAATATTTATAACTAAAAATATATATTTTAATGATGTTGAATACTGTCCTCATCATCCATCTGGAAAAATAAAATCCTATAAAAAAAATTGCTCTTGCAGAAAACCTAAAAATAAAATGTTAGTTAATATTTTATCAAGATGGAATATTGATAAAAAAAATAGTTATATGATTGGTGACTCAAAATCTGATGAATTATGTGCAAAAAAAACTAATATAAAATTTATTTATGAAAGTGAAAATTACTCAAAAATAATCAATAATTATTTTTAACATCCTTAAGTTCTGGTAAAATATTTAAAAGTTCCTTTATACCTTGATCTAATCCAATTGTAGCTTTAAACCCTTTTCTTTCGATTTTTTTGTTACTTACAAAATAATCTCTTTTATCAGGATCTTCTCTTGTTTCATCAATTGTAATTTTGAGGTCTTTAACATATTTTTTAATTTTTTTAACAAGAGAAAGTTTTGATATGTTAGCATTAGATAACCCTAAATTATAAACTTCGCCCCTCAATTTATTAAAATTATCTAGCGAAAAAATAAATGCATTTATGACATCATTAATATGTATAAAATTTCTTCTAAAATTGGGTTCAAATAACTCGATATGCTTCTTATTGATCGCCACCTTAACCATGTTATTTACAAGAAGATCTGTTCTCATTCTATACGAATATCCAAAAACTGTTGCAAGTCTAAAACAAATAGAATTCGAGTGAGTAAGCACAACTTTTTCTGCATCATTTTTTGTAACACCATATAAAGACACTGGTCGTAAAGGTGATTCTTCTGTACAAAATTTACTTTTTTCTCCTACTCCATAGCCAGAATTTGTGGTTGGAAAAATTATCTTTTGATTTTTTTTTAAATTTTTTACAATAAACTTAATATTTTTGAAGTTTATATCTACAGCCTCTTTTTTATTTTTTTCACATAATGGAGCTCCTACTAAACCAGCTAAGGGCATTATGTATTCAACTTTTTTTATTATTTTTTTTAGTAAACTTTTATTTCTCACATCAGATTGAAAAAAATGAAAATTTTTATATGCAAATAAGTGGAAAATAGACTGTTTTGAAAAAACTAATCTGTCAATTACATATACCTCATGACCCATCTGAACGAGTTTTGTAGATAAAACAGAGCCTAAGTATCCAGCTCCTCCTGTTATAAGAATTTTTTTTTTCATTTATCCCGTTTACTTAATATAGGTTTTGAGTTTGGCCAAGAAATATTTAACTTTGGATCATTCCATTTCATAGAAATTTGATTTTTAACATCAGGATAAGCTCCTTTATAACAAAATTTATAATGTAATACTGCTTCATTAGAAATTATCATATGACCTGTAAGAAATTTAGGCGGTATTAAAACTTGTTTTCTATTATTGGGTGAGAGAATAACATCCATATATTTTAGATATTCTTTATGTTTTGGGTTATTGTTGATTATTACAAAAAAAATCTTTCCATAAACACAACTTATTAATTTCCAGGATTTTTTATCTCCATGCAAACCTCTTAATACATTTTTCTTTGATAAAGAGAATTTATCATGATTAAAATTAAGCGAAAATCTCTTATTTTTCCACGAAGTCCAATAAATTCCCCTCTTGTCTATAAATGCACTATCCTCTTTTATTTTAATGCCCTGTAGTTTTTTCATATTAATTTTTAAACGAATTTATAATTTTAATAACATAATTAATTTGTTTTTTTGTTAAAGATGAACAAATTGGTATAGCAATCGAATTTTTAGAGTAAGTTTCTGCTTGAATAAATTTTTTTTTTTTAAAAATTTTTTTTAATGCATTGTGTTTATTTATTGCAAAGGGATAATAAATATTTGTTTGTATGTTTTTTTTTTCTAAAAATTTCCTAAGCTTATTTCTGTATTTTGTTAAAAGTATAAATCCATAGTAAGAAGAACCTTTTGTGTTTTTTAAAAATTTAATATTTTTATTATTTATTTTTTTATTATACGTTTCGGCTATGATTGATTTTGACTTATTCCATTTATCTAATTGATTTAATTTAATATTTAAAAAAGAAGCCTGGATACTATCCATTTTAAAATTAAATCCTATCTGATCATGAAAATATTTTTTTTTTGATCCAAAATTTCTAAGCTTTAATAATTTTAAATATATAGATTTAATATTCGTTGTTATAATTCCTGCATCTCCTAAAGCACCAAGATTTTTTCCTGGATAAAGACTAAAACATGAAATATCTGAGTTAGAGCCTGCTTTATTTCCTTTCCTGCAACATTTTAAGCTTTTATTATTTTCACAACTAAAACAATCAAATGATCCATGTGCATGAGAAGAGTCATTAATAATATATATTTTTTTTTTACCTATTATTCTTCTCAATTCATTTTGATTTATTACATTACCATTTAAATCAGTTGAAATTATGCATTTAGTCTTATTATTTATTTTTTTTTCAATAGGTCTAAATTCATAAGACCAGTTTCATAATCAATGTCGCATAAAACTAATTTATAACTATTTAATAAAACACTATAAGCAGCAGATATATAGGTCATTGATGATAATATAATTTCGGATCCAACAGGTAAATCTAAGGCTCTGATCGAAAGAAAAATTGCATCTGTGCCATTTGATACTCCAACTGAGTATTTTGTTCCTGAGTATTTTGAGAATTTTTTTTCAAATTCATAAATATTTTTTCCAAGTATAAAATTAGACATTTTAAGGTTTTTAGAAAATGATTTCTTAAATTCCTTCATAAGAGGCTTGTGAATTAATTTCAAATTTTGATAAGGAACAATCATTTAATATTAACTGAATTTAATATTTTACAAATTGATTTTATCTTATTACTAGATAGAGATGGATAATTTCCTATATAATAACCAAAATGATGGACATGTTCAACATTTTCAAATTTCTTTAGATTTAAATTCTTTACATAATTTTTTAAATATGGCTGCCTTATTTGGTTTCCACCACCGGCATTACCTCTTCTAAATTCAATGTTAAATTTATCCATTATACCCTCAAGTTTATTTCTATTTTTAAGGGATTTATTCCTTAAAATTAATGGAAAAGCATAATTTGAACTTCCCTTAAAAAGAAAATTTTTAAAATATTTTTTTTCATCAATTAATTTTAAAAATAATTTAAAATTTTTAGTTCTTTTTAAATTATTGCTATCAA